>Ga0210384_10006657_pt1 | contig 12279 bp, 13 predicted proteins | sample IncBWH2MmetaG_FD_160574 | JGI IMG/M metagenome (GOLD analysis project Ga0210384, IMG submission 160574) | Forest soil microbial communities from Barre Woods Harvard Forest LTER site, Petersham, Massachusetts, United States - Inc-BW-H-2-M | ecosystem: Environmental > Terrestrial > Soil >... | reverse complement strand
TTTTCCGGAATCTCTAGGGCATTTCAGACGGCGGTGCGGCCGCCGTCGACGGCAAGTTTTGCCCCGTAAATGAAACTCGACTGATCGGTCGCCAGGAAAACAATGGCCTCTGCAATCTCGTCGGCTGTCGCCGGACGGCCTGCAGGCGCCTGCGCAGCAAGCTGCTCAACACCTTCTCCCATCGCTTCCGTGCCCTCCGTTCTTGTGGGTCCGGGACTGACCGCATTGACGCGGACGCCGTGCGGGCCATACTCTGCCGCCCACGACTTGGTCAGCAAATTAATCGCGGCCTTGCTTGAGCCGTAGAGGCTCATGCCGGACACCCCGTAGTCGGCAACCATTGTCGAAACATTGACGATGGCTCCTTTTCCTCTCTTCGCCATCAGCGGAGCAAGTTCCGCAACGAGGAAATACGGCGCCTTGACGTTGAGCGAGTACACTCGGTCAAACTCTTCTTCCGTGGTTTTGTCCGTTGGCCCGAACGGAAAGGTGCCTGCATTGTTGATCAGGATATCGACGTGACCGGAACCAAGTTCGACCGCTCTTTTCGCCACTTCGCGCGCGCTCGACGCATTTCGAAGATCAGACGCGATAAAATCCGCTTTCCCTCCTGCGGCACGGATTTCGGCTAGCGTCTCATCGCCGCGTTTCGCGTTACGGCCTACAACCAGGACGTGAACGCCAAGCAACGCCAGTTTTTTGGCTGTCGCTCGGCCAATACCGCTCGTTCCTCCAGTAACAAGGCCTGTCAAAGGATCAGTGGCCATTTGCGAATCCCCCTCTTGAAGGCGTGACCGCGTGCTCTAAGATAGATGTTCTGATAGGCGATTCGATTCTCATCGCGGACGAGAATGCTGAAATGGACCATGACGTGCTCATGAGAAAATACGTTACTATCTCACCTGAAGAAGCCGCGAATCGCGTCGCTATCCGTGAACTCGTCGAGGACTATGCTCACTTTGCCGACCGTCGCGATGCAAAAGCTCAGATGGCGCTCTTTACCTCAGACGCCCACTTCGTGGTGTACATGAATGCTAAAGGTCCAAAGCCCACACAGGAACTGCACTCGCGCGAGGCACTAGCTCCTGTTTTTGCAGATCTGAACCAGTACGCGGCGACCATGCACTTTTTTGGACAGACCACAATCCTCACGCCGACCCGCGACCGAGGCACGCAAGATAACTGTGGGCTATACAGTCGAGTTCGCGCGAGTTCTCTACGGCAGTAGCCCGAGCGCGACATTCTCATTCTTGAGTGGGAGTGGTGCGGATCCGACGGGACGAAGTCGAATCCCTTTCGCGCGCTTCAAGGGGGAGGCCGAGAACGCGCTACTCGCGCCGGGTTTCCCCCACGTTTATATCTTCCGGCCCGCGTACATCTACCCCGTGGAGCCGAGGAAGGAACCGAGCTTCAGCTACCGACTCTTGCGTGCAATCTACCCTATATTTCGGCTGTTACTCCCCAACCAGGTTATCCCGGCCGACGACTTGGCGCGGGCCATGGTCGATGTCACCCTCCGGCAAACCAAGGAGACTGGATCCGAGGTTTTGGAAAACCGCGACGTCCGAGCCATGGTCATGTCTTGAGCGAACTGGAGCTCCCTAACTAGCCGATGCGATACTGACCGCCGTCCACGACAATGACCTGCCCGTTTGTATGGCATACCTATAAAAGGGAACAAGCCTCGTTAAACGGCAAACGCGGAAGACGTGGCAACAGGGTACTTGGATCACCGTAGCCAAGATTGCAGAGGAAATTCGACTTGACGTGACCTTCAGGAAAGAATTCCTCATCGCAGCCGAAACACGGCTTCCCGGCGGCGAAGAACTGCTCGTCGACCTTGGCGTTATCGAAGCCGGACATCGGACCGCAATCGAGGCCGAGTGCCCGTGCGGCCAGGATCAGGTATGCCCCTTGCAGGCTGGAATTACGCTGGGCAGTCCCCTCGACCAATTGGGGATTACTCTCGAACAGCTGTTTCATGCCCGGGCTGTGCGGGAATAGCTTGGGCAGTTGCTCATAGAACTTCATGTCGTACGCGACGATCACGGTGACGGGAGCTGTCATCGTCTTCTCGACGTTGCCCGGGGCCAGCGCCGGACGAAGTCGCTCCTTGGCCTCCTTCGACCGAAGAAACGCAAACCGTGCCGGGGCGGAGTTCGCGCTGGTCGGCGCCCACTTGAGAAGCTCGTAGAGATCCCGCAGCGTCTGATCGGCTACCGGCCGCGGCTGCCATTTCGCATACGTGCGCGCTTCCCGAAAGATTGTGTCCAAAGCTAGGTCGTCGATTCTTTGAGCCATGAAATTTCCTCCCGTCGGCAGTCTGAGATGCTGGCCTTTTACGCCGATAGCTGGCGGATTCTCCGTCTCAGCCAAGAATCAGCTTGGCGGCGCGGCCCGCAACCATGTGGGCGGACGCGTTTGTCCCCGGACCCGTAATGATTTGTGGCATCACGGAGGCGTCTGCCACGCGCAACCCCAAAATCCCGTGCACGCGAAGGTCTGGGTCGACAACAGCGAGCTTGTCCACGCCCATTTTGCACGTGCCAACTCCGTGTCCAAAACTCGCCGAGGCAAGTCTGGCAAGCTCTTGGATCTCCTCGGCGCTCGCCTTAGGCCCTGGTATGAGTTCGCTCTCGCGCTGATTGTCAAAGGCGTGCTGATTTCCCAGTTCACGCGCGGCTTCGATGGCACTCACGACTGCTGCAAAATCACGATCCGTGCCTAGATAGTTGCCATCAATCACTGCGGCATCTTGAAAGTTGTTGCTCGCCAGGCGGACGGAACCTTTGCTGGTGGGCTGCACAAGAGCCGGCGCGATCGTGAACGTGTCCGGTGGAGGAGCTCCAAAGCGCGAGGCCACCTCGGGGGTAACCACTGGCAATTGATGAAGCACAAGACTGATGTCTGTGTCACCCGAGGGACCGCTCGACAAGTAAGCCTCTGCCTCGACGGCGTTACTGTCGGCTGGCCGATCCGGCATCTTGCCTTTGTACTGGAACACGACGCCGGACACGAGCACATGGTCCTGGAGATTCTCGCCCACGCCGGGCAAGTTCTCGACGACCTCAATTCCAAAGCTGCGAAGCGCCTTCGCTTCCCCGATACCTGAGAGCATCAAAAGCTTGGGGCTATTGATGGTGCCCGCGGCAAGGATGACCTCCTTGTTAGCCGCGATATCCTTTGCCGTGCCGTCTGTCATTAGCCTGACGCCAACGCAGCGAGTCCCTTTAAAGTTCAGTTTCACAACGTTGGTGTTGAGGAGCAAAGTGAGGTTCGGCCTCGACAGCGCCGGGTGCAGGAAGGCGCGAGCAGCGCTCACGCGAGTCCCATGCGGGGCGATGTTCATGTTGATGTAGCCGGCGCCGGGACGCATCGGACCATTCACATCATCTAGAATGGGCATGCCCATCTCGCGGGCTGCGTCGAGGAAGGCTGGCGCCAAGGGATGAGGATCTTTTGGGCGGCGGATGTGGATGGGGCCGCCAGAACCCCGCCATTCATTCGCGCCCCCTTCCCAATCTTCCTGACTTTTGAAAACCGGGAGCACGTCGGCGAAGGCCCAACCCTTGGCTCCGTTCTCCGCCCAGCCGTCGTAGTCCCGTTGCATGCCCCGCATCCACACCATGGCATTAATGCTGGTGCCGCCGCCAAGGACGTGGCCGAGGGCCATATTGAATTTTCGATTGTTCAATCGCGGCGAGGGGATGATGGGTAAGTGAAAATCGAGCGGGCCGCCGACATTGTAAAACCAAATACTCGGGTTCGCGATGGTCGGCGCGTCGTCGGGTCCTCCCGACTCGATGATGAGGACTTGTTCGCCGGACGCGGACAATTCAGCGGCAAGAACCGAACCGGCCGCGCCTGCTCCCACAACGATGAAATCATATCGCTCTCTCAATACATCGGTCATTTCGAACTCCCGGAGTCTGAAATCTGATTGACGACGATTGGCTCGGCGTTAGACCTCAACTTCCTTTCCAGAAGGATCGCTGTGGAACCGTGTGGTGCCCCCTGTTTTGAAAGAGCCTGCGGTGCCATAGCTGTCCTCGAGAAACTGGACGTAAGCGACCTTGTCCCCCTCGAAACGCGCCAACAGGGCGAATGGAGAAGTGATTTCCTTCCCCGTCACGTTCGATTTGTAGGTAAAAGAGCCGAAGAAGGCGACGCGGCTGCCCTGCTCAATGGTGTCGGTGACCTTGAAGTCTAGCGTTTTCCAGAAGCGTTGGATTCCCACAAAGACATCGGCCAATTCCCGAGGCCCTTTGTGAGTGCCAGTCCAGGGCATGACTTTCTTCAATTCTGCGTTATCGAAGTTCAATGAAACGTAAGTGACGTCGGGCGTCATGAGCTGGTCAAGGACTTTAAGATTCGTTGTGTTCTGCAAGAGCTCTTGAAGCACTGCAGTCAAGTTGGTCGTCATATTTAGCCCCTTATTTGTTGTTTTGCCCCTTCATGGCTCCCTGGACAGAACCGCTTCCCCCATAGTTCTCAGAACGGGCCGTTCATGTTCTTCCACTGATTCTGCGGCGGAATAATAGAGAGCACGTCCCAATGCTCTGCAATTTTGCCGTTTTCAACTCGAAACAGATCGTAGTTTGCAGTGGGCGGTTCGGTGCGTGACTCGACCAGGCAGAGCACGAAATTGCCGTCCGCGACGTAGCGACGCGGTATCAGCACCGGGGTGTCTCCGGGCCTTGCCACCTGGGAGACTCGCGCTTTCATCCGTGCGGTCCCATCACCAACTTTGGATGCGTGTTGAACGTAATGGTCGCCGTCAATGAATTCGTCAACGCGATCGAAGCGCAATTCAACGGTCACGACTTGCTTGAAGTTGCGAACGAGAGTTCGATTCGCCTCTGACTCTTTGCGATCGACAACGGCGGTTGGACCGTCCACCTGCGTATGCCCGGACGGATTGAGGCCGGTCTCGGCAGATTGTCCACCCCAATGCTCGACGATCTTGCCGTCCTTGAAGCGAAAGAGGTCAAACGCTATGACCGGCCCCGAAAAGCCGGGCCAGCCTTCGTATTTCGAATGAAGCATGACGATGTCGCCATCCACAACCGTACGATATATCGTAACGTTCGTTGTCGGAGAATTCGCCAGCTTGGCCACGAAGGCCCTCAGGCCGGGCAGTCCGTCCCCAATGTTCGGATCGTGTTGCACGAACGGCTCGGTAAAGAAGCGGTCAATGGCACTCGAATCTCGATCTCGAAAAATCGCGACTGTTGCCTGTCGCGCTCTCGCACCCAGGTCGGAAGCATCCGGGTTAGTCGGCGCTTGAGGCCGCGCCACTGCAAAATCGGACAGCACGCACACAATTCCAATCAGAATGGCGAGACGGGACCACACTTGCGGTTGGCTGCGACCTTCCAGTTGCATGATTCCACCTCCCGGTGGGTGCATCTCTAGTTGCGATTCGGGGGCGTCGATCGTGGTTACGCACGCGCCGGCTCGGCAGCGAACTCCTTTTTGATGATCGGGGCGACTCGAGTCCCCAGGAGCTCAATCGACCGCATCATCTTCTGATGCGGGAGCGTTGACACGCCCATTTGAAACGTAACGCGGGTGAGGCCGCCAAGGGCTTCGTTCACGTAAAGTATTTTCTCCGCGACCCTTTCCGGATCGCCGATGATCAAAGCACCTGTAGGGCCGCGCACGGCGTCGAATTGGGCCCGCGTCATAGGTGGCCAGCCGCGTTCCTTTCCAATTTCCGTGAAGGTGTGTGCATAACCCGGATAGAAATCGTCCGCGGCCTGCTTGATCGTGTCGCCCAGAAAACCGATGGCGTGGAGACCCACCATCAGTTTCTCGGGGCCGTGACCCGCGCGGCGGCCAGTCTCGCGGTAGAGATCGATCAGAGGGCGAAAGCGCCGGGGTTCTCCACCGATGATGGCGACCGCCAGCGGGAGACCGAGTTCGCCGGCGCGGACAAAAGAGGCCGGCGTGCCACCCACACCGACCCATATCGGAAGCGGGCTTTGCAGCGGGCGAGGATAGACCGCCTGGCCGGTGAGCGGGGCGCGGTACTTACCTGACCAGCGAACGTGCGTATCTTCGCGAATCTTCAAGAGAAGATCGAGTTTCTCTGCGAAGAGCTCGTCATAATCTTCCAGCCGGAAACCGAAGAGCGGAAAGGAGTCCACAAAGGAACCGCGGCCTGCGACGATCTCCGCGCGGCCATGCGAGATCAGGTCCAGCGTGGCGAACTCCTGGAAGACTCGAACCGGATCGGCTGCGCTGAGAACGGTTACGGCGCTCGAAAGCCGGATGTTCTCCGTGCGCGAGGCCGCCGCGCTCAAAATTACGGCGGGCGCTGAATCGAGGAACTCGGCGCGATGATGTTCGCCAATTCCAAAAACATCCAGCCCCACTTGATCGGCAAGCTCGATCTCTTCCAGAAGATTTTGCATCCGTTGAACAGGACTGAGATTCAGTCCGGTTGCGGGATCGGAGATGACTGCTCCAAAACTGTCGATACCGATTTGCATGTTTGTGACTCCTGCGCTCGACTGGTGCATTTCTTTCTATGATTAGCGTTAACTGGCTCTCACGGGGAGTTGCGTCAAGTCCCCCGATCCTTTGCTTGATCGATCCACGCGCGATTGGAATAACCCGGCAAACGCTGGTCGCACGTCGACGAATATCACCGCCCACAGTAGCAAGACGAAGAGCGCCAGCGGAAGACCGCTTGGGGCCATCGTGGCGTGGAAAGTAAGGATGTTGACAATCACCGGTGCCAGCAATGCCACCGCCAATGGTACATACCGATTGACAAGAAGAAGCACACCCGCGATGAGCTGAACCCCGAAGATCACCCACAGGTAATGCGAGACATACAGGGCTCCTACGAACTGTCCGGCAATGCCGTCCGGCGGCGGCTGGTGAATGAAGTTCAGGAAGCCATTCAGCCCAAAAACAAGGAAGATCGCGCCCGCCAGATAGCGGGCGACTAGGGAAGCGGTTCTCATAATCGGGTCTCCTTTTTTCATCAGCGCTATTACATGGCGTCAATCATATTGATGCCAATACAACTGATGCTGTATACTTCTGGGAGATTCAACTTTTTTTATGACCAGAGGCTTCCAAGGGACGGACCACGTCTGGCTGGTAATGATGAAGGCGATGCGCGCCCTGAAGAGGTACGCAGCCGCCGATATTGAAGACACCGGACTCGGCCTCTCTGATTTCGGCGTGCTGGAACTCCTGCTGCACAAAGGGCCTTTGCCCGTCAATACGATAGGCCCAATCGTCGATCTGACCCCTGGCTCGATCAGTATCGCTGTCGATCGCCTCGTCGCGAAGGGCCTGGTCAGCCGGGCCGAGAGCGCCGAAGACCGGCGCGTTCGGATCGTTGCCCTCACCCCACGCGGAAAGGATCTAATTGTTTCCGCCTTTCGAAAGCATTCCGGGCAGATGAAAAAAGTGTTCTCTGAACTAAGCACGGAGGAGCTTCGAGGCCTTGAAATGTCGCTCAAGAAAGTCGGCAAGCGTGCTGCCGCGCTGATGGAGCAGAATTGAGTATTGCCACTCCCAAGGATAGGTGCAGAAGGATCGTCGAGCTCACCGTGGCGGGCGCTTGATTGAGCGTGCCTTTCAGAAGCACGCGAACGACGTGCAGGAAATCATGACCGTTCTCAAAACCAACGAACGAGCGGAGCTGGTCCGCCTTCTCAAGAAGGTCCGGCTACGAAACTAGAAATCAGTCGACAGGCTGAGCTCTTTCCATCTTCTGGCTTCTTCCAACCGCGCAAGGTCGTTCTTTTCTGCGCCATTGTACGCGTCGCTGCCGAGTAAAAGCCGCAACGGTGGATTTTGCTCCTGAGTCAGACGAACGATTGCTTGAGCAGCCTTTTTCGGATCGCCCGGCTGCTTTCCATTGTAGTCACGCTGAAACCTGGCGGTCGCGCCAACTGTCGAATCGTATTCGGGACGCCCTTCGCTTAGCTTTGTAGAACTTCCCGCAAAGTCGGTGCGAAAGCCGCCTGGTTCAACAATGGTGACCTTAACGCCCAGCGGGGATGCTTCGCGCCACAACACTTCGGAGAAACCTTCAACGCCCCATTTCGCGGCCGAGTAGGGTCCGCGACCCGGAGGTCCAATCCTTCCTCCCATCGACGAAAATTGAACAAAATGACCGCCCTTGCTTTCGCGGAAATACGGAAGGGCTGCCTTTGTCACAATGATCGTCCCGAAGAGGTTCGTTTCGATTTGCGCGCGAAAATCCGACATGGGTGTGTCTTCGACAGACGAGAGATCGCCGTATCCCGCATTGTTGACAACGACGTCCAGCGAGCCAAACGTATCGATAGCTGCCTTGACGGCAGCGGTCGCGGCGGACTCGTCGGTCACATCCAAGGCAAATAGTTTCACCTGATTACCGTAGCGGTTCGACAGATCGCTAAGTGATTCGGTGTTTCGGGCTGTCGCCATGACCTTATTGCCGGCTGCAAGGCTGGCGTCGACAATGGCGCGACCCAGACCGCGAGAGCTACCCGTAACTAACCACACTTGCGACATTCTTCCTCCTGTTTCCAACTGGCTTCGAGAGGGGAGCCTGGCGAGTCCCAGCTACTTCAAGCCGTGGGGGCGGCACTCTCAATCGGGAGAATCCTCACAAGTTATATTCGCGTTCGATGAGCATTTCGCAACACAGTTTCCATTGCCACGAGGTCCATCAGAAATCCTATAGAGTGAACCCCCCGTTGAAACAAAGATGTAGATGATACTGAATAGCTGCGGCGCGGTTCAACCCGACGTCAGAGTTTGCGACTTCGCTGCCAGTCTTTGGGTGTTGCGCCCGTAGCACGGCGAAACGTCTTCGTGAAATGGCTCTGGTCGGCGAAACCTGTTTGGAGCGCGATAAACGCAATGGGTTCCCTGCAACGTAACAGAAGTTCCTGTGCGCGTTTGATCCGGGCGAAGAGAGACCATTTATATGGCGGCATTCCGGTCGAAGTTTTGAAGGATCGGGCGAACTGTGACTGGGAAAGCCCTACCAGTTTGGCCATCTCCTCAAGGCTTATGTCCTGCGTCATGTGGGCTTCGAGGTACTCCATCGCTCGACGCAACTGCCATGGGGAAAGTCCGTTTCCCCGCTGTATAGCGTTTCGACGAGTAAACAGGGTAGCCGTCAATGCTGTCGTCAAGCTCTCACCGTAGAGGCGGCCACCACTTGAGGGTTCTTGACATTCCTCTGCCAGAAGCTCTGCGCATCTTGCCACCTTGTCGTCGTACAACAACAGGACCGGCGTATCGGTTTTTGCCGAATCCAAGTCGTCGCCGAGGATCGATTCCGGGACCTTCGGAGCGAAGCTCATCCTGAGTTCGCGAACTGATCGAAGTCCGTCGGTATAGGCCCACACAGTCGTGTCCGCAGGCACAAAAGTCGTATGCCCTACATCAAAGCGAGATCGGGGGGTCGGACGGTTGAGATTCAGGCGAGACTCGCAATATCCGCCTACCTGGCCGAGAACAATCGCAACGGTTGTTTCGTGTGAAGAGAGGTCATGCCAGGCCTTTCCAGGATCAGGATAGTGCACGATGTTACGCACGGTAATCCCATTCCAACCGCGGGTCTGGCTTTCGATCTTCCTGATCCCGTGCGGTGAACGAAATTCAAACGGCTGCGATTGGCTCATATCTCTTTCCTTGGGCACCGGGGAACAGAGAATTGGATGAACCCTTCGAAGTAGGGGCGCAGATAAAGAATAGCAAGATCACCGAAGACGTGAAAGCGAAAACAGACCAAAAACGGCGAAATCCGACAAGATGCAAGATCCGTGGTGGTCCATATTTGCGCAGTCCGGAAGGGATGAGACTGAATGAGGTTTCAGTCAGCTTCGTATCTAATATTTTGCTTAAGCGTGCCCGTTGTGCTCTCCGTCGCGCAAGGCATCAATGGCCGGTCGGCACCTTACGCCACGGTTGAAGCGGCGGCCCAGAAGGTCGAATCAATCTCCATTCCAGGAACGAAGGCCTTTCCAGAGAGCATCACCTCGACTTCGGACGGTACGCTTTATGTCGGTCGCGTCGGGGACGGTGGTATTGTCCGCGTCAAACCGCGCACAGCCGAGAGCACGATTTTCATCCAACCAGGTGCATCGGGCTCGCGCTCGATCTTGGGAGTCTTCGCAGACGAGGCATCGGGCACCCTCTGGGCGTGCTCGAACGACTTGAGTGCGTTGGGCGCACCTGCAAAGGGCAGCGATACTGGAAGCGCGCTGAAGGCTTTCGACCTCAGGACAGGGATTGGAAAACGCAGCGTCTCGTTGCCTCGAACCGACGCATTTTGCAATGACATCGCTGAGGATGCGAAGGGCTCTCTCTACGTCACGGACAGCGCAAATCCAACCATCCTAAAACTCTCGCCTGGTGCCGCAACGTTCGAAGTATTCGCTCAAGATTCCGCGTTTTCTGCGCCGCGAAGCGGCGGCGCCGGGCTCGATGGTATCGCCTTCGGCAGCGACGGCAATCTTTACGTTACGACATACGCGGCCGGCGGCCTCTTTCGCGTGGAAGTCAAAGCGGGAAGTGCAGGGCGCATCACCGCACTCTCGGGTGACCATCAACTGAGATTTCCCGATGCGCTCCGAGCCCTCGGCGACCACACTTTCCTTCTGATTGAGGGTTCAGGGACATTAGATCGCGTGGTGATTCAAGGCGAGGCATTCGCCGTCACGCCGATTCATGGCGGTTTCGCGACACCGACATCGGTCGCTCGGATTGGCACTACAGCGTGGGTCAGTGAAGGCCAACTGACGTTCTTCTTCGATCCTTCGAAGAAGAACTCATCGCCTTCCTTGCCCTTTCGAATCTACCCCGTCCCATTGAGAGCGGAGAACACTAAATGAAGTTTCAACCGGCGTCGTTTGTAACGTTTTTGTTGAGCCTACCGATTGCGCTTTTCGTCATGCATGGGGTGCATGCACAAGACGTGCAGGTTGAGCCGACACCTTACCCCACGGTAACGGACGAACGGCTCGAGCATCCGGAAGCGGGCGATTGGCTAATGTATCGGCGAACCTATGACGGCTTCGGATTCAGCCCGCTGAAGCAGATCACGCCGAGCAACATTCGCCGGCTGACGCTGGCCTGGTCGGTGAGCACCGACGTGCTTGGCGCACACGAAACGACGCCAATCGTCAATCACGGCCGGATGTTCATTACGACGCCTAAAAACAACATCATCGCGCTGGACGCCAAGACCGGAACCCAACTGTGGCGGTATGCCAGGAAGTACCCGGACGGTCTGTTCCAGCTCCATCCGACAAACCGTGGAGTTGCGCTCTATGGCGACTACGTCTACACGGCGACGACAGACTGTGCGCTCGTGGCTCTTGACGCCGCGACGGGCAAGGAGATTTGGAGCGTCCTGCTCGATGATTACAAGACGGGGTGCTACGCGACGCTGGCTCCGCTTGCGGTGCGCGGCAAAATCATCCTCGGCTACTCGGGCGGCGAACTTGGCGTTCGGGGCTCAGTGAGCGCCTTCGACGCGCTCACCGGAAAGCGCATCTGGAAAACCTATACGGTGCCTGAGCCCAACGAACCTGGCGGGGACACTTGGAAGGGCGATAACTATAAACGAGGGGGCGGATCGACCTGGATTACCGGCGTCTATGATCCTGCCTCGAACACAACCTACTGGGGTACGGGGAATCCGGGCCCCTGGGTCGCCGACGACCGGCCCGGTGACAACCTCTACACGGACTCGACGCTCGCTCTCGACGCGGACACGGGCAAAATCAAGAGCTATCACCAGTACACACCGCATGATTCGTTTGATTGGGATGAAGTTTCGGCGCCTCTCTTGATCGACACGCAGGTCGACGGGAAACTCACGAAGACGGCCACACACGCTGGGCGGAACGGCTACCTCTGGATCTTGGAGCGCGATAGCCTCAAGTTTCTGCACGCTTTCCCGTTCTCCAACAACAACGTCTTTACATCAATTGACCCGAAGACCGGGCGTCCCATGATCGACGAGTCGAAGCGACCGGGTGCAAAACAGGGCGCCGAGTTCTGTCCGAGCATTGGCGGCGGCAAAGACTGGCCGCCCGAAGCCTGGAGTCCGCAGACGAAACTCCTGTACGTCCCTGCGAACAACAACGTCTGCGCGTTTCTCCCGAAAGGCGAGGTGCCACAGGCTGACTCGACGGGGTTCTATGTGGGGTACGACACCGACAGCATCTTCGGATCGGTGCGCGCCGGCGCAGGCGCCGCCGATCACCTGGGAGAACTTCAGGCCTGGGACCTAAACACGGGCAAGCGAGT
>Ga0210384_10006656_pt1 | contig 12279 bp, 8 predicted proteins | sample IncBWH2MmetaG_FD_160574 | JGI IMG/M metagenome (GOLD analysis project Ga0210384, IMG submission 160574) | Forest soil microbial communities from Barre Woods Harvard Forest LTER site, Petersham, Massachusetts, United States - Inc-BW-H-2-M | ecosystem: Environmental > Terrestrial > Soil >... | reverse complement strand
TTGACGGCGAGTTCAAGTAGTGCGACCCAAATCAATCTTTCCTGGACCGCCTCGACCGATAACGTCGGGGTGACCGGCTACAAAGTGGAACGCTGCTCCGGCGTGTCCTGCACCAACTTCGTGCAGATCGCTACCCCCAGCGGCACTACGTTCAACGACACTGGTTTGGCGCCCTCTGCTGCTTACAGCTATCGTGTCCGTGCGACTGATGCTGCCGGCAATTTGAGCCCCTACTCGAACATTGCGTCCGCTACGACTTCAGCCGACACCACTCCTCCCACCGCACCCTCGAATTTGACCGCGACTTCGATCAGCACGGCTCAGATCAACCTTTCCTGGACCGCCTCGACCGATGACGTCGGGGTGACCGGCTATTTCGTTGAGCAATGCCAGGGATCGGGCTGCACCAATTTCGCGCAGATCGCGAGCCTGGGGGGAACAGTCACAACTTATAGTGCCATCGGATTGATGGCCTCGACATCCTATAGCTATCGAGTTCGCGCAACGGACGCTGCTGGAAACCTCAGCTCGTACTCCAACACCACAAGCTCTATCACCCAGGCGCTCGCGACAAACATCACTTTCGCCCAAGGTGCCAGCAACTCACCCCAGAGCACTACAGCAACGGTCTCAGCCCCGTACCCCGCTGCTCAGATGGCTGGCGATCTCAATGTCATTATCATCGGATGGAACGATACAACAGCTAGCGTGAAGACGGTCACCGATTCCAGCGGCAACTCATACGTTCTGGCGGTTGGGCCTACCAAGCAGAGTAGCAATACAACGCAATCGATCTATTACGCAAAGAGCATCGTTTCAGCGCCGGCGAACGCCAACACCGTTCAGGTTGTCTTTAACGGTTCCGCGGCTTATCCCGATCTGCGGATTCTCGAGTACGCAGGAGCGAACCTTGTGAATCCTATCGACGCAGGTGCAGGCGCTTCCGGCAACAACGGTGCGGACACAGTCTCCGTGACTACAACCAGCGCTGGCGATCTGCTCGTCGCCGGCAACTATATACAGCGTGTTACATCAGGGCCTGGGCCCGGATTTACAAGCCGAATGATTACTGTTGATGCCGATGTCGTAGAAGATGAGTCGGTAACAGCGGCCGGGAACTACTCGGCGAGTGCTCCAGTCAACGGCGGCTGGTGGGTCATACAGGTAGTGGCTCTCAAGAAATAACGCGCCGATCGAGTGCGAGTTATGCGAGGCTTAGTGAGTTTTGGCGAAAGCAATATTGAAGAGTCCCGTGAAGATGACAGTGAACGACTACGCTATCGCAGGCAGTTTGTTTTAGGTCCGCGACCACTAGCGGAGTTCCCGTCCTGGCAGCGGATAAAAATTGGCGACGACGTTTTCCTCACCGCTCACCCTGACCTGGATACGTTACAAGTTTTTTCGAACGGCAAGTCTCTCACTTTGTTGGGTTTCATCCTCGATCCCCAAAACCCTGGGTCGGACGATTCCGCGATCCTCGCACAGTTGTTGCCGGAGCTGTGCTCTGACACCGGCCTCAACGAATCGTTACAATCGACGAACCGCTTTGGTGGGCGCTGGATCTTGATCGCAGACAATGGAAGCCGGATCACGCTGCTCAGCGATGCCCTCGGACAAAGACAGGTCTATTACACTTTTCGTCCAATTCGGGGAGAAGTGTGGTGCGCATCACAGCCGGGAATCGTCGCCGATATTCTGAACCTCAAACCCAGCCGGGATGCGATAGAATTTATAGCGGCTCAAAAGAGCAGCGGGCAAGAAGAGTACTGGTTCCCGGGAAACACGTCACTGTACGACGACGTCAAATTACTATTACCGAATCACTACCTCGATCTAACCCATCTAGAGTCTCGGCGCTTCTGGCCCTGCCGCAGCCTAGCGGAAATTCCCCTTCACGAAGTGGTAAAGAATAGCGCAACACTTATTCGGGGACTGATGATGAGTGCTGCCAATCGGTTTCCACTGAAGATCCTAATTACCGCAGGGTGGGACTCACGGGTCGTTTTGGCCGCCGCGATGGACCTGAAGACCGAGGTATCTTATTCCACTTTTGTTAAAGGTGACTCGAGCTCGACAAACCCTGACGTGAATGTACCCGCCCGGCTTCTTCCTAAGCTCGGAAAGATCCACGAAATTCTGAATATTCCCGACAGAATGGACCCAGTGTTCGGGCAGCTTTATCTACAGAATGTGGCAGCAGCCCATGAGTGTTATGGACCGACCGCTCAAGCACTATATGGATCTACCGGACCGGCAGAGGTGAGGGTTTCCGGAGGTGGCTCGGAAACTGTTCGCCAGCAGTTCCGTCCTTCCGTGCGAGGGAGCATGACAGCGGAGATCTTGGCGGAATTCGCACACACTACACAGAAATTTGCGATCGAAGCCTTTGAAGTGTGGCTTTCAGGAGTCCCAGCAAATATGGGCTTCGACGTTCTGGATCTGTTCTACTGGGAACAAAAATGCGGTCAGTGGCTTGCTGCGGGTCAAGTGGAATGGGATATTGCTGGCGAGTCCATTGCCGCCTTCGATTGCCGAACGCTGCTCGCCACGCTCTTGTCGGCTCACGAGGATTACCGACTGCCTCCCGATTACGAATTATATAGAACACTCCTGAAAAGATTGTCGCCCAAAGTGCTAAGTGAACCGATCAACCCCCACAAAAAACTCGGCGCCAGTGAGCGTTCGTTTAGAGCTCGGGTCAAAAGAGCACTAGTAAAATATCATCTGAGGGAATATCTTCCGGCGGCTGTGCTCAATCTTGCCAAGAAGGTTGTTCGGTAAGTTCGGAGGGATCAAGAGCGTTATCGTAGCGAAACGGGCGGTTCGCGGACCTGAGTTAGCATCGACTGGGACGATCCTTGAGAATTTGCCCAAAGGCAAATAGGAGCCGCGAAGGCCAAGGCCCATGGGCAAGTGCGGCGCTGTAAGCACGCGAACCCAGCTGGCTTGACGAGGACATCAACGATGGATAGTCGACTCGGTTTGTTCGAAGGTCCAACTGCAGTCAAGGACTTCTTGAATCCCGGCAATCATCCGCCTTTGCCTCTCGTGGAACTACCGGATGATCTGAACCCCTTCCGAAATTCGGGCGTACGAATTCTAGCAAAGCTAATGTATTTGCTGCCGCTGCTCAGTATCAAGTCTTTGCCGGCACTGAATATGTTGCTCGAGGCCGAGGCCGCGGGAAGACTTGTTGGTGTTGACACCATCGTCGAAAGCTCTTCAGGCAACACGGCCTTCTCGCTGGCAATACTCGCGCGGAGTTTTGGAATTCAGAAGATTACGGCCCTGGTTCCTTGGGACATCGCGCCGGGCAAGTTGGATTTGCTACGCCTCTGCGGAGCCGATCCACGACTACACAGGGAGTCTCCGGACAGTCCCAGCGGAATTGCACAGTCGCGCGGGTTGGGTAACGCGCCTAAGCACTTCAATCCTGGCCAGTACGATAACCCGGCGAATCCGGATGCATATGAGAGATGGGTTGCGCCGCAGATTTGGGAACAAACGAAGGGAAAATTGACCGTGTTCGCGGCGGGCCTGGGAACAACTGGAACCCTGGTAGGCACAAGCCGATATTTTCGGCGGGAGTCGGGCAAAGTCGCCATGGTCGGCTTAATCTGTCGGCCCGACAGCGCGATCCCCGGAGTCCGTTCCGAAGCGCGATTGCGCGAAATTGGTTTTGATTGGCGAGGAGCGGTAGATTGCATTGTGGAAGTTGGTACCAAGGAATCGTTCAAGCATAGCCTTGAACTCTGCAGGGCAGGAATGATGGCTGGACCCAGTTCTGGATTCGCGCTTGCCGGACTCCTGCGCTTTCTGGCGATGCAGGCCGAGAGTTCCAGACTGGATCGGTTCCGGAACGCCGACGGCGAGGTGTACTCAGTTTTCATTTGCGCGGACACACCTCTACCGTATCTTGACAAGTACTCAACGCACCTCGATCCTTCAGATTTCTGATGTGCCATCACTCCACTTTCGTTGAGCCGCCTCAGGGCACTGCTCGAACTGAATATCACTGGAGCCCGCGTTGAGAAAACCTTCGGATGAAATCTCGTTGGACCCTCGAGATTGGGATGCCTTTTCTAGAGCCGCACACACCGCGTTGGATGATGCGATCGAGTTTTTGCGGACCGTCGACCAGCGTCCTGTGTGGCAGCCCCCGCCAGAAAGCTTGCGAACTTCGACCAATGATGCAGTTCCAACCCTCGAAACATCGTTCGAAGAAGTTTATGCTGAATTCAAAAATACGATCCTCCCCTATGCGACGGGCAACACCCACCCTCGGTTCTTTGGTTGGGTACATGGAGCAGGACTTGCGGGCGGAATTGTAGCCGAGATGTTAGCCGCTACCATGAATTCGAACTGCGGCGGGCGTGACCACGGAGCAATCTACATCGAAAAAGAAGTCGTCAATTGGTGCAAGGAACTGTTTGGGTTCCCAGTGGAATCCAGCGGATTGCTCGTCAGTGGCACCTCCATGGCAAACCTCATCGGGTTGGGTGTGGCTCGCAATTCGCGGGCCGAGGCCAATATTCGAATGCATGGCTTGAAGAACCATGCCAGAACTCTGGTGTCGTACACTTCTGCCGAAGCGCACGAATCCGTAGTTAGGGCTATAGAGATTCTCGGACTGGGGGCCGCGTCGTTGCGTAAGATCCCCGTCCGAGCCGATTTTGCGATCGACGTGGAGGTACTCCGAAATGCCATCACGGAAGATCGGCGCGCCGGTATGGAACCCTTCTGCGTCGTCGGATCGGCCGGAACAGTCAATACGGGCGCTATCGATCCTTTGGACCAATTGTCGTCTCTATGTGTAGCCGAAAACCTCTGGTTTCACGTGGACGGGGCATTCGGAGCGCTCGCGTGTCTGAGTGACTCGCTGCGCTCGCGCCTGACAGGCATCGAACGTGCGGACTCACTCGCGTTCGATTTTCATAAGTGGGCACAAATACAATACGACGCCGGGTGCATCCTAGTGCGTCGAGGGGATCTGCATCGTGCAGCCTATTCCATGCGCCCGTCGTATCTCCACAATCTCGGCCGCGGACTCGCCTCAGGCGAGAATTGGCCTTGTGAGTTCGGTCCCGAGCTATCCCGTAGCTTCCGCGCCTTGAAAATCTGGTTCGCGTTCAAGGAACATGGCATTCGAAAGATTGGCCACATAATAGAACAGAACTGCGAGCAGGCACAGTATCTGAAGCATCGGATTGCTCGGGAGCCCAACCTCGAGTTGCTCGCGCCTGTTTCTTTGAATATCGTTTGTTTTGGCTTTCGACAACCTGGACTTGAAGCCGTCGAGTCGGACAAGCTCAACGAGGATATTGTCGCGGATCTGCAGGAGCTGGGAGTTGCGGCACCTTCTACCACCCGCGTGGAAGGTAGAGTCGCTATCCGGGTCAACATCACCAATCATCGCACTCGAACTGCCGATCTCAATGTTTTGATCGATGCAGTTCTGTCCGCAGGACGAGCCCGTACGGCTGCCGGCATCTCCCCTGAACGATAACCGACCAAAGGTCCTACGTGATAGTTGATAGTCCGGGCTACGGGCCTGAGATAGGCGCAAACGGGAGTCAACAGACCAACAGCCAGACGCTACCGGTTTCTGACTGGGTCTGCAAAACACTCGTTGCGTGTGGCAACTGCCTCCCGATGGAGGCACTGTGCAAACTCTGCTGAAACGCGATTGTGGCTTGGAGGTTGGAGGCACATCAAGCCACTATCGCTTTCTTTCGGCATGTGGGAGTGTCCTGCTGAATACCTTTGCCTGAGCGCGCGCCAACCATCCCTCAGCGACCAGATTGTCGAAAAACGGAGGCAGGCCAAACGAGTAGTGAGCTTCCTTCTGTCGGGGTAGACCGTGCGATTCCCGCGCCGCCATCGGCTAGCTAAGTCAAGAGAAAAAGGAAAGCCACAACACTTTTTGCAAGAATTTGCGAGCAAAAATAAGCGGAATAGCCCATCTGCCACGCCGTTGTGTCAGCTACTCGCGTCAACCAAGGGGTTGGACACTGGGTTTTGCAACAGCCTTTAGCTAGGTAGTCGGCCTCATACCTAAACGCAAATCGTACCGTCCGATCCGAAACCTGTTCGAGTGTTCCGGCGATCTTTCTGATAGAAACGTACTCCGCCGCGCGGGAAGAGGTGGTGCTCAAAAAAATTCTCGTTCATTCAAAACTATGAAAGGTCGCCTAAGAATCACACGCTGCGCAGCATCTTCGCAGCCGTGCGAATCCGGTCCAGGGCTTGCCGATGTAACAGCAGAACCGCGCCAGCGTAGCTGACTGCGCCGGTCGTCACTTTGATCGCCAGCCTGATGGGCGGTGTCCAATAGGAGGGCACGTAATGTGAGACTAGCAGCACGGTCGCCATCATTAGCATGCAGCTGCTGAGCGGGGGCCAGATGCTACGCAGATAATCTCGCTTGCGCATGTCAATGCGGGAAAGAGTTCGCACGAAAAGCGGAATCATCAGGATCGGGTAGACTGTCGCCCACACGCAGGCGATACCTCCCGTCCCCCAGTGACTTCCCAGATAGAAGCCAAGCGGTAGAATCAGGCTTGCGGCGACGGAGTTCCACATGCTAAACCGAGTCTCCTTGACCACGTTCAGTACAAACGGCAACAGCGGGGTGATGGAGCGCACGGCCATAGCCACTGACAGCAACGACAGCGGCAGAATCGCCCCCGTCCACTTCGGTCCGAACACCACCCGGACGAGGTCCGAAGAAACCAACCCCAGTCCGGCAGTTACCGGAAAGACGATCAAGGCGAGCATCTCAGTGAGCCCTGCCAAGTAACGCCGCAGCTCCGATTTGTCATGCTGAACCGCTGAGAAGAAAGCCGGCCCCACGCGGGAGATCAGCGCCGTGACTTTCTCCACCGGTACGCTGGCAATGGACCAAGCCAGGGTGTAGTTTCCCAACGCCGATCCTCCCAGCATCCGGCCTGCAACCAGGAAGTCTCCATTGGAGAAGGCGTACCAGGCGAACCGCGTTATCAGAATGTCGTTGCTGTAGCTTAACGCCTCGCGCAGTTGGCTGAAGCGAGGCACGGCAAAGCGCTCGGGGCGCGCGGCCACTGTGAGGATGGTAGCCAGAAGTGTGCCTAGCAGCCCGCCCAGAACCAGCGTCCAATAGCCCAGTCCCATGAAGGCCATGACAATGGCCGCGGCGGCGGTCACGATTGCGCGGAAGGCCTCGATGCCAGCCAGCAGCTTGAAGCGGAGGTCTTTCTGCAGCAGCGAGTAGGGGACCGTTTGTGCTGCGGAAATCAGGAATCCCGTGCTCGTCACCACCACGACCGCAGCCACCTGCGGCGCGTGGAAGAAATACCCCAGTGGCTTCGCCATCGCGCAGGACAGCACGAACGATACTGCTCCGACGAGCAAGGATACAGTGTTGAGCTGTGCAATCTGGTCGTGGGAAAGCTTCTGCAGATTAATCACGGCAGCGCCAACCCCAAACTCGCTGAGCAACGTGATCAATGCCAGGTAGATCATCGCCATGCCCACCACGCCGTAATCGGCCGGCGTGAGCAGTCGTGCCACGATGAGAGTGGAAGCCCAGGACAGCACTTGGCTTCCCCACTTGCCTGCGCCGGTCCAAACGATGCCGCGAACCAGGTTCCGATCCAGCGTCGCCGCCTCGCTAGCCTGCTTGGCCTTCACCGCGGCCGCTGTTGCCTGGGTGGCCTCCGTCAAGCGATTGTCCGAGGTTTGGAGCCGTGGATTAATCAAGCTCAAGAACCTCGCCGGCCACTGCACATTCCAAGTGGATTAGGTAGGTAGACATGTCTCCAAGCCAGCCCAGATTAACACTGTAACTAGGATCGACGACACAGCGCGCCAGCCGCGGCAGCAGAAAACTTCTACGCAACAAGCGAGTTCGAGTCGAGCGCAAGCTGAATCTGCCCAGCTCCAATGCCAGCCGCAGAAAAAATCTGTAACATTGTCTCGCTTGCAATTGCTTCTGCGCGAACGGGATGTGCGCCATGCGCGGATAGGCCTTGCGCATGGCGTCGCTGTGGAACTTGTGATCCAGGAGCACTGTTACGGGCAGCGAGGCCAGCAAGTTGTAGACGTCGTGATCGAGGTACGGCGTGAACACCGTGCCCACCTCTCGGAGCAACGACATGGGAGAGAGGCTGGTTACTCTTCGCGTGCGGTTGAATAGAAAAAATGAAGAAGTCGGTATGGCGGCGTCCGCATGTTTCTGAACTTCTTCTGCCACGCGCTGTATCGCAATCTCGCGCCCGCACTCGCGATTCCACTCCGGTTGCAGCAGTTGAGCCCGCATCCTCTCGTCTTTGTCGAGGAGCCCATCGGCGAACTCTTCGAACTTTCCCGCAGCGACGAGCTTCTGCCACTCGACCGTCGGCCCCAGCGGCGACTCCCCGGTCAGGATGTCCCCGGCGACTCCCTCATACACAGCGTGGGTTTGGCCCTTCAGGAATGAGGACAGCTTCAACAGCCATGCGTGCTCGAGTGTGGAAAAGCTCGTTTTGAGATTCTTGCGGAGTTCGGCCTGGAACATCGAGCTGTCCTGCTGCAGGATGACCAGTCGCATCCCCAGTTCCTGGCAAACCTTAGCGGCGACTTCGGTGTCGGGGCTCGGCCAGGGTTGGTAATTTTCCACGCTGACCGCGAACTTCGGTGGCTTACCTGAGTCACAAAGCCCCAGCAGAATGTGACGAGAGTCGCGACCTCCGCTGATGGTCGCAACAAAGTCTTCGTGCTGCGCGGCGCGCCGGGCTATGGCCTGCCGCATTAGCTCGATGAATGCATCCAACGCCGCTTCCCTCGACAGCTCCTGAAGACAGCGAACCGGAATTTCCCCAGCCACGCTGAAGCTTCCGTTTTCCCATTGCATCCGGGCGCCGGGGGGTACGAGGCGAATGGCCTTAAAGGGCGTGTCTTCGCCGACAAAATATCCAAGGCGCAATATGACCGCGAGAGCGGTCGCATCCAGCTGTGTGGGCGCCCCCCGCTTTAACAGTGTGGGAATTGATCCCGAAATGCAAAACTCATCCGGCCGCGAAAAGTAAAACAGGGGATAAAAACCGTAACGGTCGTTGCCCACAACCAGCCGCTGTCCGTCCCAGGACCACTCCGCGAAAGCTCCTTCCCGCTGGCTGGTGGCGTGGGTATGTTGCGCGAGAAGGCAAGCGGGAGTGCCATTCGCTTCCCATCGGCCATGCACTTTCCGGAGGTGAAAAAATGCGGAAGGACTGGCCTGCTGCCCGAACTCCTGATGGGTCCCGGTGGTCATCTGTTCTCCAGTATTTGTTCACGGAGGTCTATTGCAAATAATAACGCGAATAAGCGCGAGCGTCTCCTAGGGCAGTCGCCCCAGGGCTTCAGCCGGCAGCCGAGCTTCGCGTGCGAACTCCGCCAGCATCCGCGCGCGGCTGCCGTTGGCAAGCTCAGAAGCCAGGGCTAGGAGTTTGTCCTGCGACTCGGCAGCCCCGGCAATCGACTGCAGCGTTGCGGCAATCTCTTCGCCACGACGGCTGCACTGCCGAACCTGCCGCACAAGAGCGCGCTGCCGGGGGCTCCGCAAGTACCAGGCATGGTCTTGCAGCACCCCTGAATTGCCGCTGACTCCTTGCTCCCGGAAGTAGGTAAAGAACTGGATCGATTCGCGGAGGATGCGATCACGCTCGATTCGTTTCAGCCAGTTATCATCCGCGATGCGCTGGGAGATGCGACGCAGGCAGGCTAGCAACTGCACACGTTGCTTCCCTTCCAACGGGTGAACCGAGCGGTCCTGCCGAATCCCTACCGGCACGGCCCGCACGCGCGCAACCCCCTGGTCCCCGAAAAAGATCTGTAGCAGCACCGTGCGATCCGTAAAGGGGTGGCCATCGCGCTGATACGCGTTCACGTCGAAAACAAAGTTGCCGAGGCCGTATGCAATCACGCGGCCATTCCAAATCTCGATGCCCATCGGTACGTGGGCGTGGTGAATCAGAACCAGATCCGCGCCGGCATCGGCGAAGCGGCGCGCACGTTCACGGTGGCTGAAAAGCGGAAACAAGACGAACTCGTAACCCCAATGCACTTGCAGGATCACCACGTCGGACTGATCTTTACACTCCCGAATACTGGCGATGGTGCTGTCGTCGTCCTGTGGCGGTCCCGAAGCCAATCGCGCGGGATACTCGTCGCAGATTCCCAGCATCGTCACCTTTAGCCCTTTTACCGACATTCGGGCTGCTCGAGGGAGGTTCGGATCAGTGGCCGGATCACCACAAACCCCAATGCCACGGCGTTGCAGAATGTCCAGGCTTTCCCGCAACCCAGTTACGCCGTAGTCGAGACAGTGATTGTTGGCCACCGTAACCGCGTCGAATTTTGCTTCGCAAAGCACTTCAACGGCTGCGGGAGAGGCCCTGAGCGTTGCCCCTATTGGTACAGCGCGCTGCTGTTCGGATGTCAGCACCGACTCCAGGTTTCCGACGCGCAAGTCGGCTCCGGCAAAAAGCTCCCGGAGTGGGCTCAGTATGTGCGACACACCGCGTTCCGCCACCGCCTTCTCCACACCGTCCCCGAGCGCGATATCGCCCACTGCGATCAGACATGCGGTCTCATCGCCCTGATTAGCCCGCCACGTATCACCGCCGGGCAGAAAGCGGAATGATTCCAGCCGCAATCGCTCGAGCTTCCGTCTTAGGCGCCAAGGAATCATTGCTCAGGCAGAAAGTTCGCAGGTACTCTCAATTCCTTGCTCTTCACCAAATGTATCTGCATTTCGCTTGAAATTCATTTGCGAGTTCTCTAGTTCAGGAGCTACTGTGCTGCTTCTGTTACCGGCTCAGAGAAACTTCGCTCACGAGGATTCTATGATCAGGGCGAAAAACAGTCTCTATGCGGCGCTATTCTGCGCGCTGGCAACTTTCTTCCTAGCCATGCCAGCCAAGGGAGATTCAGTTCAAATCGCTACGTTCGACAAGCCACGATTGGATGTCCAGTTTGCCTCCAAACGGTGTCGCTTTCAAACCTTACGTCCATAACCCTTACCGGTACGAGTTTCGATGAAAATGGTTTTGGTGCGCTTCCTGGGGACTTTCCCATTTCAGTTGGATCGGGACCGACATTACCAGTCTTCTTCGGCTGCGAAGGATCTTGCTATTTGAATACCTATACAGTGCACGGGATCCTCTCCAGTTTGGATTTTGCAACCGGAGGGCAGAACTATCAAGCAACAAACCTGGACTGGACAGCTCCGACTTACAGCGGAAGCTTTAACGGCACGGTTCCCATCGACATCAATGCGAGCTTGGTTGCCGTTCCGGAGCCAGCCAGTCTATCTGTTTATAGTTGGCGCATTCTCTACCATGCTGGGGATGTCTCTTCGTAAACGGTAAAATCCAATCCACGCAGCCCACCCGCTGAGTAAACCCTGTTCACTAACCGGTTGCTGAGCAGGAAGGTTCCGCAGCGATAACATCACCGCTGTCCAAATTAGCTCAAAACTGGTCGCCAACATGTCCGGAGTAAGGGCAAAGTTCGCTCTCTGAGCCTTGAACGCGGGGTTGGCGGTGACGAAACGCTTCTCTTGATCTGATGCTGTCCAAATTCCCCTTCTTGAAATCTCGAAGTTGCGTCGAATTGCGGAGTTGGAGAGCCAGTACCTGAATGAACTCTAACTCCCTGACGAACTCTCTCACGAGAGACCGTATTTTCCGGAGTCACCCGCAGGCCAAAAACCCAGCCCAGGAGGCAGGGTCTCAACCTAGCTCGTCAAAACAGACCAACCCAGCGCTCAATGCAGAGCAAATACTAAACTGTTGAACGTGAAAGCAGCTCGGTTCGGATCGCTGAATTTCAGCAAGACATTGGAGATACTTTGTCCGGGGGAAAGCCCACCGGCTGGAACCGTGAGGCTAACATAGGGATTCCCTGAGGAGGTCAGGCCTGTCGGATTGGACAGAGTTACGCTCGATGGCGCGATTTGACTTATGGCCAGAATGAGCGGTCCCGTAAGAACGGAAGTTGAGCTATTCGTGATGGTCAGCAGACTGTCGAAGGTGTTGGTCGTCCGATTGTAAACAAGACCCGACCGAGTGACGGTGACCAGGGAGGTCACATCGGTAACCGCCGGCCCTGTTGATACCGCCAGATTCACCGCCGAGCCTGGCGCCACCGAGGTTCCCGCTGCCGGACTCTCACTGATCACACTGCCTGCTGCTACCGTGTTGCTCGACGCCGTGGTCACAGTGCCCAGCACCAGGCCTGCGTTGGTTATCGCCGTTGTTGCTGCCGCTTGCGTCAGCCCTA
>Ga0210384_10006655_pt1 | contig 12280 bp, 10 predicted proteins | sample IncBWH2MmetaG_FD_160574 | JGI IMG/M metagenome (GOLD analysis project Ga0210384, IMG submission 160574) | Forest soil microbial communities from Barre Woods Harvard Forest LTER site, Petersham, Massachusetts, United States - Inc-BW-H-2-M | ecosystem: Environmental > Terrestrial > Soil >... | reverse complement strand
TGTCTCTAAAATGTATCTCCCAAAGAATGGATGTAAACGGCGATTTTCCTGTGGGATTTTGTAGCTTTTGGCGGCGAGCTTTTTGGTTCTGTTTCCCGCGGGCCATTTAACTCCTGTGCTTTCAGTGGAATGATGGCCATCAGGGAAGAAAGGGTATGCTGGCACCCCGTTTGCTCTACTTTCGACAACAATACAAAGATTGGCTTCCCGGGGTGGCCGAAACCCAACCTCGACTGGGTTTTCGGTTTCGGGGGTCAGTTCAGAAAGAGGGGGCTTGCACCAGCCCCCTTTTTCATTTTCCGGTGGTTGGCAGACGCATTTCCCGCGGGTGGGTTCTAAAACGGATCACATATTTTGATAGGCGCGCAGCTCCCAGCTGCGCGTGTCTCTCCTGCCGTTCCTATGCCACCAGGTTCAACTGGTTCATGTTCTTGGGAAGGGGTACTAGCTGGAGCTGCAGCACTCAGGCGTACCAAAAAAGAGAGCGGCCGGTGGGGGGACCGGCCGCTCGGGCGTGGGGAATGGAGGGTACCGTGGCCTGAAGTCAGTTCCTCTCCTCGTCCCGGGCTAAGCTGGGGAGGACGGGCCGTTCCACTGCGCTCGCGAGCAGCAGGACGACGCACAGGAGCAAACAACCGATAACCATGTTAGTTGCTCCGAGATCAGAACTTACTCCCGATCACTTTGTGATTCTGCCGTCAGCGTGCTCTTTGGTCGATAGCCCAGGCGGTTCATTTCCGCCGGTACTCTCGGTATCCCCGTCATAGGCCGCCAGTACTGGGGTAACGGAAAGTGCACAACGCATGGTTCTTACCAGAAGCGGCTGGGCGTTACGAGGAAGTGGTCGTCAGAGGTTTGCCCCGCAGGCAAGGCTAGAGGTCCGCGGTTTGCGCCTTGAGCCAATCCGCGACTTGCCGGTGCCCGCGCTCGGTTGGGCGGTGTGGCCGCAGGGGATTGCCCCAGCGGGTCCTGCGATCTTCTTAGAATTTCCTAATCTTTCGTTGTAAAGATTTGCCGACTTCTGTCCGATAAGTCCTTTGGCCGTCCCTGCGGCCAACCTATGGCCGGTGTACGTCGAAGCGGTCGAATTGCCAAGGAAGTCCGCATCTTGTTGCTGGGCACCGACACCTCGGGGCACATCTTCTCCGAGGAGACGAGCACCGTGGTGCTCAGCCGCCACGGCGCCGGCATCGTGTCGCGGCACAAACTGGCCGGCGACGAAGTCCTAACGCTGCGTCTGTTTGGCACCAGCGCCGAGGCTGGAGTGCGCTTGGTCGGCCAGATGGGAGAAGAGACCCGCGGGTATACCTACGGCGTGGAGTTCCTGGACCCGGACATGGATTTCTGGGAGATGAAATTTCCTGTTCCCCCGAGTTGGCACAACGACTCCGACGGCGCTTTGGAGTGCACCGCCTGCCTCGACCGCCAGGTCGTTCAGCAAAGCGAGGTCGAAGCCGACGTCTATGCGCTACTTAAAAGCATCTTAAGGTTCTGCTCACGATGCGGAACTTCCACGGTCTGGCGGCAGGCGGTCGTCGACGATGTCATGCCAAACGAGGTGTCGCTACCTTCCGTGTCCTCTGCGCTGGCTAGCCAGCTAGTTCAGGCGCCAGCCAGTTCCCCTTTGGGCTCACATGAAACCAGCTCCTATTCCTCCGGGGTCGCATTGACGCTGGCCGAAAAAGAGATCGACGTCGAAGTGGCAGTTCCTGGGGCGGTCCAGCCGGTCGTGCTTTTGCAGGTACTGAAGCCAGCCTCGTTGGCGGGTAGCGCGAATCGGCGCCAGGCCCTTCGCTCGCGGGTGAACTTTACTGCAAAGGTGCGTCACGCTGACGGAGAGGACGAAACCGTCGAGTGCGACAACATCTCGAAAGCGGGCTTATCTTTCCGAAGCCTGAAGTCTTACGCTGTAGGCTCGGCGATCGAAGTAGCCGTTCCTTATTCTCCGGGATGGGACGCGGTGTTCGTTTCCGCCCACATCAAGCATGTTGAGGAGCTTCCAGGCGGAACGCTCTTCCGATACGGCGCAGCTTACACGAAGCCGGCAAAACGGCCGCGCGACCCTTGAGTCGCACTCCACGAAAAACTGCCCAGCTAGAGCGCGGCGCTACATTCCCGTGCCGGAGTACGTTATTCTTCCAAGACCATGCATGACCTCAGTTACTTCAGGGAACACCTTGAGGTGTTCGCCGAGATGGCGGAGAAGCGCGGGACCGCGCTCGATCTGGAAGACTTTCGCACGCTGGACAAAGAGCGGCGCGAGTTGATCACGGCTACCGAGCAGCTCAAGGCGCAGCGGAACCGGGCCAGCGAAGAGATCGCGCGGCTAAAGAAAGAAAAACAGAATGCGGATGCACTGATCGCGGCGATGAAGCAGGTGTCCAATCACATCAAGCAGGCAGATGAACGCATTGCGCAGATGGACGCGACGCAGCGGGAATTTCTGTTGACAACTCCCAACGTGCCGCACTCCAGCGTGCCCGTGGGGCACAGCGCGGAGGAAAATGTCGAGGTCCGGCGCTGGGGTGCGCCACCGCCGTTCGATTTTGCGGCGAAGCCCCATTGGGAAGTCGGAGAAGGCGCGGGCATCCTCGATTTGCCCGCCGCGACGAAAATAACCGGGGCGCGGTTCGCGGTGTACAAAGGCTGGGGGGCGCGGCTGGAGCGAGCGCTGGCGAACTTTTTCCTGGATGTACACACGCGGGAGCATGGGTACACGGAAATTCTTCCGCCGTTTCTGGTGAACAGCGCATCGCTGATGACGGCGGGGCAATTGCCGAAGTTCGCGGCCGACCTTTTCAAACTGGAAAACAGCGACTTCTGGCTGACGCCCACCTCGGAAGTGGAGTTGCACAACCTCTATCGCGACGAAACCATTGCGGAGGAGAAGCTCCCCATCCATGTTACGGCCTGGACTTCCTGCTTCCGGTCCGAGGCGGGAGCAGCCGGCAAAGATACGCGGGGCATTCTGCGGCAACATCAATTTCAGAAGGTGGAGCTGTTCAAGTTCACGCATCCGGAGAAAAGCTACGAGGAGCACGAGGCGCTGGTGCACAACGCGGAAACGATTCTGCAGAAACTAGGCCTGCACTACCGGGTGATGCTGCTTTGTTCCGGCGATATGGGCTTCTCCTCGGCGAAAACGTACGATCTTGAGGTGTGGCTGCCGTCGAGCAACGAGTTCCGGGAGATTTCTTCCTGCTCGAATTGCGAAGCGTTTCAGGCGCGGCGTGGCGGGATTCGCTTTAAGCCCAAGGGCGGCGGGAAGAGCGAGTTCGTACACACGTTGAACGGATCCGGCCTGGCGGTCGGGCGAACGTGGATCGCGGTCATCGAGAATTACCAGCAGGCGGATGGTTCCATCCTTATCCCTGACGTCTTGCGGCCATATATGGGCATCGACAGGATTCCCCGGCTTGAATGGCTGAATGGAATGGGACGCCTGCAATCACCCTGAGCAAAAGGCACTCTTGGGTACCCCCAGATGGGCTGCCGGACAGAGAATCGCTAGTGGAATGGATCGCCTTTTGAGTAGTGCCCACGGTCGGTAGCAAGAGGAGCAGGCGATTGCAATCGTATCGTACTGTAAATGAACAGGTTATTGGACTTATGGAGATTCCGCGGGCTAAGGGGAGGGACCTCTTACGTCGCGCAAATCGTTGAATCCACGCCTTTTCGTTTGACTCACCCTTTTACCCTTGCATAAACTCGCCTGCACCCCCCTTGGCCACGAATGGCTGAGAAGGTGAGGTTACGGCGAGAACGTTGACAGCTTTGCGGTTACACTAGGATAGAGTACGTGGCTGTTAAAGACGGCAAGGCCGCCTGAGCAGCTTGCGCTAGATGAAGATTCGATGAACTTTCTTGCCCGCGTTATGCGATTCCTGTTCTGGCTGCTGGTCCTGTCTTGGAGCGTGACGCTGCTGCGGCGCGCTGTAGCTTGGATAGTGCGTGGCGTCGCGACGTCGCCGCAGCAGGGTGCGGCGGCTGGTTCGAGTAGCAACCAGGATGTCGCAACTTCACGGCGGCTGGTGCGTGACCCAGTTTGCGGCGTGCACGTCGCGGAAGTGCTGGCCATCCCGTTGCGCGAAGGGGAAGAAACCGTGCACTTTTGCTCGATCGCTTGCCGCGACCAGTATGTGGGTAACACCAAGAAATTCGCGGCCAACGGATAGATCGCCAGCAGCGAATGAGACTAGGTTTTTGTTTGTCGGGCCAAAATCAGGGAAGCAAGAGCACCGCACTCGATAAAATTTCGAGTAACCACGCGTTACGAAAGGACCGAAGCCGATGGCCACGGTCGCAAAGCCCACAGTTCCCCCGATGATTCCGCGCATCGCCCCGCGCGAGGACTTGAATCCGTTTCGCATCGCGCAGATTCAATTCGACATGGCCGCGGAGTTCTTGAAACTCGATCCCGGATTGCGGCAAATCTTGCGCACGCCGAAGCGGGTGCTGGAAGTTTCCATCCCGACCAAGATGGACAACGGACAGGTGAAAGTGCATATGGGTTACCGGGTGCAGCACAACGTGGCGCGAGGACCCGGCAAGGGCGGCATCCGGTTCCATCCGAACGTCACGCTGGACGAAGTGAAAGCCTTGGCGGCCTGGATGACCTGGAAGACGGCCATGGTGAATGTGCCGTTTGGCGGCGCCAAGGGCGGGGTCATCTGCGACCCCAAGCGCATGTCCAAGAGCGAACTGGAGCGCATGACGCGGCGCTATGCGAGCGAGATTCTGCCGATCATCGGGCCGTTCCTGGATATTCCGGCGCCGGATGTGTACACCGACGCGCAAACTATGGCGTGGATCATGGATACCTACGCCATGACGGTGGGGCACTCGGCGCACGGGGTGGTCACAGGCAAACCTCTCTCGATTGGGGGTTCCGTAGGACGCAGCGAGGCTACGGCGCGCGGGTTGCTTTTTGTTGTGGAAGAAGCGTGCAAGCTGAAGAAGATTTCGCTGCGCGGGGCTACGGTGGCGATTCAGGGCTTCGGAAACGCCGGGGCGACCGCGGCGCGGTTGTTCGCGGAGAAGAAGGCGAAAATCATCGCCTTGAGCGATACTCGCGGCGGGGTGACCAATTCCCGCGGCATCGATCCGATCAAAGCGTTTCGCTATAAAGAGCGCTCCGGCACGGTTGTGGGCATGCCGGGTGCGTCGCGCATAAGCAACGAAGACCTTCTGGCCATGAAGTGCGACATCTTGATACCGGCGGCGCTGGAAAATGTCATTACTTTGCAGAATGCCGAAGCCGTTAAGGCGCGCATAGTGGCGGAAGCCGCGAACGGTCCGACTACGCCGCACGCCGATGAGATTCTGGCGCGGCGCGGGATTACTGTGCTGCCGGATATTTTGGCGAATGCCGGTGGGGTCACGGTCAGCTACTTCGAGTGGGTGCAGAACCAAGAAGGGCTGATGTGGGACGTCGACGAGGTGAATGCGCGGCTGCAGAAGGTCATCGTGCGGGCGTTCAATGAAATGGTGGAGACCATGCGCAAGCATCATGTTCCACCGCGTGCCGGCGCAATGATTCTGGCTGTGAGCCGCGTCGCCGAGGCTACTCTCGTGCGCGGACTTTTCCCGTAAAACACATCCGCGGCGATTTGTTCTTCCGCGGCGGTCTTTCACCAAATTTTTTCTTGCGCTGAAGAAAGAAAGGCGCGTACATTCGCAAGTGCCGGTACGTTTCCGTGGCGCTACACCGTAAAACGGCTAGCGCGGACGAGACGTCACCGGCACTTTGCACTTCACGCGTATGGAACGGCTCAGATCGTTCGGACGTGAGGTTAGAAAAACTGGTGACTCGGGCAAATTCCGGCATTGCGGGACGGAAAATAAGAAATCATGAGCAATCATAACAATCATACGAATGCGACGCCGCCGATTCTGCTGACCATTGCGGGATTCGATCCCAGTTGCGGTGCGGGAACAGTGGCGGACCTCAAAACCTTTGCGGCGCACGGCTGCTATGGTGTTGCGGCGATCACTGCGCTCACGGTGCAGAACACCCAGAGCGTTGCCGACGTGCAGAATACGCCCAGCGCCACCTTGCGTGCGCAACTGGAAGCGCTGGCAAACGACTGCGACATCGCGGCAGTGAAGATCGGCATGCTGGGCAACCGCGGAAACGCGACGGTAGTGGCGGAATTTCTGGACGCGCACAAATTCGCGCACGTAGTGCACGATCCGGTGATGAAATCGTCGAGCGGGACGGAACTGCTTGACGCGGCGGGCATCAAGTACGTCGTTACGGAGCTTTTGAAGCGCTCCAGCGTGATCACTCCGAACGTTCCGGAAGCGGAAATCCTGACCGGGCTGACCATCAAGGACGTGGCCGACATGGAAGCTGCGGCGCGCAAGATCGTGGAGATGGGCGCGCACGCGGCGATCGTCAAAGGCGGGCACATGGACCGCGCCGTGGACGTGTTGTTCGACGGAAACGAAATCTTTGGGCTGGCCGGGGACAAAAACAGGGAAGACACGCTGCACGGCACCGGGTGCACGTTCGCGTCGGCGATTGCGGCGCAACTGGCTGCGGGGCGCGGGCTGGTGGAAGCTGCGATGCTCGCCAAGGCTTACGTCACCAAGGCCATCGAGAAGGCCTACGCCGTCGGCAAAGGCCGCGAGCCGCTGGATCACTTTTACCGGCACAGGATCGAGCCGCCAGCTCGCGGCATTCATGAAGTGCCGCAACACGGCTTGCATCCCGCCGCCGAGCCCGCCGCGCACTGAAAAATGCAGTTCGACGATGTGCAGCGCGTTTTTCTCTGCGCCGAGAATCGTTCTCCGCGACCTCTCCGTTCTCTTCCTAATTCTTGAAAACGATGCGGCCGGCCACCACGGTAGCTACGGGCGCGCCCTTAAAGGCGCGGCCATCGAACGGCGAGTTGCGGGATTTGCTGGAGGATTCGATCGCCCGGAAGGTCCAGGGGCGATCGGTTGAGAAAATCGTGAGGTCAGCGGGCTGGCCTTTGGCGATCTTGCGTTCCATGCCGAGGACGCGGGCGGGGCCGGTGGTGAATAGCTCGACCATACGCATGAGAGGAATTCGCCCGGTGTGCACCAATTGCTCCAGAGCCAGGGATAGCGCAGTTTCAAAGCCGGTGATGCCGAAGGGTGCGCGATCGAACTCGACGTCCTTCAGCGCGGGTTCGTGCGGCGCGTGGTCTGTGGCGATGGCGTCGACCGTGCCGTCGGCGAGACCCGCTAGCAGTGCGTCACGATCTTCGCGCGCGGCCAGCGGCGGGTTCATTTTGTAGCGCGAATCGTACTGCACGTCTTCGTCGATTAGTGTGAAGTGATGAGGGGTGACTTCGCAGGTGACGCGCAGGTCCCGCTGTTTGGCCCAGTGAACCTGTTCGAGCGAGGCTTTTGCGGAGAGATGCGCGATGTGCAGGCGCGCGCCGGTCAGTTCGGCGAGTTGCACGTCGCGGGCGACGCACACGGATTCCGCGGCGCCGGGCATGCCGGCCAGACCTAGGCGAGTGGAAGTGACGCCTTCGCGCATGACGGCGCCCGCGGCGAGAGACACGTCTTCGGAGTGCTCGATGACCGGAATGTCCAGCGAGCGGCAGTAATCCATCACTTGGCGTGCGAGTCTTGCGGTGGCGATGGGTTTGCCGTCGTCGCTGACGGCCACGATCCCTGCTTGCTGCATGGCGGCAATTTCGGCGACAGCTTCGCCTTTGCTGCCGACACTGGCCGCGCCGATCGGCCATACCCGCACGCTGGCGCTGGCTTTTGCGCGGTCCATGATGAACCGGGTGACGCTGGCGTTGTCGTTGACGGGCTTGGTGTTCGGCATGCAGCAGACCGCGGTGAAGCCGCCGCGAGCCGCCGCCTTTGTGCCGGTCTCGATCGTTTCGGAAGATTCCTGCCCGGGTTCGCGGAGGTGAGCGTGAACATCGATGAAGCCCGGCGCGACGATCAAGCCGCTGGCGTCGAAAACCTCTGTGTCTTTCGCCCCAGCAAGCTTTCCAGCGGCGCCCACCTCGGCGATTTTCTCACCATTCAAAAGGACATCCATCGCCGCGTCTGTTTTGCTCGCGGGATCGAGGACGCGGCCGTTCTTAACGAGAAGCATGCGAGGGGTCCTTTACGTCGGTAGCACGCCGATTCTTCGGCGCCTGCACTTCTGCGGCTGGGTGCTGGCCGTTTTCCGAATCTCCGGCAGTCAACAAGAAAAGCAGCGCCATGCGTACTGCGATGCCGTTCGTCACTTGATCCAGCACGCAGGATTGCGCGCTGTCCGCGACCTCCGGCGTAATTTCGATTCCGCGATTCATTGGTCCGGGATGCAGCACGAGAGCATCGGGTTGGGCGCGCTGCAAGCGTTCGCCGCTCAATTGATACAGCAGGATGTAATCATCGGCGGAGAGCGCGGGTTCGTGCAGCCGTTCGGTTTGGACGCGCAACACGAGGACTACGTCCGCGCCTTCCAGGGCTTCCTCGATGTGAAACACACGGCGGATAGAAACGCCGGGCGCGCCAATTTTTTCCAGCTCGCGCGGAACCCACATCGCGGGGCCACAAAGAGTAAAACGGCAGCCGAATTTTCCGAGCAGGTGAATGTTCGAACGCGCCACGCGGCTGTGCTGAATGTCGCCAAGAATCGTCACGTTGAGATTGGCGATACTGCCTTTGCGGTCGCGAATCGTAAGAGCGTCCAGCAATCCTTGCGAAGGATGCTCGTGCGTTCCGTCGCCGGCGTTGATTACGGGAATATCCAGATGGCGGGCGACAAAGTCAGCAGCTCCGGAGGCCGCGTGCCGCATGACCAGGCAATCCGGCTTCATGGCATCCAGCGTGTGCACCGTGTCCAAAAGCGATTCGCCTTTTTTCAGGCTGGAGGCCTCAGCCTGCAGGTTCATTGTGTCTGCGCCAAGGCGAGAGGCGGCGGTTCCGAAGCTGAGGCGGGTGCGGGTGGAATTCTCGAAAAAAGCCAGGGCGACGGTTTTGCCGCGAAGGGTGGCCAGTTTTTTCAGAGGATGGCGCTGAATTTCTTGGAAAGGTTTGCTCTGATCGAGAAGAAATGTGAGTGCGTCCGCGTTGAGCGGTTCCAGCGCCAGGAGATCGCGAAAGCGGTGGGTCACATTTTCACTCGTTGCACGAACAAACTAGCTCCTGCACCACACCAATCCAAGCTCATTCCACGCGGTCGACCAGCACCACGCGCTCCTCATTGTCGATCTCGCGGAGCCGCACCTCGATGATTTCGGTCGGGCTGGTCTGCACCACGCGTCCGGTAAATTGGGACTCGATGGGCATTTCGCGGTGGCCACGGTCGATCAGCACGCAGAGCGAGACTCGCTTGGGGCGGCCCAGGTCGAAAAGGCCGTTCATGGCCGCGCGGATGGTGCGCCCGGTATAAAGGACGTCGTCCACCAGGACCAGATCCATATTGTCCACGCCGAAGGAAATGTCCGAGGACTGCAACACGGCGTGAGAGGCGACTTTGGACAAGTCATCGCGATACAGCGTGATATCCAGCGTCCCGACCGGTACATCCACACCGTCGATGCCTCGCATGGCTTGAGCGATGCGCTGGGCCAGCGGAACGCCGCGGCGGCGGATGCCAATCAGCGCCAAGTGCTTGGTCCCACCGCTTTTTTCGACAATTTCGTGCGCCAAACGCTGAAGGGTTCGGTCGATCTCCGACGCCGACATCAGCTGGGCTTTTTCGACGATGCGCATGTTTGCGTAATCCTAGCACAAGGTGGGACGGGCGTTCTCGGTTCAGCCTGGGGCTCGCACGGCCCGCCTTCGCCCACTCCGAACCGGGCGCAACCTCACGTCTGGATCGGAAATAAAGTATTCACAATGCCGTGATAGACTGCGCGGTCGAAATTGGGAGGCGGAAGTGAACATCGGGCGCGAACACATGTGTTGCAAGACGATCGTCGGTCGTGCAGGACTGTTGCTGACGATGGCGGTGCTGCTCGTGCCGCTGAGTTGGGCTCAGAACCAGGCGCTGGCCCATAGCGCGGCGCGCAAAACGCCAGAGAAGCCCAAGTTGGTGGTGCTCCTGGTGGTGGACCAGATGCGCGGCGACTACGTAGACAAGTTCCGCGGCCAGTGGACCGCGGGCTTAAAGCGGCTGGTTGACGAAGGAGCGTGGTTCCGCGACGCGGCCTATCCGTATGCGGCTACGGAAACCTGCGTAGGCCACTCGACCATCTCCACCGGCGCGCTTCCCGCAACACACGGGATGGTGGCCAACGGCTGGTGGGACCGCGAAACGCAGAAAATGGTCACGTGTACGGCAGACCCTAACGTCAAGAATTCCGGTTACGCGGGGGCCAGCGCGAAAGGCGGGGATTCTGCTTGGCGCATGGCTGTGCCCGCGTTTGCGGAGGAGCTGAAGTTCCAGACCGGCAACGCCACGCGGGTAGTGACGTTTTCGTTGAAGGCTCGCGCGTCGATTACTATGGCCGGGCACAAAGGGGATGCAGCCACGTGGTTTGAGGGCGGCGGTTGGGTAACGTCGAGTGTTTACGGCTCGATGCCCTTCGTCGAAGACTATGTGAAAGCCCATCCGGTAAAGAGCGACTATGGCAAGACGTGGACGCTGTCCCTTCCGGAGAGCGCGTATTGGTACGACGAAAAAGCGACCGGCGCTGTTCCCCCCGACGGCTGGCAATTGACCTTCCCACATCCGCTGCGCGGAAAGGCAGCGGCCAACGACCCCGATGACGCGTTTTACGAACAATGGACGACCAGTCCCTTCGCGGAAACATATCTGACACGGCTCGCAGAAACCTCCATTGATTCGCTGGGGTTAGGTAAGGCTGGCGGCACGGATTTCCTCGGTGTGAGCTATTCGTCGGTGGACTACGTAGGCCATGCCTTCGGCCCGCGCAGCCGCGAGATACAAGACATTCTCGTCCGGCTCGATCAGGACCTCGGGGAGTTGTTCGCGCACCTCGACAAAAAAGTGGGCCGCGGAAACTACGTCGTGGCGCTGAGCGCGGACCACGGCGTTGTGCCCATTCCAGAAGATATGCAAAAAACTGGCGCGGACGCAGGCGTGCTTCATTTGCCCGAGCTGCAGGAACGCATCGAGAAGGCTCTCGAGCCTTTTAATTACGCGAAACCCGCAATCGCGCGGATCACTGGCAGCGATATCTATTTTGCGCCGGGCGTTTACGACAGCCTTAGGCAAAACCACGCCGCGTTGCAAGCCGTCACGGATGCCGCATTGGCACAGGCCGGTATGGCGGCCATCTACAGTGCCGAGGAGTTGCAGGATCGGCCAGCAACGCAAAGTCCGACCCGCCAGGCATTGGCCGACAGCTATTTTCCCGGCCGCAGCGGGGACCTCTTCATCGCGCCGAGGCCGTATTGGCTGATGGATGGCACGCCCGCGGGAAAGACCCGCGGGTACGGCACGGGCCACGGAACTGCCTACAACTACGACCAGCATGTTCCCATCCTGCTGATGGGCTTCGGCATTCAAGCTGGCGAATATCACGGCGACGTGACACCTGCCGACATCGCGCCGACACTGGCATCTCTTTGCGGGATTACGTTGTCATCGCACGATGGACATGTCCTGGCACAAGCGTTGTCTAAGCCCGCGGGCGCGCGTTCGCCAGGAAACACCGCCCCAGTCCCAGAAAAAACTCCGAAGCCGTGAGAAATGCAGGTCTCCTTCCTCGTTCCTTAAGGACGCAATTTTCCTCAAAACGGCGCTTTGACTTCGTGCTAAGCTCTGCCCCGCCGTGAATTCCGCAGTAGCCATCGACCTGGGCGTGCAGTTGGGCTCCCTGCGTCTGCGCAACCCCATCCTCGCTGCCAGCGGTACCTTCGGCTACGGCGCTGAGTTTGCTCACCTCGTTGATCTGAACTGCCTCGGCGGTTTCGTTGTGAAAGGTCTCTCCCGCGAACCGATCGAGGGCGCCCCGCCACCCCGCCTCTGTGAGACCCCCTCGGGGATGCTGAATGCTGTTGGGCTCCAAAACGTGGGGGTTCGGGCCTTTGTCGCGGAAAAACTTCCCATACTGAGAAAGTACGACACGGCCATCCTGGCCAATGTTTTTGGGTATGCCTTGGAAGACTACGTGGAGGTCATCCGGGTCCTCGAGGATGCTGAGGGGCTGGCCGGGTACGAGCTCAATATCTCCTGCCCCAACGTGAAAAGAGGGGGTATGCAGTTCGGCAGCGACCCCGGCCAGGTCGCGGATGTGGTCGGTGCCGCCCGGAAGGCCGCTGCGAGGCGCCCCTTATGGGTAAAGCTCTCGCCCCTCGTTGCAGACATTGGGCTTATTGCCCAGGC
>Ga0210384_10006653_pt1 | contig 12280 bp, 10 predicted proteins | sample IncBWH2MmetaG_FD_160574 | JGI IMG/M metagenome (GOLD analysis project Ga0210384, IMG submission 160574) | Forest soil microbial communities from Barre Woods Harvard Forest LTER site, Petersham, Massachusetts, United States - Inc-BW-H-2-M | ecosystem: Environmental > Terrestrial > Soil >... | reverse complement strand
CGCCGGACGTCCGGCGATCGGGCTTTGCGGCGGAGACGGCATGGCCTTCCGCGCTCGCAAAAAGCAGACGCAGGGCTACGACCTGGGATACGTGGGAGAAATATGCTCGGTCGAGCCGCGTTGGCTAGAAGCCATCTGGGGGCTTGGAGGCTTGCCGGTGCTGTCTTCGGTAGCATTAGGTTCGGATGGCGAATATTACAACGTGAATGCGGACCAGATGGCGTCCGCCTGCGCCGTGGCCTGTCACGCCGACACTCTCATCTTCCTCACTGACGTCGCCGGTGTGAAGGACGCCGAGGGCGCAGTCATGCCTTGGCTCAACACCAAGCAGATTCCGGGCATGGTCGAGAATGCCGTGATCGCCGGCGGCATGCTGCCCAAACTCGAAGCCTGCGGGCAGGCGCTACGGAAGGGCGTGGGCAGGGTGCGCATCCTGCCGGCGGTGCAGGCCGACACTCTGCCGCAGTTTTATCTCACCCGGCTGGATGGTGGCACGGAGGTAATCGTCGCATGAGCCTTGCCACCGTCGTCCGTTCCGAAGCCAGGCTGCTGCTTCCCACTTATGATCGCCAGCGCGTGCTGTTTGAGCGCGGGCGCGGCGTCTACCTATGGGATTCGCAGGGCAAGCGCTATCTCGACTTCCTGAGCGGGATCGGAGTCAATGCGCTGGGTCATGCGCATCCTGTGATTCAGTCCACGCTGAAGCGGCAGGCGGGCCGCCTGATTCACGTGTCGAATCTGTTTTTCCACGAGTACCAGGCGGAGCTGGCCAAACGGCTGACCCGGATCTCCGGTTTGGACAAGGCGTTTTTCTGCAACAGCGGCACCGAGGCCTGGGAAGGTGCGCTTAAGCTGGCTCGCGCCTTTGCGCGCACACAAAACAACAATGGCCACAAAGCTAAATGGCGTCTGTTGGCGTTGGAGAATTCCTTCCATGGCCGCACCTTCGGCTCGTTGGCTACGACGGGGCAAGAAAAATATCGACATCCCTTTGCACCGCTAGTGCCGGGAGTTGGATTTGTCGGCTTCAACGATGTTGACGACCTCAAGCGGCAATTTGACGGCAGCGTCTGCGCCATTTGTCTGGAGACCATTCAGGGTGAAGGCGGAATCCGCCCGCTCAGTCCCGAATTTCTCGAGACCGCGCGGCAGCTATGCGACCGCACTGGAGCACTGCTGATTCTCGACGAAATCCAATGCGGGTTGGGCCGCACCGGGCGCTATTTTGCCTACCAGCATTACGGGATTCAGCCGGATATCGTCACCGTGGCGAAACCGCTCGCGGCCGGCCTTCCGCTGGGAGCGCTGCTGACCACCGATCGGGTGGCCAGCGGCATGCATCCCGGAATGCACGGCACCACATTCGGTGGCGGACCGCTGGCCTGCGCCATAGCCATCGAATTCTTACGCGTGCTCGATCGCATGTTGGGACACATACGCAAAACCGGAGACTACTTTCACGCCAAATTGGAAGGCCTCAAAGCCAGGCACGACGGCGTCAGCGAGATTCGTGGCATGGGTCTGATGCTGGGCATGAATCTGGATTCGGCCGACCGGGCGAAAGCAGTGGTCGCGCAGTTGCTGGATCGCGGCATCCTCATCAACCGTACCCAGGACACCGTGCTGCGGTTCCTGCCGCCCTACATCATTCAGAAAGCCCACGTGGATCTGGTGGTCCGTGCCCTCGACACGGCCCTTACATCTACCCAACCGAAGAGGAAGTTGACCAGCAATGCAAAACCAAGAAGGAGCCAATCACGGTGAGCAGCCAGCCATTCCAAACCACGCAGGTCGCAACTCCCCCGTCAACCACGAACTTTCCGGGCCGAGACCTGATCTCCATCCGCGATCTCAGCCCGATTGAGATTGAAACCATTTTCCATCTGGCGGGACTGCTGAAAGCGCGGCCCTCGAATTTCCGGACAGCGCTTGCCGGAAAGCAGATGGTGATGTTCTTCGAGAAGCAATCCCTGCGCACCCGTCTCACCTTCGAAGCCGGGATGGCCAGCATGGGCGGCAACGCCTTCTTCATGGACCAGACCGCCGGCCGCCTCGACGCGCGTGAAAAGTTGAGCGACATCGCCCACAACGTAGAACGCTGGGTGGACGCCATCGTGTTGCGTACCTACTCCCACGGCACAGTCGAGGGAATGGCTGAGCACGCCTGCATTCCGGTAATCAACGCGCTCAGCGATCTCGAGCACCCCTGCCAGGCACTGGCCGATTACTTCACCTTGCTCGAGCGATTCGGCGATCTGAAGACAATCTGCCTTGCCTACGTCGGCGATGGCAACAACGTGGCCCATTCTCTGCTTCTCACCGCGGCCACTCTCGGCTCCCGCATTCGCATCGCCACGCCTGAAGGTTATGGATGCGATACGCAAATCGTGGCAGAAGCGCGCGACATCGCGCGCCAAACCGGCGCGGTGGTCGAGATCCTCAACGATCCCAAACAGGCTGTGGACGGGGCAGACGCGGTCTATACTGATGCCTGGACCAGCATGGGTCACGAGCACGAAGAGCAGGAGCGGAACCAGATTTTCCCGCCCTATCAGGTGAATGAAACACTCGTGGCCGGCGCGGCGCCTCACGCCGTCTTCATGCACTGCTTGCCCGCGCACCGCGGTATGGAGATCACGGACGCCATCATGGATTCCGATCGTTCCGTCGTCTTCGACCAGGCGGAAAGCCGCCTGCACGTGCAGAAGGCCATTCTGTTGTTACTGCTCGGCGGCAAGGTGGGCCGCACGAATTCGAGGAACGCAAATGGCTGAAAAAGTTGTGCTCGCATACTCCGGAGGTCTCGACACCTCCATCATCATTCCCTGGCTGAAGGAAAACTACGCCTATGACGTCATCGCCATGGTCGGAGACGTTGGCCAGGGAGACGATATCGAAGCCGTCGTCGAAAAAGCATACAAGACCGGCGCCAGTAAAGTGGTTGTCGAAGATATGCGTGAGGAATTTCTTACCGGATACGTATTCCCCGCACTAAAAGCAGGCGCGGTGTATGAACACAAGTATTTGCTGGGCACTTCATTAGCACGGCCGGTCATCGCCAAACATCAAGTGGAAGTCGCTCTCCGCGAGGGCGCAACCGCGGTCGCACACGGTTGCACCGGCAAGGGCAACGACCAAGTCCGCTTCGAGCTTGCTTACCAGGCGTTGGCGCCGGAGCTCAAAGTGATTGCCCCGTGGCGGGAATGGACTTTGAAGTCGCGTGAAGATTGCCTCGACTACGCTGAAAAGCGGGGCATTTCTGTCTCTGCCAGCCGGGAGAAGATCCACAGCCGTGATCGGAATTTGTGGCACATCAGCCACGAGGGCGGGGAACTGGAAGATGCCGGCAACGCCCCGCTCCCTGGCACCTGGCAGTTGACCCGTTCGCCGCAGGCAGCCCCGGACCGGGAGGAGCAAGTCGTCATTGGCTTTGAAAAGGGAACTCCGGTTTCAGTGAACGGCATGAAGCTCGACCCGGTTTCACTGGTCGAGTTGCTGAACGAGATCGGGGGGCGCAATGCCGTCGGCCGCATCGATCTGGTGGAGAACCGGTTTGTCGGCATCAAGTCGCGCGGGTGTTACGAGACGCCGGGCGGAACTCTGCTGATTGGCGCCCATCGGGAGCTGGAAGCCCTGTGCCTGGAGCGCGATCTCATGCACTTCAAGCAACACATTGGGCTGAAATATGCCGAACTGGTCTACTTCGGTCTCTGGTTCACTCCATTGCGCGAGGCGCTGGACGCGTTCGTCGAGAACACTCAGCAGAACATCACCGGCACGACGACGCTGTCTTTGTATAAGGGCAACGTGTCGGCGGTTAGCCGCCACTCCGAGAATTCGCTCTACCGTACGGATCTGTCGTCCTTCACCATGGGCGACAGCTACGACCAGAAAGATGCGGAGGGATTCATCCGCATCCTGGGGCTGCCTTCGCGCTCGCGCGCCCGTCTCCGTGCGGACGCCGCGAAACCCGAGGTGACACGATGAAGATGTGGTCGGGACGATTCCGCCAGCCGCTCGATGCCGACTTCGAGCGCTGGCAGCGGTCGTTCGACTTCGACCGGCGCTTGCTGCGGGAAGAGCTGGCCGTCAGCCGCGTCCACGCCACTGCGCTGAAGAATGCGGGAATATTGTCTTCGACCGAGCTGATCACGATCCTTCAGGGTCTGAAGCAGATTTCCGAAAAGGCCGCCTCCTCGCCTGCCTTTCCGGAGGACAACGAAGCCGAGGATGTGCATCACTTTGTCGAAAAACAACTGGTCGCACTGATTGGCGACACGGGATACAAGCTGCACAGCGGTCGCAGCCGTAACGAACAAATTGCGACCGATCTGCGTCTCTACGCCCGGGCCTCCATTGATCAGGTACGGGCCGATCTGGCGGAGTGGCTGAGCGTTTCACTCGATCGCGCCGAACAGGCGGGAAGCGCGGCCATGCCCGCTTACACGCACCTGCAACGTGCCGAGCCCGTACTCGTCGCTCACTGGTTGCTGGCCTACGTAGAAATGTTTCTCCGGGATGCGGACCGGCTTGCCGACTGCCGCAAACGGCTGAATCTCTCTCCTTTGGGCTCGGGTGCCGTGGCAGGAGCGACATTGCCGCTCGACCGCCGCGTCATGGCAGAAGAGTTGGGCTTCGATGCTCCGACGGCCAACAGTATCGACGCCACCAGCGATCGCGATTTCATCATCGAGTTCGTTGGAGTCCTTTCTGTTCTGGCCGTGCATCTGAGCCGCTGGGCGGAAGAGATGATCTTATTTTCGTCTCAGGAATTCGGATTCATCCTCCTGCCCGAGGCTTACTCGACGGGCAGCAGCGCCATGCCGCAAAAGATGAACCCCGATCTTCTTGAGCTTACGCGGGGCAAAGCCGCCCGCATCATTGGCGACGCGACAGCCCTGCTGGTCACGGTGAAAGGCCTGCCTCTGGCCTACAACAAAGACTTGCAGGAGACCCAGCAGCCCCTTTTCGATGCTGCCAGCACCGTGCTCTCGCTTGTGCCCATGGCTTCCGGCTGGATGAAGGCCGTGGAATTCAATCACGAACGCATGCAGCAAGCCGCTCAGTCGGGATTTATGAACGCCTGGGCCGCCGCCATTTACCTGGTGCGGCGCGGAGTTCCTTTTCGCCTCGCCCACGAAATAGTTGGCAAAGCGGTGCAAACCTGCATCGAAAGAAAGTGTGAGCTGGAAGATCTGCCCTTGGAGGAACTGCGCCAGTTGAATACCGCTTTTGATCAGGATTTCTATTCCTCTTTGACTCTGCAGGCTGTGCTTGCTATCCACGACGTGCCCGGTGGTACCGCGCCAGCGCGAGTTCGGCAGGCCGTCGCCGACGCCAGGCGGAGAGTGGAAAGCATGCGGGAGGACATCCATGCGCACGCGTGAAGCCCTTCTGCCCGACGCAGAGCAGATACATGAACTGATCGCGGCCTACTCCCACGACGGAACCCTGCTGCCTCGCACCTTCGCCGAAGTCTGCGAGAACGTGCGCGATTTCGTCGTGCTGGAGGATCACGGCCACATCATCGGCTGTGGCGCACTTCATCTTTATGGACCGCACCTGGCTGAAATTCGCTCCATTACCGTCGATCCCGCACGCCAGGGTTCGGGAGGCGGCGAGCGCCTGGTCAAGGCCTTGCTGGCGCAGGCCCGTAAACACAATGTCAGTTCCATCTGCCTGTTTACCCGTATTCCGGAATTCTTCGCTCGTCTGGGATTTGCCATGGCGCAGCGTGAAGATCTGCCCGACAAAATCCACAAGGACTGTTGCCTATGCCCGCGCTTCCATCAGTGCGATGAAGTGGCCATGGTGCGCGGGGAATTGCCCAAGTTCGCGATGCTTCCTCAGCCTGCCAATTGGCTGGTGAAGATCGAGGTATGAAAGTTCGGGCTCGTCCCCCAAACAACATATGCCTGCCCGCGGGGTTCACTTTCGCGGCGGCTTGCGCCGGAATCAAGGCCAGCGGTCGGTCCGACCTGGCGCTGGTCGAAGCCTGCCCGGGCACGACGGCGGCGGCCGTGTTCACGAAGAATCGCGTGGTGGCAGCGCCGCTCGACGTCGGGCGTGCGTCGTTGGCGGCCAGCCGCGGCAGTGTGCGGGCTGTGATCGTGAATTCGGGCAACGCCAACTGCGCTACCGGCAAAGCCGGCATGCGGGCGTGCCAGCAAGTCTGCCGGGAACTGGCTCGCCTGTTGAAAGTCCGCCCCAGCGAGATTTTCCCGTCCTCCACCGGCATTATCGGCGTTCCTCTGCCGGCGAAGAAGATAGTGGCGAAACTCTCCGGCCTGACGGCGGCACGCGAAGGGACGAAGCAGGGAATTGCAGACTTCGCCCACGCCATCATGACCACCGACACCCGGGCCAAGTCGGCCTGCGCAACCTTTCGTTCCGGAAAAATGCCGGTGAACGTACTGGGCATCGCCAAGGGCGCCGGCATGATTCATCCCCACCTTGCAACCATGCTGGTCTACCTGTTTACCGACGCGGTCTCCAGTTCGGCCGAGTTGAAGCGGTTGCTGCGGGATTCCTGCGAACAGACTTTCAACTGCATCTCCATCGACGGAGACACCTCAACCAACGACACCGTGCTGCTGCTGGCGAGTGGCGGGAGCGGAGTGGGTTTGAAGCAGCCAGGGGTGCGAAAAAAGTTTTCGGAAGCGCTTCTGCAGGTTTGCCAGTCTCTGGCTGAGCAGATCGTGTCCGACGGGGAAGGAGTAAAACATGTGATTCGTCTCTCCGTCGAACAGGCGAGGAATCGCGAGGAAGCCCGGCGGGTGGCCCAGACTGTGGCTCACTCCTTGCTGGTAAAGACGGCATGGGCAGGTGCGGATCCGAACTGGGGGCGCATTCTCGCCGCTGTGGGAAGATCAGGGATCGCCATCGACCCGACGAAAGTCAGTATCAAGATCGGAGATCAAATGGTGTGCCGCAGCGGTGTCGGATGCGCGTTTGACGAGAAGGGGGCGCATCAAGCTCTGGCCCAACCGCGCTGCGAGATTCGTATCTTCCTGGGTCGAGGCGGCGACTCGATCTTGTTCCTGACTACCGATCTGACCCCTGAATATGTGCGTATCAACGCGGACTATTCCACCTAGGTGTTCATGCTGCCCTTGTCAGTTTTTTTCTCCGCGATTGTCGAGTTCGTAACTACAGTATCTTCCGGATGGCGGTGGGTGGCGTGAGGGAGGTAATAATGAAATTACCCCAACGCGAAGGAGCGAACGGCAGACGCTGGTAACTCCCCATAACCGGCCAGCGTCTGCCACTCCTGTAAGGCTTCCAGGTCAACCCCCAACTAAGTCGCACCGGTTTTTTGGCCGGGAAAAAATGTTCCGCCTGCCAATACTGTCTCTACTGCCAGCACCAAATCCCGGCCCGCATCCCCTTTGGCGACCGCTCCGCGAATTCCATCCGTCTTGAAATGGCAAAAAAGGTCGTCAGACAGGTGCAGGGAAAACAAGATCACGGGGATCTGTGGTTTTTTCTTGGTAATTTGACTCGCGGCTTCGAGACCGTTCATCACCGGCATGGAAATGTCCATGATGATCACGTCGGGATGAAACTGAAGCGTCTTTTCCACCGCTTCCTTCCCGTTGTTGGCTTCAGCGCAAACGCTCCAGCCGGGCTGGACCTCAAGCAGATTGCGAATTCCCAACCGCATGACCTCATGGTCGTCGGCGACCAGAACCCTGACCCGGGGATGTGGTGAACCATACACCATCGTCGTTGCCATATTCATGTTTCGAGTCCGCCAGCCTCCTGAACCCGTGCGCGAACCCGAAAGAACCGAGCTCTGCTTTTGGCGCCTCAATGCCGCGTCAAACCGGCTGGAATGAGTTTAGTTGCGATGGCTCGAGCGTAACTGGATCGCTTCCCGAGGACAATGGCTCGGTCGTGCGTAACGTGGCACAAAAGTGTTAAGGAAAACTCTTACCGCAGGAGAAACTGGAAACCAGAAACCAGAAATTGTGAATCTGCCATCTCCAACTTTCAACGTACCCGACGATCCTGTATCTTTACCAGTCGAACCGGTTTGACTCGACCCGACCGACAGGCTGTAGACTCAGGACCATAAAAATGAAAACCGCATTTGTTCGCGCTAGGGCGTTGGCAACGCTGTTGCTACTCTTGGCTCTGCCGCCGTTTCTCTGGCCGCAGGCACAGCCCGCTGCCGATCTCATCATTCTTAACGCCAAAGTCTGGACGGTGGACAAGACTCATCCCACAGCTCAGGCGGTCGCAGTCCTGGGCGACCGGATCGTAGCAGTTGGCTCCAACGGTGACGTCGAAGCCTGGCACGGCGTCCGGACCCGCTCGATCGACGCGTCGGGCAAGCTATTGCTCCCTGGCTTCAACGACTCCCACGTGCATTTTGTCGATGGCGGCTTATCTCTCGACAGCGTGCAGCTGAATGACGCCACCAGCGCTGCAGAATTTGCCCGTCGAACTGGCGAACAGGTAAAGAAGACGCCCAGGGGCGAATGGGTAACCAGTGGCGACTGGGACGAAACGAAATGGACTCCCGCCGCCATGCCCAGCAAGGAATTGATCGATCCTGTCAGCCCGGATACGCCCGTATTTGTGAGTCGCTACGACGGCCACATGGCTCTGGCCAACTCCGTCACCCTCCGGTTGGCAGGCATTACCGCCCAAACCCCGGATCCTCCCGGCGGCGTCATCGTGCACGACGCGCACGGAAACCCCACCGGCGCGCTGAAAGACGCCGCCATGGACTACGTCTACAAGATCGCGCCGCCGCTTTCGCATGATAAGCGCCTGCGGGCAGTCAAACGGGCCCTGGCTCATGCGGCCTCGCTTGGTGTCACCAGCGTGCAGCACATGAATCCGGAATACGCGGACATTGCTGTCTACTCCGAGCTGCTGGAGCGGGGAGAACTGACTGCGCGCATCTATGCCGCGCCGCTCATTACAGGTGTCGATGATCAGCTAAAAATTGGCGTCCGGCACGCGTTTGGTGGCCCATATCTACGCATCGGCGCGCTCAAGGCCTACGCGGATGGCTCGCTCGGCTCTTCCACCGCATACTTCTTCGAGCCGTTCAGCAATCAGCCTGATAACCACGGCCTGCTCTCCGACGAAATGCATCCGGTTTCGCTGATGCAGGATCGCATGCTAAGAGCCGATGCCGCGGGCCTGCAGATTTGCACTCACGCCATTGGCGACCAGGGCATTTCGACCATCCTCGATCTGTATAGCGAAGTGGTGAAAGCCCACGGCGAGCGCGACCGCCGCTTCCGTATCGAACACGCACAGCACATGGCGGCAAAGGATTTCTACCGCTTCGCCCAGTTACATGTGATCGCCTCCGTCCAGCCTTACCACGCCATCGACGATGGACGCTGGGCCGAGGAGCGCATCGGTCGCGACCGCGCCAGCCGCACCTACGCGTTTCGTACCTTCCTGAACCATGGGGTACGTCTCGCCTTCGGCACTGACTGGAACGTGGCTCCTCTCAATCCGATGCTGGGGCTGTACGCCGCGGTCACGCGCGCAACGCTGGACGGCAAGACTCCCAACGGATGGTTTCCCGAGCAGAAACTCACGGTTGCGGAAGCCGTCGAAGCCTACACCATGGGTTCCGCCTACGCTGAATTTCAGGAAAACGACAAAGGCTCGATCACGCCCGGCAAACTGGCGGATATGGTTTTGCTCAGTGACGACGTTTTCAGTATTGACCCGGCAAAAATCCGCGACGTCAAAGTCATGACGACTTTCCTGGGCGGAAAGACAGTTTGGGATGCGACGAATAACTCCAGCCACTGACCTTAATTAGCCGTGGCTCTCGTGCCAGTACCCAGCCCCATTTCAAGCCAGATTCCTCGTCAGCGGGAATTGTTTTGCACAGGTCAGGATGTACTAACGGCCATCTTGACACTGTTCCACTCGCGGCGTACCTTCCATTAAGTTTTTCTATGCTCGGCACGGTCGTTTGAAAGCCTTGCCCGTAGCCACTTCTAGCCCGTTCGACTGAAGGCAGCGCCACCAAAACCCTTTGGCGGGGTCGAAACGGAAGCAGTCGTTCTACTCCCAACTTATGAAGAAAACCTGGCTACGCCAGGAGTGTCTCTTCGCGTGCACGGAGGTGCAGTTTGGCACATGTAAATTTGCTGGCAGTTACGGGTCTCGCGTTGACCGTGATCTTGAATACAGGAACCATTGCCGCTCAGAAAGATCCCGGGCCGCGGGCGGGGGGTGCAGCCGAGCCGAAGCCTTTGTCTGGGCTGAGTCCCGACCTGCAATCCTTTTTTAGCGCTGCCATGAGTAACTTCATGGAAGTCGATTCGGTGAGTGGAACAATATCCGGGGAGGGCGGGTCCGGGTTGGGGCCGACATTCAATGGCAACAGCTGTGCCCAATGCCATGCGTTTCCGGCGGTCGGCGGCAGCAGCCCAGCCACGAATCCGCAGGTCGAACTTGCCACCCTGGATGGTGCTCAGAATACCGTTCCCTCATTTGTCACCAGCACCGGCCCGGTGCGGGAGGCCCGATTCATCCGCAACTCCGACGGTTCGCCCGATGGCGGGGTGCATGGTTTGTTCACAATCGCAGGCCGAACGGACGCGGAGGGATGTGATTTGAAGCAGCCCAACTTCGCCGCGCAACTTGCCAATAACAACGTGATTTTCCGCATCCCGACTCCAACCTTTGGGCTCGGACTGGTAGAAGCCACTCCGGACTCAACTCTGCAGGCCAATCTGGCAGCAAATGGGCGGATCAAATCTCAGCTGGGTATCAGCGGTGCTCTCAATACCAGCGGCAACGATGGCACGGTCACGCGCTTTGGTTGGAAGGCACAGAACAAGTCGTTGATGGTGTTCGCGGGCGAAGCCTACAACGTCGAACAGGGAGTCTCGAATGAGGCATTCGACAACGAACGCGCTGCCGTCGCGGGCTGCGTGTACAACGGATCCCCGGAAGACGCCACCAAGATGCTTGACGACAACGGCAGTACGACGGGGACAGCGGCCCAGATGTCATCCGACCTCGTGAACTTCGCCGCTTTCATGCGTCTCTCCGCCCCGCCCCGGCCGGCTGCAATGTCGGCCTCGGCGACAAACGGCGCCAGCCTGTTTAACAGCGTGGGCTGCGCTCTTTGCCACACCTCTACACTGACCACCGGAAAGTCGAAGTTTGCCGGAATGTCAAGTATTACCTATCACCCTTTTTCCGACTTCGCCCTGCACCACATGGGATCGCAGTTGTCGGATGGTGTGAGTCAGGGGGCGGCCGGCCCGGACCAGTTCCGCACGGCTCCGCTCTGGGGTGTAGGCCAGCGCCTGTTTTTCCTGCATGATGGACGGACCTCCGACCTGCTGCAGGCCATACAGGACCATGCTTCAAGTGATTGCGGAGGCGGAGGCCGACGCTCGCGTTCTGCAGGGTCCTCGACATCAGGCTGTGGCTCAGAAGCCTACGATGTGGTCCGCAGATTTAATTCGCTTAACCGCTCACAGATGCAGGATGTGTTGAACTTCCTGCGTTCGTTGTAACGTGATTGTCCATGTATTCGCCGGATCGCAGAGGGACTTCATGAACCCCTCCGCGGTCCGTTCCATCTTTAGTCGCAGGCTGATTCAGACAAGCTGCGTTCTATGGCTTCTCCTCGCCTCGATGCGGGCCCAGGGAGGCCCTTGTGGGCCCTCGCCCGCAATCCGTGCCCAGCTGGGAAAGATTACAGTGGTTGTGTCCAGTCCCTCCGACTTCGATCGGGCCCTTGCCCCGCTCCTCGCGTTGCGCCAGCGTTATCCGAATGATCTGTGGGTCCATGAACGTTATCAGGACGCTGTTCAGCAATACGGAATCGAGGGTCACCTGAGAACGCTGACTGAGGAATATCAGGTCCTCTCCATGCAGCACCCCGACGAGACGATGTACAGCTACCTGTACGCCCGCAGTCTGATGGGGCGCAACACTTCCGCCGCCGCTCAACAAATGACGGAAATTGTCGCGGACCATCCCGACTTTGCGCCGGCCCACGGTTCACTGGCGGAAATCCACGCTTCTGTGGTCTTCCATGATGAGTCAAAAGAGAAAGTCGAGCGAGAACGCTTTCTCGCCCTGTGCCCAGGCCCTGAGGGGCAGCGCTCGGCTTTGCAACAGCGGCCGGCAGGGTTGCCCGAGCCGAGTGTGCTGGTCGACCAGGCTGAGAGCCTGCTGACGCAATATGCCGACCCGATCCGCGTCGCAGCCATCGCCGAGCAGGGCGTTCGAGACGATGAATGGCGGCTGCAACGCATTCGTCCTTTCGACTGGTACA
>Ga0210384_10006652_pt1 | contig 12280 bp, 11 predicted proteins | sample IncBWH2MmetaG_FD_160574 | JGI IMG/M metagenome (GOLD analysis project Ga0210384, IMG submission 160574) | Forest soil microbial communities from Barre Woods Harvard Forest LTER site, Petersham, Massachusetts, United States - Inc-BW-H-2-M | ecosystem: Environmental > Terrestrial > Soil >... | reverse complement strand
CCATGCCCGGCGTTCACGCACCACAGGCCGGCGATGCCGTCGAGCACCTGGCGTCCGTCGTCCGTCCAGAAGTGCATGCCCTTGGCCTTGGTGAACAGCCGGGGCGCCTTCTTGAACTGGCGGTTTGCCGTGAACGGCATCCAGTAGGCGTCGAGGTCGGTCGGCATGGTTTGCTTTCTTGGACATGACGATGCGCTGTCATGGCGCTGTCGTCAACGGGATTTGTTCGATGACTGGACTGTAGCGGGGAGCCCGCGCAATGTGCTCGCGGGTTGACGCAGGGCAAACCCCCGAAAAAGCAATAAAATGCGAAGATTCAAACACCGCTTCGCATCTCATGCGCCAAATACCGAAATCCCTGCAATTGGATGCGATAGATCGTGGAATCTTGAACGAACTCCAGAACGACGGTCGGCTCTCCAACGTGGAGCTTGCGAACCGCGTGCACCTGTCGCCGTCGGCCTGCCTGCGGCGGGTCAAGCAACTGGAGGACTCCGGCGTCATCGCCGGCTACGTGGCGCTGCTCAACCCGAAGCTGGTGGGCCAGAGCGGCGTCAGCTTCACGATCATCAACCTGGCGACCATGAGCAACGCGCTGCTCGAGGCGTTCGAGCTGGCGGTGCAGGAGGCGCCGGAGATCCTGGATTGCTACTACGTGGCGGGTGCCAACGACTACCTGATCCGTTTCGCGTACCGCGACGCCGAGGACCTGGAACGCTTCCACACCGACGTGCTGATGCGGCTGCCGGGCGTGGAGCGATCGAATTCGATGCTGGTGCTGCGCACGGTGAAGAAGACCACCGCGCTGCTCATGAACGAATAAGGGCGGCCGCGGCCGCCCTTGCTGATGGGAAGGCGCCCGATGTCAGGCCGCCGCGCTCAGCTGCGCGTTGCCGCGGCGCATCTCCATGGCCTGCATCTGCGTGTTGGCCGAAGCGCGCGCGGCCGGGAACACGGCGCTCTGTTCCAGCGCCAGGTGCTCGAGCAGCAGCGCCGCGTAGACGTCGGCGGCGTGGCGCAGCATGTCGATGTCGTAGCCGCCGAAGCCTTCCGCCACGGGCTGCAGCTGGGCGAGCACCTCGCGCCAGTTCTCTTCCAGCCAGCTCTGGTCCTGGCGCAGGCGGTCGACGCTGGTCTCGAGGGAGGCGTCGCCGCGTCCGGTGATCAGCGGGCAGACCTGGCGGTCGACGTCGATGTGGTGCTGGCGCGCGGTGTGCGAGAAGAAGTCGATCACCGAGCGGGCGTGGTCGCGCGCCCAGGTGTCCCAGCCGCGGTCTTCCATGTGGTTGACCAGGCTCTGCAGCTCGCCCAGCCAATAGCGCATCAGGTCGTGCGTGGCGTCGACGCGATCGAGCAGCGGCAACGTGCCGGCGATGGGGGTGTCGTTGGAGCGGGATTCGTTCACGGCATCTCCTCGAAGGGGGTGGGACGGGTCGACTTCAGCATGGCATGGCGGCCCGGCTTTCGCAACACTCTTTTCCCCCGGAATGTTGTAACGCGGCCGGCCGCTTCCGCCTGCTGAAATGTGTCAGTTTCGCGTCCACTTCGCGCGGCGATCGAGGCTTCGGATCCGGGCGATTTCGCATCGGAAAAGCGGCGTTCCATGATGTGGAATGGAGAACTGGTGCAACGCAGCAAAGTTTTTCATTATGAAAAATGTCTTTGCGCATCGTGGAAGTAAAGTCATAAGTACTTGATCCATAAAGCCTGCTTCTTTAGTCTTATATAAGACATAAGTCTTCCATTTCTCTTGCAACAGGACTACGCTTGAGTCCAACGAACACCGCTTTTCCACCTCCTCCTCTTCACCGACACGAAGGAAGCACCATGACCCAACTCACCCGTGACCAGCAGATCGCCGCCCTCGAAAAGGACTGGGCCGAGAACCCGCGCTGGAAGGGCGTCAAGCGCACCTACTCGGCCGCCGACGTCGTGCGCCTGCGCGGCTCGCTGCAGATCGATCACACGCTGGCCAAGCGCGGTTCGGAAAAGCTGTGGAACCTGATCAACACCGAACCCTTCGTCAACTCGCTGGGCGCGCTGACGGGCAACCAGGCGATGCAGCAGGTCAAGGCCGGCCTGAAGGCCATCTACCTGTCCGGCTGGCAAGTCGCCGGCGACGCCAACAGCAACGGCGAGATGTACCCCGACCAGTCGCTGTACTCGGTGGACTCGGTGCCCAAGGTCGTCAAGAAGATCAACGCCACGTTCAAGCGCGCCGACGAGATCCAGTGGTCGGAAGGCAAGAACGACATCGACTACTTCGCGCCTATCGTGGCCGATGCCGAAGCCGGCTTCGGCGGCGTGCTCAACGCGTTCGAGCTGATGAAGTCCATGATCGAGGCCGGCGCGTCGGGCGTCCACTTCGAGGACCAGCTGGCCGCGGCCAAGAAGTGCGGCCACATGGGCGGCAAGGTGCTCGTCCCCACGCGTGAAGCGGTGGCCAAGCTGTCGGCGGCGCGCCTCGCCTCCGACGTGATGGGCACGCCCACCGTGCTGCTGGCGCGCACCGACGCCGAAGCCGGCGACCTGGTCACCAGCGACATCGACGACAACGACAAGCCGTTCTGCACCGGCGAGCGCACCGTCGAGGGCTTCTTCCGCACCCGCAACGGCCTCGAGCAGGCCATCAGCCGCGGCCTGGCCTACGCGCCGTACGCCGACATGATCTGGTGCGAGACCGGCAAGCCCGACCTGGCCTTCGCCAAGCAGTTCGCCGACGCGATCCACGCCAAGTTCCCGGGCAAGCTGCTGGCCTACAACTGCTCGCCGTCGTTCAACTGGAAGAAGAACCTCGACGACGCCACCATCGCCAAGTTCCAGCGCGAACTTGGCGCGATGGGCTACAAGTTCCAGTTCATCACGCTGGCCGGCTTCCACGCCCTGAACTACTCGATGTTCAACCTGGCCTACGGCTACGCGCGCAACAACATGAGCGCGTTCGTCGAGCTGCAGGAATCGGAATTCGCCGCGGCCGAGAAGGGCTTCACCGCCGTCAAGCACCAGCGCGAAGTGGGCACCGGTTACTTCGACGCCGTCACCACCACCATCGAACGCGACGCCTCCACCGGCGCGCTGAAGGGCTCCACCGAAGACGAACAGTTCTTCGACAAGAAGCACGCCTGAACGCGGGATCCGCCGGTGACGGGCCGCGAGGAGCGGCCGGCCGCCGGCGGCGATCGTCGAACCCATCCGTCTTGAGCAACGGGTGGGTTTTTTCGCCTCCTGGCCGACCGGGCTTGCATGAGTGGCAATTGAGCTTCGCTGGCTTGCCACGCTGCCACGAAGAATTGCGGCGTCGAGATGCAGGAAGGCCCGTGGCGCGAGGTCGGCGGCAAGCACTGACCGGGCGCGACCGGCCTACATCGACTCCTGCAGCATGCGCCGGTAGTCGTCGCGGGTGGCCAGGCGCGGGTTGGTGGCGTGGCAGTGGTCGACCATCGCGTGGTCGATGATCTCGTCGAACAGCGACGCTGTGACGCCCATGGCCGACAGGCCCGTCGGCAGGCCCAGCCGCGCCGTCATGTCGAGCACGGCCTGCGACACGGCCACGCCGTCGGCGTAGTCGCGGCCCTCGGTCAGGCCCATGGCGTGGGCCATGCGGTTCAGGCGATCGTCGCGGCGCATCGATTCGGCCTCCGCGTTGAAGCGGATCACGGCCGGCAGGAACACGGCGTTCAGGGTGCCGTGGTGCAGGCGCGGGTTCACGCCGCCCAGGCTGTGGCTGAGGCTGTGCACGCAGCCCAGGCCCTTCTGGAAGGCGAGGGCGCCCTGCATGCTGGCGCTCATCATGTTCCAGCGCGCCTCGCGGTCGGTGCGGCCGTCCTTGAAGGCGCGCTCGATGTGGCCCCAGCCGCGGCGCAGGCCGTCGAGCGCGATGCCGTCGGCGGGCGGGTTGACCTTGCCCGACATGAAGGTCTCCAGGCAGTGCGCGATGGCGTCCATCCCGGTGGCGGCGGTCAGCGAGGGCGGCAGCGCCATCGTCAGGTCGGGGTCGAGCAGGGCCACGCGCGGCAGCAGGTGCCAGTTGTGGAATCCGAGCTTGCGGCCGTCGTCGACGATCAGGATCGCGCCGCGCGCCACCTCGCTGCCGGTGCCGGCGGTGGTGGGCACCGCGATCAGCGGCGCGGCCTTGGCCGTGATGCGCTCGGCGCCGCCGGTGATGGTGGCCCAGTTCGCCAGCGGGCCGTCGTGCGTGGCCGCGATGGCCACGCCCTTGGCCAGGTCGATGCTGGAGCCGCCGCCCACGGCGATCAGGCCGTCGCAGCCGTTCTCGAGGTAGGCCGCCGTGGCCGCGCGCACCGCGGCCTCGTTCGGGTTGCCGGGCGTCTGGTCGAAGACCGCATGGGGCACGTCGGCGAGCGCGGCGAGCGCGATGTCGAGCACGCCCGCGGCACGCACGCCGGCGTCCGTCACCACCAGCGGCTTGCGGATGCCGGCCGCCTTGCACTCCTGCGGCAGCAGGCGCACCGCGCCCGGGTCGATCTCGATCTGCGTGACGTACTGGAAGCGGGCCATGGCGTTCTCGGCAAAGGGCAGGCGTCGAGTTTAGGACGGCCTGGGTCGACGCGTTGTCGCCGCGGCGCCTCGCCGGCGCGGGGCTTCGCGACCTCGTATGCTTGCCGGTTTCGCATCTGCCCGAATCACGTGTCTGCCAAGGATCTCCTGACCCCGCGCATGGCCGCGCTCCTCGAGCGCATCGCTCGCGCCAACCGTCCCGGCTTCGAGACGATGACCCCCGCCGCCGCCCGCGTGGCCTACACCGCCGCGGCCGAGGTGCTGGAGCCGCCGCGCGCGCCGTTGCCGCGCGTCGAGGAGATCGCGCTGCCCGGCGCCGGCGGCGTCACGCTGGCCGCGCGCCTCTACGCGCCGTCCACCGGGGTGCTGCCGGTGCTGCTGTACCTGCACGGCGGCGGCTTCACCATCGGCAACCTCGAGACGCACGACAGCCTGTGCCGCCAGCTCGCGCTGCGCAGCGGCGCCGCCGTGGTCGCGCTCGACTACCGCCTCGCGCCCGAGCACCGTTTTCCCACCGCGGTGGACGACTGCTGGGCCGCCTTGCGCGCGCTCGCCCGGGCGGACACGGGCGCGCGACTGGGCCTGGACACCACGCGCCTGGCCGTGGGCGGCGACAGCGCCGGCGGCACGCTGGCGGCCGTGTGCGCGCTGATGGCCCGCGACGCCGGCCTGGCGCTGGCGCTGCAGGTGCTCGTCACGCCCGGTACCATCGCCCACGCCGACACGCCGTCGCACGAACGCTTCGCGCACGGCTTCCTGCTGGAGCGCGAGCAGGTGGCGTGGTTCTTCGACCAGTACATCGCCCAGGCCGACCGCACCGACTGGCGCTTCGCCCCCGCGCTGGCCGCCGACCACGAGGGCCTGGCGCCGGCCTGCATCGTCGTCGCCGAATGCGACGCGCTCGTCGACGAGGCCATCGCGTACGGCGACCTGCTGCGCGCCGCGGGCGTGGCCGTGGATCTCGAGATCTACCGTGGCGTGACCCACGACTTCATCAAGATGGGCCGCATGTTGCCCGAGGCGGCCCAGGCCCAGCAGGCCATCGCTGACGCCCTCAGGAAAGCCTTCGAATGAAACGCTCCGAATTCCGCTTCGCCGATCCGCTGCGCGTGCGCTGGGCCGAGGTCGACATGCAGAAGGTGGTCTTCAACGGCCACTACCTGATGTACGTCGACACCGCGATGGGCAACTGGTGGCGCGCGCTGGCGCTGCCTTACGAGGCCACGCTGGAGGCGCTGGCCGGAGACCTGTTCGTGCGCAAGTCCACGCTGGAGTACCTGGCGCCGGCGCGCTACGACGACGCGCTGGAGGTCGGCATCCGCTTCGAGTCGGCCGGCACCAGCTCGCTGCGCTTCGTGGCGGCCGTGTTCCGCGGCGAGGAGCTGCTGGTGCACGGCGAGATCGTCTACGTGTGGACGGACGCCGTCACGAAGCGGCCCAGGCCGGCGCCGCCCGCGCTGGTGGACGCGTTCCGCGCGCATGCCGCGGGCGAGCCCATGGTCACGGTCACCGTGGGCGACTGGGCGGCGTTGGGCGCCGAGGCGCAGGCGATCCGCACCGCCGTGTTCGTCGACGAGCAGAAGGTGCCGCTGGCGCTGGAGCGCGACGCCGCCGACCTGACGGCCGTCCACGCGCTGGCCCGCAACCGGCTGGGCCTCGCGGTGGGCACCGGCCGGCTGCTGGCAGGTGAAGGCCCCGGCGAGCCGGCGCGCATCGGCCGCATGGCCGTCAGCCGCGCGATGCGTGGCGCCCGCGTCGGCAACGCGTTGCTGGAGGCGCTGATGGCCGCGGCGGGGCGGCGCGGCGACGCGGAGGTGATGCTGCACGCGCAGGTCTCGGCCATCGGCTTCTACCGGCGCGCGGGCTTCCTGGCCCACGGCGAGCCGTTCGAGGAGGCGGGCATCGTCCACCAGGAGATGCGTCGAAAGCCCTGATATCAACCATCCACTTGGATGGTAGTAGGATGGCGCCATGCCAGCCCTCCGACCCGCCGCCAACGCCAAGCCCGTCGACGAGAAGATCACGATCAACGTGGGCTTCGTCGACCTCGGCCAGATCGATCTCCTCGTGCAGGAAGGCTTCTACGCCAACCGCACCGACCTGATCCGCACCGCCATCCGCAACCAGCTCGCCGCGCATGCCGAAGCCGTGAAGCAGGTGGTGAGCCGCCGCACGCTGGTGCTGGGCATCCAGCACCTGGCCAGGGCCGACCTGGAGGCCGTGCGGGCGCGCCGCGAGACGCTGGACGTGCGCGTGCTGGGCTTGCTCAACATCGCCGCCGACGTGACGCCCGAGCTCGCGCTGCAGACGGTCAGTTCGGTGGTGGTGCTGGGGTCGCTGCATGCGAGTCCGGCCGTCAAGGCGGCGCTGGCGGGGCGGCTGCAATGAATCCCGACTTCGAACGCATGATGAACGAGGCCGCGCGCCTGATGCGCGGCGGCAGCCTGGGCGAGGCCACGGCCGCGATCCAGCAGGCGCTGGGCGGTGGCGCGCAGGCGCCCGCCCGCCCGCGCGAGGACGACGTGATCGACGTCGAGGCGCGCGTCGTCGGCGCCCCGACGCCCGCGCCCGGGGGGGCGAGCGGGTCCTTCACGGCGGGCCACTATCGCAACGAGTGCGGCGCGCGCGACTACAAGCTCTTCGAGCCCGCCCGCGACGGCCGTGCGCTGCCGCTGGTGGTGATGCTGCACGGCTGCACGCAGGATCCCGACGACTTCGCGCGCGGCACGCGCATGAACGCGCTCGCGCGCGAGCGGGGGTTCCTGGTGCTGTATCCGGCGCAGTCGCAGCGCGGCAACGCGCAGCGCTGCTGGAACTGGTTCAAGCACAACCACCAGGCGCGCGGCAAGGGCGAGCCGGCCATCCTCGCCGGCCTGGTGCGCGACGTGATCGCGCGGCACGACGTCGATCCGCGGCGCGTCTACGTGGCGGGCCTGTCGGCCGGCGGCGCGATGGCCGCGATCCTGGGCGACGCCTATCCCGACCTGTTCGCGGCCGTGGGCGTGCACTCGGGCCTGCCCGCCGGCTCGGCCACCGACGTGCAGTCGGCGTTCGCGGCGATGAGTGGCGGAGCGCAGTCCGTGCGGCGCGGCCCGAAGACGGGCCCGACGCCGCCGACCATCGTGTTCCACGGCGACGCCGACACCACCGTCAACGTCGTCAACGGCGAGCGCGTGCTGCGCGCCGCCGGCCTGTTCGCCAGCCCGGACGTGCGCCGCGGCGCGACGGCGATGGGCGTGGCCTGGTCCTGCCGCCCGTTCGTCGACGCGCAAGGCGTCGTCCGGGCCGAGGAATGGACGGTGCACGGCGCCGGCCACGCGTGGTCGGGCGGCAATCTCTCGGGCTCGTACACCGACCCGCGCGGGCCGGACGCGAGCGCCGAGATGCTGCGCTTCTTCCTGCAGCATCCGCGCGCCTGAGCGGCTACGCGGCGGCCGTCTCGCCCCCGCCCCGCTGCGTCAGCCGCTGCAGCAGGCAGAACGCCAGCAGCAGCGCGCCGATCACGATCTTGGTCCACCACGCGCTGAGCGAGCCGTCGAAGGTGATCAGCGTCTGGATCAGCCCCAGCATCAGCACGCCGCACAGGGTGCCGGCCACCAGGCCGACGCCGCCGGCCAGCAGCGTGCCGCCGATCACCACCGCGGCGATCGCGTCGAGCTCCAGGCCCGTGGCGTGCAGCCCGTAGCCCGACAGCATGTAGAACGTGAACAGCACGCCGCCCAGCGCCGCGCACGCGCCGCTGAGCGCATAGACGCCGACGATGGTGCGCGCCACCGGCAGGCCCATCAGCACGGCCGACTGCTCGCTGCCGCCGACGGCGTACACGTTGCGCCCGAAGGCCGTGCCGTGCGCCACGAACACCGCCAGCGCGAAGGTGGCCAGCGCGATCAGCGCGCCCACCGACAGCGCCGCGCCGCCGAACAGCGGCACGCGCGCCTGCGCGATCGCGGTGAACGTGGGCTCGGTGATGCTGATGGAGTCGATGCTGATCAGGTAGCACAGGCCGCGAGCCAGGAACATGCCGGCCAGCGTCACGAGGAAGGGCTGCAGCCGGAAGCGTTCGATGAGCCAGCCCTGGAACGCGCCGAACACGGCGCCGCCGGCCAGCACCAGCGGGATCACCACGCCCGGCGGCCAGTGGCGGTGCTCCACCAGCGCGGCCGATACCATCGTGGTGAGCGCCACCACCGAGCCCACCGACAGGTCGATGCCGCCGGTGAGGATCACGAAGGTCATGCCCACGGCCACCACCAGCAGGAACGCGTTGTCGATGAGCAGGTTCAGGAACACCTGGGCGCTGAAGAAGCCGGTGTACATGATGCTGCCGAAGGCCACCATGGCCAGCAGCAGCAGCACGCTGGCCACCACCGGCGGGATGCGGAAAGGCTTCATCGCGGGCCTCCCGCGGCCGGTCGGATCGCCAGCGCGCGCACCTGGCGGCGGAACTCGGCCGATTGCAGCAGCATCACCGCGAACACCACCACGGCCTTGACGACCAGGTTGATCTCGGGCGGCACGCCGATGGCGTAGATGGTGGAGGTGAGCGTCTGGATGATCAGCGCGCCGATCACCGTGCCGGCCAGCGTGAAGCGGCCGCCGGTGAGCAGCGTGCCGCCGATGGTGACGGCCAGGATGGCGTCGAGCTCCATCAGCAGGCCCGCGTTGTTGCCGTCGGCGCTCTTGACGTTGGAGCTCACGATCACGCCGGCGATGCCCGCGCACAGCCCGCAGAACGCGTACACGCAGATGGTGATCGTGCGCGCGCGCACGCCCGCCACGCGGGCCGCGCGCGGGTTGATGCCGATCGCGCGGATGAACAGGCCCAGCGCGCTGCGCTCCAGCATCAGGGTCATGCCGCCCCACACGGCCAGCGCGATCAGCGCCGCCACGGGCAGGCCCAGCAGGAAGCCGCTGCCGATGGTGAAGTAGGGCGTGTAGCCGATGGCCAGGATCTGGCCGCCGGTCAGCAGCTGCGCGGCCCCGCGTCCGGCCAGCATCATGATCAGCGTGGTGATGATGGGCTGCAGGCCGGCGCGCGCGATCAGCAGCCCGTTCCAGGCGCCGCACAGCGCGCCCGCGGCCAGCGCGCCCAGGATCACCACCCCAAGCGGCAGGCGACTGAGGTGCGTGAAGCTGCCGTCGACCATCGCCGACTCGTTGCCCATGAGCAGCGCGGCCACGGCGCCGGAGATCGCGACCACCGCGCCCACCGAGATGTCGATGCCGCGCGTGGCGATCACCAGCGTCAGGCCCAGCGCGACGATCGCCAGCGGCGCGGCGCGGTTGACGATGTCGATGAGGCTGCCGTACAGGTGCCCGTTGCGCCATTGCAGGTGCCACAGGCCCGGATTCAGGCTCGCGTTGACCGCCAGGATCAGCGCCAGCGTCACCAGCGGCCACAGCAGCGGATGGCGGGCCGCGCGGAGCCAGATCGATTCGGGCGGCAACTGCGGCGCGGGCCGCGGCGGAGGCGGGTTCATGGCGTCGATGATCGTCATGCCGTGGCCGCCGGCTCGCAGATCAGGTTCATCACCTCGGCCTCGCTGGTGCCGCGGGGCAGCTCGCCAGCCTTGCGGCGGTCGCGCAGCACGACGATGCGGTCGGAGATGCGCAGCACCTCGTCGATCTCCGACGAGATGAACAGCACCGACATGCCCTCGCGCGACAGGCGCATCACCTCGTTCATCAGTTCCTGCTTGGCGGCGACGTCGATGCCGCGCGTGGGTTCGTCCAGGATCAGCACCCGCGGCGAGGTGGCCAGCCAGCGCGCGAGCAGCGCCTTCTGCTGGTTGCCGCCCGACAGCAGCGCGATGGGCATGTCGACGTCGGCCGCGCGGATGCCCAGCAAGTCGACGTAGCGCCGCGCGAGCTCGCGCTGCTTCACGGGCCGGATGCAGGGCCACAGGCCGGTGCGCGCCTGCAGCGCCAGCACGATGTTCTCGCGCACGCTGAGTTCGCCCACGATGCCGTCGGACTTGCGTTCCTCGGGGCAGAACGCCAGGCCCAGCTTCACGGCCTGCGCCGGATGCGTGAAGCGCACCGCCTGCCCCTGCACCTGCAGCGTTCCCGAATCGGCGGCGTCGAGCCCGAACATCAGCCGCGCGAGCTCGGTGCGCCCGGAGCCCAGCAGGCCGGCCACGCCGATGACCTCGCCGTCGTGCAGTTCCAGGCTCACCGGGTTCAGGCGCCGCCTCGCGCCGAAGTCGCGCAAGGCCACGCGCGGCGCGGCGCCGGCCGCGGGCCTGGCGGGCGCCGCGGCGTCGGCGCTCTCCGCCGAGGCCAGCGCCACGTCGCGTCCCACCATCGCGGCCACCAGCGCGGGCGCGGGCAGTTGCGCGGGCGTCCATTCGCCCACGAAGCGGCCGTTGCGCAGCACGGTGATGCGGTCGGAGATCGCGTAGACCTGGTCCAGGAAGTGGGTGACGAACAGGATCGCGAGCCCGGCCTGGCGCAGGCCGCGCAGCACCGCGAACAGGCTCTCCACCTCGCTGTCGTCCAGGCTCGAGGTGGGCTCGTCGAGGATCAGCACCTTCGCGTCCACGCTCAGCGCGCGGGCGATGGCCACCAGCTGCTGCAGGGCCACCGGCAGCGAGCCGACGCTGCGCCTGGGGTCGACGTCGAGGTTCAGGCGGGTGAGCAGGGCGCGCGTCTCGCGCACCATGCGCGGGCCGTCGATCGCCTTCAGGCCGCCCCAGCCGCGGCGCGGATAGCGGCCCGCGAAGATGTTCTCCGCCACCGTGAGGTTGGGGCAGAGGTTCACCTCCTGGTAGACGGTGCTGATGCCCAGCTTCTGCGCGGCGATGGGGCTGGCGGGCGCGATGGGCGCGCCGTCGAGCGCGAGCGTGCCCGCGTTCGGCGCGATGACGCCGGTGAGGATCTTGATCAGCGTGGACTTGCCCGCGCCGTTCTGCCCCATCAGCGCATGCACCTCGCCGGCGCGAAGATGCAGCCGCACCTCTTCGAGCACGGCCACGGCGCCGAAGCGCTTGTCGATTCCCGTGGCGTTCAGCAAGGAAGCGCTCCGAGGGCGGGGAGGTCGTTGCGGCGCCCCGGGGCGCCCTCGGTGCGATTCATCGTGACGTCAATATTTGCGCGTCGGGAGTGCGGCGGCGGCCTGCGCCTGGACGTAGACCGTCTCGTTGGTGAGGATGCGCTTGGGCAGCGTCTTGCCGGCGATGACGTCCTTGGCGGCCTGCATCAGCTGCGGCCCGAGCAGCGGGTTGCACTCGACGACCACGTTCTGCTTGCCCGCGGCCATCGCCTCGAACGCGCCCTTGGTGCCGTCGATGGAGATCACCGTGATGTCGACGCCTGGCTTCAGGCCCGCTTCCTCGATGGCCTGGATCGCGCCCAGCGCCATGTCGTCGTTGTGGGCGTAGAGCACGTTGATGTTCTTGCCCTCGGCCTTGAGGAACGCCTCCATCACTTCCTTGCCCTTGGCCAGCGTGAAGTCGCCGGTCTGCGAGCGGATGATCTTGATGCGCGGGTCACCGCCCACCACGTCGGCGAAGCCCTTCTTGCGGTCGATGGCCGGCGCCGAACCGACGGTGCCCTGCAGCTCGACGACGTTGATCGGGCCCGGCTTGCCCTTCTCGAACTCCAGCAGCCAGCGGCCGGCGCGCTTGCCTTCCTCGATGAAGTCGGAGCCCATGAACGTGACGTACAGGCTCGTGTCCTTGGAGTCGACCGCGCGGTCGGTGAGGATCACGGGGATGTGCGCGGCCTTGGCCTCCTGCAGCACGGTGTCCCAGCCCGACTCGAC
>Ga0210384_10006651_pt1 | contig 12281 bp, 10 predicted proteins | sample IncBWH2MmetaG_FD_160574 | JGI IMG/M metagenome (GOLD analysis project Ga0210384, IMG submission 160574) | Forest soil microbial communities from Barre Woods Harvard Forest LTER site, Petersham, Massachusetts, United States - Inc-BW-H-2-M | ecosystem: Environmental > Terrestrial > Soil >... | reverse complement strand
GCCGCTGCCGCTGAGAGCTCCCGCCCGAAGACCTCGCGGAAATAGCTTTTTTCCTTCTCGACTGCCCACAGCTCCAGGTCCAGGCTGCTTCGTCGCTTGGTGACCAGGGTCAATTTGACTTCACCTTCGTGTACCCGGACACGGGCGGTGCGGATCGCAGCAGTCCGGCTAAGGTTCAACGCGCGAGCCAAGCGCAGCAAGAGCGAGGCCTTAAGCACGCATTCCTGGTCCGCAGCTGGAAGCACTTTGATGGGCGGATCCCCGGGGGCCGGCCGAGACTTTCCCAGATAGCGTGCGATGGCTGCTATGATCCGCCTCTGCTCAGGGGTGTATCCCAGAATCTCGGAATGCGAAATGATGTAGTAGGTGTGGCGATGCCGGCCGTTGCGGTTCACATAATCGCCCACTTCGTACAACATTGCGGCGGCCGAGAGCCATTCCTCGTATTGCTGCGGCAAACCGTGTACGGATTTCAACGCAGCAAACAGGCGCATGGCGGAGTCGCGTACGTGCAGCGCGTGGTCCATATCTACTCGATAGTGCGCGACCGCAGCGCGCAGCGAATCCCAGCGTTCGGATTCGATCTGCTTTCCAGACCGCGTCGTGCGGTCGTATTCTGCCGCCATCTGCGCCAACAATCCATCGCGCAACCCCAGCGCGGAATAGCGGAACCCGGTGAGTTGGCAGCGCTCCAGGAGTCCAAGGTAAACCGCCGCGCCCGGCACAATAATCTCGGCGCGTCGTGGACCGACGCCGGAAAGTTTCCTGCGTCCTTCGAGAGGCAGGCGTGCCAACAACTTTGCAATCCGTTGCATTTGTGCTTTGGACACTGTGGCCGCACGCGAGCCTCTGGTTTTGTAGAGGCCATGGCAAACTGCGGCTAGCGATTCTGCGGTCCCGGAGGTCGCAATGACAACCTTCGGGCGGGCGCGTTTGATCCGGTCGGCAGTGCGCTCGATCTCGCGCGAAATGAATCCACGCAACTGACGCATCTCGGATTTTCGCGGCGGATCGTGACGAAGGAATTCATTGGTCAGACGAACCGCGCCGAGTGGCAGGCTTACCGTGTTGCGAATGTGCCCCTCGCTGGAAATCGTCAGTTCGCAACTTCCTCCACCCAGATCCGCCATCAGCACAGGGGAGGAATTCACTCGCAGCGTTGAAACCAGACCCAGATGGATTAGCCGGGCTTCCTCCAATCCTGAGATAACTTCGACGTCCCATCCGGTGGTCGAGCGCACCCATTCCAGAAACGCCCGGGCATTGCGCGCATCCCGCAAAGCGCTGGTGGCAACCACCCGCACCGAATCCGCTCCAGCATTCTGCACCGCGCGATGAAACCGCCGTAGCACCTTTACCGTAGTGGCAATCGCTTCAGGAGACAGGAAACTGCTGCGGAATACGGACTCGCCCAGGCGCGTGACTTCGCGGTCTTCTTGAATTTCGACTAGCCGGTGCCGGGTGAGGCGGGCAATTTTCAGGCGAACTGAGTTCGATCCGATATCAACAGCGGCAAAAGTCGGCATGGCGGAAGGGAAACAGTGTACCGCCGAAGCGGGAGGTGCCCCAAGAAAATGTGAAGGTACGCGGCCTTGCTAGCGAGTCCCTTTAAACGGATTGAATATTTGTACGTTCAAAGAGGCGAAATCCCGCTCATTCCGCGTTGCCACAATCAGTTCGTGAATTCGCGCAGTTGCGGCAATCATTGCGTCTTCGAGCAGACCAACTGGCCTTCTGGTCATAAGACGCGCCCACTCACGGAAGCATGAGGAATCCATTGGCAACACTTGGTAGGACTCCTCCAGGAGATCGATCCATGATTGGATCTGCGCAGCCTTGCCCGGATCTTGACTGCGGGTCCGTTCCACGCCTGACTGCAACTCGCCGATGGTCACCGCGGATAGGTAGATTTGACCTTCCTGTAGCTCCTTCAGCCAGACAAGCACGGCACCGTGAGGCTTCGGCTTTCGAAGTTCGGAGATAACATTGGTGTCAAGCAGGTAACGGATCACCGGAATTCCACGGTGGGACGTCGCCGAAAGCTATGGCGTTCCGGAATGAAGTTCTCAAACCGGGGACCGGGGCCAAGGAGAAGTTCCTTAAGGCTGGGACGGGCGGAGTCCTGCAGACGACGCCACTCCTGGATCGGGACCAGAACGGCCGTCTCAACGCCGCGGCGGGTCACGATTTGCGGCCCTTTCTTGATCGTGGCATCCAACAATTCGCTGAAACGAGCCTTCGCATCCTGTACCTGCCAAGAAGCCACCAGTCACCTCTCAAACTTGAATTATATAACTAGTCATCTGACTAGTCAACTGACAGCTACGTTCTTCTCTGAAACTGCAACAGAGCATTTCCCTGGTATTGGCGGTCTTCAGGCGACAGCCGCGCTGGGTTCAGCGGAGGCTGCCACAGGTTTGCGGCTCTGGGGTGAAGCGGCGTGAGGAGGTCCAGACTTCTTGCCGGAAAGCGCGGCTCGGGTTTCAGCAACAGCGTCAACGCTTTGACGGAACTTTGCCTGCGTCACATTTCGCAGCATAGCGACCAGCGCGGAATCGCGAATCCCGCCGAAGAGGGCCTCGGCTTTCTGCGTCAATTTTAGCCAGTCATGCCAGTCGCCGATGACGTCCTGCATATGCTTGAGTTGGTCGACAACGCGTTTTGCCTCCGCGTCATGGTCGGCCAGTTCGGCGATGTAGCGAGCCCGCTTGCCGATAATCCGGTACTGATGGAGAGTCTTTTCTGAGAGCGTGAGGTGATCTCGTCCGAGCCTAGCCAGCTTGTTCAGGGTCAGCGCCAGTGGTTCGACATTCTTAGGGATGTCAACCTCGGTGGCGGCACGCTTCAGGCGTCGTCGTACTTCGTCCGCAGTCTTGCGATCAAAGGCCTTCGCGAGTTTCTGCTCGTGACGAGTGCGGTCTTGCACTAAAGCGGCGACGAACTGGGACTTGTGTCCGTTGCCCTCGGGAATCTTCAAGCTCCGCAAGGACGCGATTTCCACATCCAGATCCCGTACTCGCCCGGCCTTCTTGCGCAGCCGCGACAACAGCTTGAGCAGTTTTTTGTCGTTGCGGTTCAGCTTGGGGGCTACTTCGCTGAGCAGAGCCTCCACGCGACGGCTGTTGGTGCGAAACTTGTGCACGCTTTCCGGAGCAGGACTCTTGGCAAGCCTGGTGAGCTCTCGGCCCAATCTTTGAAAAGCCAGGCGGCTACGTTTTAGATCAATGGGCATATCCAGCTTGGTACTGAGAACGAAAAATTACAAGGGAATTCAGCAAAATGCAATCGAAGAAATTTGACAGATTTAATTCCTCAGATCAAACTCACCCACAGGACGGCAGCAGGTATTTTAACACTGCTGTAACACGGTTCTGCTAGCCTGCCCATTGATGGCCAACCAAGCTCTAGGAGCGCCACGCTTGCCAGGACCGCAACCCGTTGCAAAACCAGAGGTTGCGGCCAGCTCCGAGAATCAATCCGAGCTTCTTCTGAAGGCTGGCAGCAGCCAAGTCGCCGATGGCATTTTTCACTGCGCGATGCTGGCCTGCGGGCTTTGCGTGCTGGCGCTGGTCGGCCTGATTATCTATGAACTGATCAGCGGATCGAAGCTGTCGTGGCACGCTTTCGGATTGAAGTTCTTCTTCGCCAGCGAATGGGATCCGGTGAACGAGCAGTTCGGCGCGTTGCCGTTCATTTACGGCACACTTGTGTCTTCGCTCCTGGCATTGCTTCTCGCCGTGCCTCTCGCCGTCGGCGTGGCCGTATTCATTACCGAGATGTGTCCTCGCTGGCTGAAGGGACCGCTGGCGTTTACGACCGAACTTCTGGCCGCGATTCCCAGTGTCATCTACGGACTATGGGCCATCTTCGTCCTGGTGCCGCTGCTGCGCCAGTACGGTGAGCCTTTTTGCGCGCGCTATTTCGGTTGGACGGGAATGTTTGAAGGGCCTCCCTACGGCATCGGAATGCTCGCAGCCGGAATTATTCTGGCAATCATGGTTGTGCCCATTGTGTCTTCGATCACGCGGGAAGTTATGACTGCGGTTCCTCAACAACAGAGAGAAGCCGTGCTGGCTTTGGGAGCGACGCGGTGGGAGATGATTCGGACCGGCGTGCTGCGAAACGCGCGCGCCGGGATTCTAGGCGGTGTAATCTTGGGTCTGGGCCGAGCTCTGGGTGAAACCATGGCAGTCACCATGGTGATTGGAAACCGGCCGGAGATTGCCCGCTCGCTCTTTGCGCCCGGTTACACCATGGCGAGCGTGATCGCCAACGAGTTCAGCGAGGCCACCGGCGATACATATCTCAGCGCCCTTATTGAGATCGGACTGGCACTGTTCATCGTGACCATTATCGTAAATATTCTGGCCCAATTCTTGGTCTGGACGGTGACGCGCGGCACTCCGGCGAGAAGCCATGCCTGAAAATGTAACGGCCACCTCCGACTTTGCCGCAGCTCCGATCAGCCTCTGGCGGCGTGGAATGAATTTCTTTGCGACCGTGGCTGCCGGGGCCGCCGTGATCCTGGTTTTACTGCCTCTTGGAGCGGTCTTCGGTTATCTCATCTACAAAGGCATCGGCTCGATCAATTGGGCTTTCCTGACGCAAACGCCAAAACCCGTTGGCGAGGCCGGCGGCGGTATGGCGAATGCGATTGCCGGTTCAGCTTTTATTCTTCTGATCGCCAGCAGCATAGGCGTCCCGATTGGAATCGGAGCGGGAATTTACTTGGCTGAATACGGGCGCAACCGGTTGGGAAACATCATTCGCTTCACCGCCGACGTGCTGAACGGAGTGCCTTCGATCGTGGTCGGCATCGTCGCCTATGGGATTGTGGTGCTGACGCAAGGGCACTTCTCGGCATTAGCCGGCGGAGTTGCGCTGGCCATCATGATGATTCCAACCATCGCTCGCACCACGGAAGAGATGCTGCTGCTTGTGCCCAACACGGTGCGGGAAGCGGCTTATGGCCTGGGCGTTTCCCGCTGGCGGACCACGCTGTCGATTACTTTGCGGACGGCCACGTCAGGTGTGATCACCGGTGTTATGCTGGCCTTTGCGCGCGTGGCGGGTGAGACGGCGCCGCTGCTGTTCACAGCATTCGGCAACCAGTACTGGAACTGGAAAATCAATCAGCCGACGGCCGCGCTGTCCCTGCAGATTTTCACTTACGCAATTTCGCCGTTCGATGAATGGCATCGCCAGGCGTGGGCGGGAGCCTTGATCTTAATTGTGCTGATCGTGGCCGCAGTCAGCGCGGTCCGGATCGTGGCCGGTCGTGGAATGCTCAAGGGAGCGAACTGAACCATGGGAGTTGGGATCAAAGTAGATAAGCTGAACGCCTGGTTCGGCAAGACGCAAGCCCTCTATGACATCACCATGGAGGCGCCTGCCAATCACGCAACCGCCGTGATTGGACCGTCGGGGTGCGGCAAATCCACTTTCGTGCGCTGCCTCAATCGCATGCACGAAACCGTTCCCGACGCACGCGCCACGGGCAGAGTTCAAATCGGTGAACTCGATGTTTACAACTGCACCTCGGCAGTGCAGATTCGCCGGCGCATCGGTATGGTATTTCAGAAACCCAATCCTTTTCCCACGATGTCGATTTACGATAACGTGGCTGCCGGACTAAAACTCAACGGTTTCCACGACCACGCCCGGCTAGATGAGATTGTTGAGCGCTCGCTGAAATTATCGGCTCTGTGGGACGAGGTGAAGGATTCTCTGCGGAAGAAATCCGGCGCGAGCTTGTCGGGCGGACAGCAACAGCGGCTCTGCATTGCGCGGGCGCTGGCGGTCGAGCCGCAAGTTCTGCTGATGGATGAGCCCTGCTCGGCCCTGGATCCTATTTCTACCGGCAAAATCGAAGAACTGATCTTCCAGCTCAAAGAAAAGTTTACAATTGTAATTGTGACGCACAATATGCAGCAGGCGTCTCGTGTCGCCGAGTTCACGGGGTTCTTTCTTCTGGGTAAACTGATCGAACTCGACAAGACTGAAAAGATTTTCACCACCCCGTCCGACAAGCGTACGGAAGACTACATTACAGGCAGGTTTGGATAATGCGCACCCGCTTTCAGCAAGGACTGGACGATCTTCGGAGCCGTTTGCTTCGTATGGGCGGCTTGGCCGAACAGGCCGTGGATCGAGCCTGCCAGGCCTATATCGACCGCGACCTGGCGCGCTGCCACATGGTGTTGGAGGGCGAATTCCAGATCAACGTCGCCGAGCGGGAAATCGACGAACTGGCTTTCGACTTGCTCGCCTTGCAGCAGCCCATCGCTGTGGATTTGCGTTTCATTCTCGCGGTTACGAAGATCAACTCAGATCTGGAACGAGTCGGCGACCAGGCGGTCAATATTGCCGAACGGGCGATGGATCTGGTGGAACTTCCCAAGGCAGATCTTCCGGTTGACATTCCGCGCATGGCCGCGGCAGTCTCGGCCATGGTGCGACGTGCGCTTGAGTCCTTCATCGAAGGCAAGGCCGAGCTCGCCCAGGCTGTGCTAGAAATGGATAACGTCGTCGATCGCATGAAGGACGAAGCTTTTATTACGCTGGTCAAGACGATGAACGAGCGGCCCGAAGTTACGCGGCAAGCTCTCGATGCCTTGCTCGTCGCCCGCAATTTGGAGCGCGTGGCCGACCACGCCACGAATATCGCGGAGGATGTAATCTTCTGGGTCCGCGGGGCGGACGTTCGCCATAATGTTGCGCCAGAAGCGCCGTTTCATCAGGCGAGTACGGATACTCGTTAAAGTTGCACTAGAAGATGGTTTTGTGCGCTTGACCGGTCAGCCTGCCTGACCGGTTTTGTTTTCCAGCAACAGGCTCAACATTCTTTCGCCAAGAGGTAATGCTTGCGCAGAATCGCCTATGCCGTCGCCCTGTTTTTTTCTCTGGCCATAATCAGCCTGCTCGTGGCTCAAAACCAAAAAGCGCCGCGACAGATCTCGCTCCCGACGAGCAAGTCCTTGACCATCCCTTCACCGGGAGTTCTGGGTCCGCTGAATGGTTTCGCGGCGGCGATGGCTGTGAGCCCCGACGGGCGTTATGCGGCGATTCTGAACGATGGTTATGGCACCCAACAAAACCAGGCGCACCAATCGATCGCCATCCTTGATCTGAGCACAAACCAAATCACGGACTTTCCGGAAGATCGCCTTTCCGAAGAGGCACGCCAGAGCTACTTCATCGGGCTCGGGTTCAGCTCGGACGGCGGTCATCTTTATGCCTCAATCGGTTCCATTACTGATCCCAACGGGGAAAAACCGGGCGACACGGGAAATGGGATCGCGGTCTATGGATTTCATCAAGGCAAGGTCGCCTGGGATCATTTCATAAAGATCCCGCCACAGAAGATTGTTCCGGGCAAGAAGGTCGCAGCAGGCGTGCGTAAGACCGCGGACGGAACCGCCATCCCGTATCCCGCAGGGTTGGCAGTGATTGCTGTTAAGGGCGCGCCCGACAGGCTTCTCATAGCCAACAATCTTTCCGATAACGTCGTTCTTATCGATTCCGTAAGCGGCCGCATGCTTAGACAGTTTGACTTGAGCCTCCACGAAATGATTCCGTCGTCATTCCCCTTCACGGTTGTCGCGTCGCGGGATGGCCGCCGCGCGTGGTGCAGCCTGTGGAATGCATCTCGGGTGGCGGAACTCGATTTGGAAAAGGGAACCGTTTCCCGCTGGATACCGCTTCTCGAACCGAAGGATCCGACAGCGCCAGGGTCGCACCCGACGGCGATGCTGCTGAGCCCGGATGAGAAGTTGCTCTTCGTGGCTTTATCGAACTCCGACAGAGTCGCGGTGATAGAAACCGGCCGCGGCTTTGCCATCCCGTTATTCGGCACTACTTTGCACGATCAAAAGTTTGCGGGTACGTCCCCGGTTGCATTGGCACAGTCTGCGGACGGCAAGCGCCTGTTTGTTGCCGAAGCCGCAATCAACGCGGTGGCCGTCTTCGATACTTCGAGCTTGCTTGCAAACGGTATCACTCCGGGCATGCCCGTTTTTCCCCCAAGCTTCATTCCTACAGATTGGTATCCGACAGCCCTGGCAACGGTTGGCGATGATTTGTTGATTGCCACTTCAAAAGGCCAGGGAACCGGTCCAAACAGCGGAATGAACAACTTGAAAAGCGGAAGGAAACATCACGAGCATCCTTACATTCCGACCTTGCTGTACGGATCGATTGCGCGTCTGAAACTTCAAGATATCGAACAGCAACTTCCGGAATTGACGCGTAAGGTCGAGGAAAGTAACCTTCAGCATTCCAGCCCAGGCCAAATTCAATTCGCGCAGAATTCCAACCCGATCCGCCACGTGATCTACATCATCAAAGAGAATCGTACTTACGACCAGGTGCTTGGCGATTTGAAAGACGGTGACGGCGATCCCTCGCTGACGATGTACGGCGCCGACCTGACTCCAAACCAACACAAGCTGGCGTTGCAATTCGGAGTGCTCGACAATTTCTATGACAGTGGCGAGGTTTCCGGCGATGGACACAACTGGTCGACCGCCGCGATCACCAGCGACTACAACGAGCAGACCTGGCAGATTAACTACCGCGGCAAAGAGCGCACCTACGATTTTCAGGGCAGCGTGGCGGACGAATACCCGCTCGACCAAAACCTGCCAGACGTGAACGAGCCGGCCACCGGTTACATCTGGGACAACGTGGCCAGTCACGGCCTCACCTATCGTGATTACGGAGAATTCATCGGCGGCATTTGGTGCAAGCCGACGGAAAACAAGATGACGGTTCACGAAGGCACGCCTGCGCCGAACTCAGCGTGCCCGAGGAGCGCCGTAAACAAAGGTGAGGCGTTGCCGCTGAGTGTTGGTCAGCCGCATGGCTCGCCTAGTCCGTGGCCGTGGGCGGTTCCGATTCTGAAAACGACGAAGCCGACTAAGGCGTTGCTGCGCGATCACTTCGATCCGTTGTTTCCAGACTTCAACACTGAGTATCCTGACCAGTTTCGCGCGGACGAATTTCTGAATGAATTCGACCGCTTCGTGCGTGCCCGCAAGGAAGGGAAGGGAACCGAACTGCCGGCCTTCACCTTGCTCTATTTACCAAACGATCACACCCACGGCACGACTCCGGGAAAGCCCCGCCCAGCTGCAAATGTTGCCGATAACGACCTCGCGGTTGGACGAGTCGTCGATGCGATCTCACACAGTTCTTACTGGGACGACACGGCCATTTTCATTCTCGAAGACGACGCGCAGGATGGCGCGGATCACGTAGACGCGCACCGTTCCATCGCCTTCGTAATCAGCAAGTATTCCCCAGGTTCTGCCGATCATCCTTTTGTAGATCACCATTTCTACACCACGGTCAGCATGATCCACACGATTGAAACCTTGCTGGGGTTGCCCCCGATGAATCAGAACGACGCCTACGCGCCCCTGATGGCGCCGCTGTTTTCAGGCGCGGGCAATCAGCCGCCATTTACGGCCGACTGGAGCAATCGCGATAACGGTGTGCTCTACCAAATGAACCCGGCCAAGGGACAGGGTGCGAAGGAGTCCGCCACGATGGATTTTTCTCGCCCCGATGCAGCGAATCCTGCGGTGCTGAATGCAATTCTGTGGCGAGACCGCAAGGGAAATCAGCCCATGCCGGTCACACAGCACAAGGTATACCGCGATGAACCAAAGCCGGACGACGAGTGATCACATAGGCCCGGACGCCTCGTCCGGGCGACGAGCAAAGCGAGCCCTACGTGGACGTCAACGCTGAGCCGCGGTCCCGTTATCCACATCGGCGAACGAAAATGCCGTCGAGACGTTGGGATACTCTTTCCCCGCGACTTCGACGTACGGATAGACAAAGTAATTCAGCGGCTTGCCGTCCTGATTCGGACTTAATTCGAGGTCGCGTCCCATGGTAAATTCCATGCGATTGGCGTCATGGGCGCCGAAGAAGTAATCCTTCTTCTCGGGATGTTTCCACGCCTCGGAGATGTCTACAGGAATCCATCCGTGCTGCGGTTCGAAGAACTCGGCCCAGCAGTGGTATCCGGCGATCTCGGCGGAGTGCTTGTCGGGCGGCAGGGGAAACCCTATTTCAAATCGTGCCGGGATGCCCTGCGACCGCGCCATGGCGATGAACAGCGAGTGAAAGTCAGTGCAGTTCCCCTTCTTGGCGTCGCAGGCGTAGAGAACGTCGCCGCGTCCCCAACCCGTCCCGGTTTTGTCGTAACGCATGGTCGTGAACACGTAATCGTAAATGGCGCGGGACTTGTCGAGAGGCGTCGTCTTGCCTTCCGTGACCTTCACAGCCAGTTCAGCCGGTAATCCGGTCGTGGGCACGAGCGCATCCGGTGCCAGATATTCCTTTCTTTCCCGGTCGCTGAGTTTCACGGCCTCAAGATGCGGAGAATAGATTCCCAGCGTGATTCGCTCATGGCGAACAACGTCATAAACAACTTCGAAGTGCATCTCCTGCTGCTTGGGCTTTGAGGCCTCGGCATAAAACATCTCGTTGCCATATTTTGATTCATGAGTTTTCTTGAGTGAGAGATCGCCAGTCGCGGAGATGACCTTCACGGCCTGAAACGAATCCGAGTGCGACATCGGGATCCAGACCCGAACCTTCTCACCCGCAGGAACATTCTTCACGGTGAAGCTATAGTGAAACGTGAAATGGCGTGTTTCCTGTGCCGAGGCGATCGTGGCAAACACAAGCGACAACAGAGTCAGTAAAGGCAAAGTCTTCCTGAACATAAGCACATTCCTTTCGCGATGTCTTAGATCATCAAGTGCGGAAAACGACGCACGGGCGTTTAGGGAAGCTGTCAAGTGAAACCGCGTCGTGGCACTCGCATCGGGGAGTTCCTCTGCTCGGCAGACAGCTTCGTATTTTAAACGAGAGAGAGGAGTTTGTTTTCACTTTTCCATCGTAACCACGAAAGCGCGGTTGACAACAATTCACAATCCTTCATTTAGAATCTTCGCGTGCCTGTTGCCATCCAATGCCGCGATCTGCGCAAGACGTACGACGGAAAAGTCGAAGCTGTCCGCGGGTTGAATCTGGAAATCCAAGGTGGGGAGTGTTTCGGTCTTTTGGGCCCGAACGGAGCGGGGAAGACCACGACGATCGAAATCCTGGAAGGGCTGCTTGCCCCCACCTCTGGCCAGGTCACAATTCTCGGCCACACATGGCAGAAGAATTCACGCGAGGTACGCGAGTGGTTGGGAATCTCTTTGCAGGAGACTCGGCTTTCCGAGAAATTGACAGTCCGCGAAACCATTGAACTTTTTGCCAGCTTCTATCGCGAACCGCGCTCCTCGGACGAGGTACTTGACGACCTGCAACTCGGTGAGAAGGCGGACGCCATGGTGGGCAAGCTTTCCGGAGGACAACGCCAACGTCTGGCCGTAGCCACGGCGCTGGTGGGAAATCCAAAAATTCTTTTTCTCGACGAGCCCACGACTGGACTCGATCCGCAGAGCCGCCGCCAGCTCTGGGAACTCATCCGCAATTTCCAGCGAGGCGGAGGTACGGTTCTGCTGACCACGCATTACATGGACGAGGCCGAGCGCCTTTGCGACCGCCTGGCGATTGTGGATCACGGCCAGGTCATTGCCGAAGGCACTCCGTCTGACCTGATTGATCGCCTTGGAGGACATCACGTGGTGGAGTTCGCGGCCAGCGGAAACTCCGGCGATGGCACGGCTCTCGATGTCTGGCGGACGCTGCCCGGTGTTGAGTCAGTCCGCCACGACGACGGTCTGGTCAGCCTCACCGTGCGCGAGCCACACCTCACCATTCCCGCGCTGCTCGATGCAGTCGAAAAACATGGCTCGCAACTTCTGCATCTTACAACCCGGCAAGCCAGTCTGGAGGATGTATTTGTCAACCTGACTGGCCGCCACTTGAGGGAACAGTGAACTTCCTGCGATGAGCATTGCTCCACCATCTTCGGCAACGCCAGGTCGGCTCCCGGCAGTCCGCAACGGCCGCTGGTCGGCTTTCACGCATCTGGTGATGGTGCGCATGAAAGAACTCAAGCGCGAGCCCGAGGTCGTCTTCTGGGTGTACGGTTTCCCGCTGCTCTTGGCGTTAGGCCTTGGGATTGCATTTCGTAATAAGCCGGCAGATGTGACCGCCATCGCCGTCGTCAACACCTCGGGGATGCAGGATGCATTGACCCTGATCGAGCGCTCGCCGCAAAAATCCTTGATCCGCGCCGACGTGCTCAATAAGCCAGAGGCGCTCAAAGGGTTTCGTTTGGGCAAATACGATCTCGTGGTCGAATCCGACGG
>Ga0210384_10006649_pt1 | contig 12286 bp, 17 predicted proteins | sample IncBWH2MmetaG_FD_160574 | JGI IMG/M metagenome (GOLD analysis project Ga0210384, IMG submission 160574) | Forest soil microbial communities from Barre Woods Harvard Forest LTER site, Petersham, Massachusetts, United States - Inc-BW-H-2-M | ecosystem: Environmental > Terrestrial > Soil >... | reverse complement strand
TGTTCACTCCGGACCAAGTGAACTGCATGAGCGATCTGGATGTTCACCTCGACGACTATGCATATATGAGCGATCCGGCCGGAGATGCCACTTACGCCGATCATGCCAATGCCCGACATGTCTACGGTCATCTGACAGGGACCGAAACGCCGCGAATGCCGCCCGGCGGTCCACTCTGGACCGAGGATATGCTGGCTAAATTGTTGTCCTGGATGCAGGGCGGATTTGCGCAGTGATTCGCAAGACGTCGCGACTACCCTCGCGGTTGGCTATCTATCCGGTCGGTAATCGCCATTAAAATAGGCGCGACGAAACAACCAGCCGTGAACAAAATGCCAATGCCGGAATAGATCCCGCGTTCAATCCACGGCACATCGGGCGGATGATCGAAAGTCGAGACGATCAGGCAATCGGTCAGATAAGAGATGGCGCCGAGTGCCCAGCAAACGACAAATGTCTGGAAGCGATTCAATTTAGTTGGCTTCATGACTCTTCGACTTTATCTGTAAAGATGTACGCCGCGAAAAATGCAATTGCGAATCTCGCTCATAAGTTCTCATATTCGTAAGCGCTCAATAAGCCCCGTCCTGCCAAAGTCAGATATGTTGCAAGTCCTGTTTTTGCTCCAGGCACCACATGTTCTTTGACAAAACGAAAAGCAATGTAGTCAACGCCCCCGACACGCGGACAGGCGCCAAGAGCAGCCCGATTGTTCGAGTCGTGACGCGCAGAGCGGTATAGCCAGCAACGCATAGGAAGCGACCCGTTTGCGATCGGTATGAAGGGATCGCCGGCATCAAGTGCCGCAGCTGTATCACGATGAAGAAAATCATCAGATCCAGACCGATGAAATTAACGAGTAATAAGAAAGCCCGCAGCTCCGGATTCATGACAAGTAAAAGCATCAGGAGAACGACAACAGTTCCATATCTGTTTATCCAGGGACGCCGGTTCATGCGCTTGCCTCAATATCTTCGTCCAGGCGCAGGCGGCAGTGCGGGCACTTGCCCAAACGCTCGGCTCGCCGGGCGGCCTTTTCGATACGTGGCCCCCATCGAAGTTGCGGGCCGCTGCCCATGACGGCGACATAGGCAAGCTCGCCAAGACGCTTGTGGCATCGCGGACAGCGCACCAGGCGAAACAGCCGCGGAGCGTAGATGTACATCAGCGGCACACTCAACACACAGACCATAGCAGCGATGCCAGGAGCCGATTGAAGCAGGAAAAGCAACGCCCCCATCCAGATCAAAGCGCAGGGCAGCACAAGCCAATAGCGGTCATGAATGCCGGGACGACCCAAGTATTGGCGAAGCGTCATGAGACGGGATTCTACGATCGACGCCGCGTTCCGTGCACCCGGTTTGCGGCAATCCCCGATTCCTGGGCTTCTCCGAACCCACAACGAGGATTATTCGGTCTGAGCCTCTGCTTCCGGGCCGGTCCTCTTCAGGGTGGCAATCGTCTGACGCTGGCCGACTGCCACCGAACGCCATTGCCTGAACCGGCCATTCGTCATCCTCCTTGAGGAATCGTCGTCCATCGACCGTGATCGACCCCAACCAGACGTTGGCGAATGACCGCAATGGGAAAAACGAAAAGCCCACACGGGCGCTGTCGCTACCTCCGACCTCGTCTACTTCTCCAGCGTTGGGATCGTCGGATGATAGAAAAAGGTTCGCATTGAAAAAATGGCAAACCGACAAGACAGGTATGATCCCATCACGGCCACAGGAAGCAGACTAAAGCCGCACAATTGCTTAAAGAAGCCGCGGGCTCCGCTTTTATAGAACGCCATCAGGTATAGAAACCCCGGTATATGTCCCCGACGAACCGCGTGCCAGAAAACCTTTTCCGAGGCCCGCAGGTCCCCGTCTGTTTTTCGATAGAGTTGACTCATCAGCTTCGCAGTCGTACTTAGCGCAGGCAAAAAGCCTGACTTGCCGGAAACGTCAAAATGCGTAAAAGCCGCTGGAAAATTCTGCTCCAGCATCGCGATGCAGCCGAGAATGTAGTTGCTGAAGCCTGGCTCGCTATTCGTCGCGGATTGCGCCAGCGTTTTTGCTTCGTCGACATTCTTTGAAATGGATTTCGTTCCAAGAATGTAAGCGTATGCGATTACGCAACGGGCAGCGCCGGATCCAAGGTTTGCGAGGCAGCGGTATTCATCAAACGCACCGGTAAAATTGCCAGCGGCCAGCATCTGACGTGCCTTGATACTGACTCCTCCGTCATACAATGGGCAGCGCAGCGCCCGCACCGAAACGAGAAAGCTTAACAGCATGCCTGTATGGGCTTCGCGTTCCTTGCTGACATCATTCATCTGGACCCTATAAGCCAACAAAGGCCTGCTTTTTGGCTTACGAGTCTATCGCATGTTTCGACGGGCTGTTTTTGCACCGCGAGTTGAATACGTTCGATTTCCGGTATTGGCCGATTCCGGATCAATTTCCCCCTTACAAGGCAGTCGATAGGGAAATTTCGCGCTCCGCTTCTTAACAATCGCCGCCCGTCGCACATTTGGCGGTGTGACCTTTGGCCTGCGCCAATAACGCGCCTCAGGATGGCCATTTGCTAAACCGCCTTCCTGAATTCCCTCGTTAGGTAGCGACATGGACCCAGGGCCGCCGCACCGCAGCCACGATTGGTGAATCCGGCATCGATCCCATAGCCGAGCGAAGCGTTCCCACCTTGTCCGCCACTGCCGCTGCGATGAATCGATCGAGTGAAATCCCGCTCGCTTTGGCGAGTTCAGCGGCTACTTTCTTAAGGGAATTGGGAGGAAGCGATGGATAGGAACCCGGGGTCGGTGTCCTCGCCCAAGCCCGACGCGCTCCGGCTTGCGACAGGAGTCGCAACGGACGGCAGTCCGGAAGGCCCGCTTCTTGCTACATCCCTGTAGCAATTTTGAGCGATCAAAAAAAATGGCGGAGCCCCCTTTTGGGACTCCGCCATTCCTGCCCGAGCATTTACTAACGGGCCAAGGCAGCCCGCGGCAACGACATCGGAGCGTCCATCCGTTGGACTAAGTCGCACGCGTGGCAACGAGCCTGCGCGCATCCCTCATGGCATCCCAGCCAGTGCGAGGTGGACTAACGAAAAACCTCGCCACCGACCAACGCGCCAAGAGACGCGACCGAACCAACGTTTAAATGTGCCACTTGGATCACCTCCTTCAGTTGCCGTGGGCATTCTCCGTCGGTCGAGGCGAAGCGGCCGCGTTTCCGTTGCCGCTTTCATGTGGCGAGGCGTTCGACCATTTATAGCTTGCCTAGGACAGCGCTGCCTGTGCCGCGTTCAGTCTGATACTGCGGCCGACGCTCCGTTAAAGACCCCTCTCTCCTTCTTAAAGGAGCAAATATCGACGAGCAATAGGCCCGGATTCTCGGTCGTACATCCTCATTGCGACATTGGTTCGCAACGCCGAGTGACGCGATCTACCTCAGATCGGGTCGAGGTATACGGGAGCAGTATGATCGGTCCGTAGTTGCCCAGCTCGAATGCCAATGCACGGTCCGGCTCGATCAATTAGTCGCGGCTCAAATTGACTCAATCCTGCTTGAAAGGATCGCCCCGTAAATGCTCTAGGAATGAACTCTTTTTCTGCGACGAGCATCTGTCGTATCCCGTCGCAGTCGCCCTCATTTGAATGCCCGACTTGGTGACCGAATACAAAAATATCGAAGGAACGCAAAATATGATTTGGCAGTTCAAGCCCTGCTGAGTTCATGGCCGCAATCGCAGAGCCGTCATTGCTAGCACATGGCTGCCCCAGCGCGGCAGCAGCGGCGAATGTGTAAGCCTCTCCCGTGTCAACTCGTCGACTGTACGCGCGACCTCTCGACTGAATTTCTGAATAACTTATTCCAACTGTTATGGATTTGGTTACATCGTCATGCAATATCTGGGAAAACATATTTGGCTCGAGAACGCGAATCAAGCCATTGTCGATTGCCTTTTTGAATTGGGGACCGAGTCGGGCGGCGAATTTTCCTGATGAGATCTCCAACTCAACTTCAGGGACGACGACGGATAGGACACCGTAGTTGCTTTTGAGAAGCCGCAAGACCGGAAGCGCCCCAACCAACATCACCTGAATGAGTGCATCCGAGTCCAATAGGAGAAGTCTTGGATTCGGCATCCGCCGCCTCAAAGAGAGTTAGAACGCAAGCTCCCCAGCACTATCTGGAAATCGTTCGCGAAATACATCATTGTCGACAAACAGCATTTCTGCGGCCTTGCCACGGCTAATGCACGCGTTATCGAGCGCCTCAAGAACAGTCTTTATATACGCAACCGGTAACCGGATCTTCCTCGAAGGAATCGTGGATTCTCGCTTTCCAATCCAAGCGGCCGTCTCCTGGCCTCTGCTTCGAATATATTCCTCAGTCGAAAGCGCATGCTCGGTGATGTCAGGCAGGAGTCCGCCGATCTCCATTTCGGAATAGTGATCGAAGAGCTCTTGCGAGATTAAGTCGGCCTCAAAGGCTGCACGAAGCACGGTTCTTTTCTCGGTATGACATTCAGCACAAATAGTGGCCAACTGCCTGGGTGTTAGCGAAACCCAACTGAAACCCTGACGCTGGGAAATATGGAACAGAGTATTCCGCGGAACCAGCGCTTCTTGGGCAAACGCATCGGCGCGTTCCTCGGATATCGCTGCGTGATATTCATTATGGAAATCGAGCGTCGCTCCTTCCGTCTCTGCATCGAAAATCGCATGTGCAACCTCGTGCAACAAAATCATGTTCCGCCGAAACCACGTGGAGTGATGGCTGTTGGCGAAAACGCAAGGTCGTTCGCTTGGTCGAGTTCCTACGTAGAAGCAGCATCCCTCTAATTTTGATTGCGGGATAGGAGACTCCACTACCAGCACGCCCATTGCCTTTAAATTTCCGCGAAGTGCCTCGCCGATCCCGGTGGCACCCGAGCTCAATCCGCGTGACTCCCTAAACATTCGCGCCGCCTGAATGCCCTGAACTCGGGGCGGTGCTTGGATATCAACCTTTTGTCTGATTTCCTGGAATAAGGATTTCCATCCGACCGACCGCGCACCCGTTATTTCTTCAAGCTCGTTCAAAAAATACCCGAGCCGGCGGATGAGAAACACAAACTCTCGATCGGCCTCTACTAGGCCCGCGCCTCGAAATCTGTACCAAATTGCGGGCGTTACAGCCCCAGCTTCCTTTGTGGAAATCTTTCGTTCTAGATATGGCTCAAGATTTGAACCTATTACATCTGATAGAACTTGAAGCACCGATTCAGGCATCGGTCTCTGGTTTACTAACCATTGCTGAAATATTTCGGGGTTGTACCCAAGAAGGGCAGCTACTTTCTCAGGCAGAATGCCTGTGTTCTCAATCATCTCGCGAAGCATTTAATTTTCCGGGTTGACCGATCTATCGGAGGGGGCATCGAGATAATTTGCCGAGTACGATATTGCTATCAACTGCGATTTCCGACGACTCAAATTCAAAAATTGGTATTTCCCCGGGCCCATACAACTTTGGGGCGTCAAATAGTGTAGACGAAAAAAGTAGCACGTAAGAATAGCATGAAAAATCAAATAGTTACGCCATACGGTGGGCCTAATTCTGCCCAGTGGCTCACATTTATGGCATCTGAAGTCAGGTCCGGGTATACGTAGGACAAGCGGAATTCGGCGATTTGCTAAATCGCCTGTTTGATTGACATATTCCTCAAAGGAGAAACTGGTTTACAAAGGCCCAACGTCGACCAGCCGATCCGGACTTGGCCGCCCGATCTGCTTCGTCCAAGACTACACAGACGTGCTGGCTCGATTGCCTATTAGTCGTTGTGATCTACGTTCTTCCTTGGCTCTTAGCCGCTCTCGCCATCGCTCCTCTCCCCGCCAGAGTATTCTTCGTCCCCTTATTCTCAGCCGTGTCCCAAACCGCGTGGTCCCAACGGAAAGGACCTGTTGCCACCGCAAATCTCCAGGCAGCCTGCGTCGCCCTGGTATTCCGCCGCCGCGGATAGATATCTCTCGGGTCTAATTCGGAAATCGAACGATCAGCAACAACCGGCGCTTCGCGTCGTCAAAGCCCACGGTTACGCCGGCGAGTGATTCTGTATACGTATATCCTGTCGCGGGCTGATGCAACTGCACAGTATGCGCCGTACAATCCACAACGACGCATTCGGCACGCTGTATGTACGGTCGACGCATGGGGAGCTTGTCTCCTAGCTTGTAGTCAATGGTGTTCACAGACACCAGTCCTTTATTCTTGTGTCGAAGGATCTCGCGACACTTGTCAATTTGCGAAAGAACTAAGTCCTTGATCGCTTCGTTAGATGCATTGCGGTTGCTTGCCCCCTCTCTCACGTACGCGGGACCGGTAAAGTGGGGCTTCGAGCTGCTAGAAGAAATTACGACGGCCAGAACGGTTTCACCTTCGTAGAGCAACTCATGAGTCAAATAGGAGATGGGAGGGTAACACTCCTCTTTTAGAGCTTCGCGAATTTTCTTCTGCAGGGATTCCATATTTTGTATGCCAGTAGGCTTGTCCATTTTATCGTGGATACCCACGAAAATTACGGATTCTTCCCCCGCCGGCGTGCTATTCGCAAACGCACAGGCCTCTCGCCGAATTTCCGCTTTGTTTACGCTGCCTGGTTTTCTCTCCACAAATGAGGTCTCATTGCTGCGTCCTGACAATAGTCGAGCAAGAAGTTCCGCTTCATTCATGGTTCGCTTGCCGAAATGAGTCGGATATCAACATCGATGGGCAATCAAGGATAATTTAGAAGGGGATGTCATCATCAAAGGTGTCTAGCGGCTGAGCAAGCGAAACTGGCCTTAACTTGCGCTTCACGAGGGTTGCATTGAGTTGTTTCAGCGGTTCTCCGCTCGAGAGCACGACAGACGCGGCTGCGGAATCGCGCAGTTTCTCGAAATGTGCTACCGGTATGTCTTCGATTGAATCCAAGAGGCTCAGCTTTAGAGTTGCATCTGGCACCGAAAGCGATTGAATGGTGGTATCAATCAGGCATGAAAGCATCCGCGAACGCGTTTTAGGTGACTTAACGAGTATCTGGAATATTTCGCTGGCCACCAAGGATACAGTTTTCCCCTCAGCGCTCAACCCTTGATATCTTGCGAGGAAGCCATAGGGAACCAGACCTCTTATGATTGGGATTACTAACACAGAACGTCCGACGGCAATTCCAATTTCTTGATCAGTCCAGTTGCTCTCTTTGAAGCCCGGCATCAGGATGGCGGCTAAGGCGTCCATCGAATATAGTCCGGCTTCTATTTCGGCGAGCCACTCTCTCGTGGGCTCGATATCGACGTGCGCCACAAACGCCGAAATACCGTAGCCTTTGAGCGCGGCCTGAAGTTGTCCGGTCGTCTTTTTGAAAGATGACAGGTGACTCAGAAATAACTTGAAGTGCGAGGGATCCCAAAACGTGGCTTCAACCGCCTTCTCGGCATCGGCAACGGTATAGTTGTGTGGAATTCCAAGCTCGTCCGCAATACGAAGCACCGCGGGGTCTTTTTCATCGGCGAGCAGTTCTTTCACATAGACCCACTTGCTATTTACTCCTGATGTTGGCTTCTTTATGTCGATCTTGTGGGCCTTGAGATAAGTGTCGATCTCGCCAAACGACATCTGGGATTGAAGTTGCCGCCCTATCCGATCAATCAAACTTAGCCGATCGAGCACCTTCATTTTGCGGTGCGCCCTTGTACCTTCGCCGCCTGCGCCATCCCGCCTCGCGTCGCAAGTACACGCTCGGCATACCTCATTGGCATTCTGGTGTCCTTCCACCGACCCGCCTGCATTACGGCCGCGAGGCTGATGTTCAACGCCAGCAAATCCTGCGCGGCGCCGACCCGGGCGGAGTGACCAGACAGCTTCTTCCACTCCTGTCTATCGAGTCCTATCCATTGACCAATCTTCCTCAACACCGATGACACATTCTGAGCCGTCAATGAGTCGCCGACGCCCGAAGAACCACGAACCCTCACAAACACCGGCCCCTCCTTCAACCTTGACTCCTTCAGCCACTCCGACACCAACCGCATCGTCAACGGCGACAAATACGCCGTCGCTCCCTCCCCCGTCGTATCGGTCTTCGACCGCCGGATCAATACGCTCCCCGACCCATCTTCGGCATCCGCGATGTCCTCAACCAACAACGACACCAACTCCTCTCTTCGGCACATTGTGTCGTAAGCCACGGCCACCAATGCCCGATCCCGGATATCCCTCAAATTCCTCGGGTCCACAGACAAGAACACCTCAATCTCCGCCCACGTCAAACCCCGAGCCTGCTTTTGCCTCGCCGGCGCCTTCCGCCCCATCTCCTTCAATGCCAGCTTCACCTCTTCGCTCGCCGTCGGATCCAAAACCCCCGACGCCCGATGCGCACGCCCAACGGTCGATACATACCTTCTTACCGTCGCCGGCTTCTTCCCCCGCGACAGACACTCAAACACAAAATCCCGTACCGTCTTCGCCGTCGCAGGCAACGCCTCCACCCGATACGCCCGACAGCTTTCAGAAAAAATTGTCCAATCCGCCCGCCACGCCCGAATCGTATTCGCGGAGAACGCGCCTTGCGCCATCGCCGACCAATCAGACAGCCGCTCATCAATAGTGATCGGATCTTGGGCGCCACTCTGATGCCTGGCGACGTGCCCCGCCGTCTTAGGCGTCTCATGGTGCCTCACGATTCCGGAATCCGATTGATGGAGAGGAACATCGGAACCGGCGCCGTCTTGCTGACGCCCATATCTGCGCTGAGCACCACAAACCCGTAGCGCTCGTAAAATGGCACAGCTTGAACTTTGGCATCGACGAGCACGCCGACGCAGCCGAAGTCACGACTCATACGCGAGCTAAGCCCAAAAACGTAACGCAACAATTCCAGTCCGACGCCTTGACCGCGAACGCGCCGGTCCGTTGCCAGGCGCGCCAGACGCAGCACCGGGAGCGGGTACCCCGGCAGCCGCTTCCCCATAGCCGCAGGCAGTCGCTCCACTTCGATGTGCGCCGGACTCACTCCGGCGTAACCAATCACGCGGCCCTCCGTGATGGCCACATAGTTAACCCCAATGCGATGCCGGAATTGATTTTGACCGGCGTACATCCGAAAGTACTGGTCCAGCGCCTCATCGCCGCTGACAAAGTCGTCGCGCTTATCCCCGGGTAGCAGCAATCGGATTTCGAGCATGGATCGCCGCTCAACGCGCCCGCATCAACTCCAACATCGCGGCAGTCGGCGGCTCGGTCGCCTCCAGTTGCTTAACGATAGCCTTTAGGCTCGCGATGTTCACGCGCAGAACTGGCGGCACAATGTACTCCTCCGGTATCTCCTCGGCCGCCAACAGGTGATGCCGCAGCGCCTGCTCAATGACGAAGGATTTCTTGATGCCGCGTTTGCGAGTGTACGCATCCAAGAGTTTCTTCGTCTCCTTCGAGACGTTCGCCGAAATCTGCGTTGACTGACTGGCCATGGGTCACCTCATTTCTACATTTACGTAGAGAATTCTACGCCACCGCCTGACTCCTGCCAGCGTCCCCCTCGGCGTGTATGGCCGTTAACGCCAACAGCCCGCCTAGATCACGGATTCTACGTCACACAAATGATAACTGCCATTATCAATAGTATATATATATTATATAGAACACCATACATATATTGTATAATCGCGCACATGATCGAATCCGGCTCGCCGCCCAGACGAATCGGTCCGCCCCCCCGCGGAATCACCCAATCCGACGTCTCCCACGCCGCCGACACGCTTTTGCGCTTAGGCGAGCGCCCCACCATCGACAAGGTCCGCGCCAGAATCGGCAAGGGCTCACCCAACACCATCAACCCGATGCTCGATTCCTGGTGGAAGACCCTCTCCGTACGATTGGATTCCGGCCCCGCCGCCCTGCACCGCTTGCCTGAAACCGTCGCCCACATCGCCGAAGCCCTCTGGATGCAAGCGCTCGAAGAAGCCAAACGGCGCGCTGTGCTCGAGCAGCGCGACAGCGCCCGCCTCGCCGAACTCGACAAGCAGCGCCTCGAGCTCCGCTCCCACGTCTTAAGCCTTCGCGAAGGCGAACTCGACTCACGCCTCCGCGATCGCGACCGCACCATCGAAGCATTGCAGGATCAGGTCAACGCGCTCACCGGCATCTTGCGCAAAGAACAAGCCACACGCGAGTCATTGTCTCGCCAACTCACTGAACGACGACCTGCCCGCGAGCGCGCACCTGCGCGATCCACTCGAATCAAAAAGCAGAAGAAGAACGCAAAGACGACTCGACCACGAAAAAGGGCAAAGCGAACGGCGAAAAAGCGCAGATAGCCATCACTGGGTGTTGATGTGAATGTGTACGATTATAGGGATCGCACACTCCACATTGGCATCGCTATGAAGACCATTCAAATGACCATCGATGAGAAGTTACTCAAGCAGGTCGACAAAGTCGCGCGTAGCCGACGCACCACCCGATCGGCATTTATCCGCATCGCACTGGAAGCGGAGATTCGACGTAGCTTCATTCGCGAGAAAGAAGCTCGGCACGCCGCAGGCTATGCAGACAAGCCCACAGTTGCCGGCGAGTTCGACATCTTTGCGGATGAGCAGGATTGGGACGCGGCGTGAGACGCGGTGATCTACGTTGGTATTCCGTGCATTTGAAAAGGCAGGATTCACTCCGGTGAAGACAGTTGAACTCGCAGGGGAAAATGTTCGGAGACGAGTTATGCGCCTGCTGTTACCTAGCTTGATGCGTCAATCCCCGTCGCACGGAGACGTCTTGAGAGGCGTCAGATGATCAAGCTTGCAGTCAAATTTGTGAAGAAGGAGGAGGAGCAAACGCTGAGGCAATGGCTGTCGGAGCTGAACAGAAGGCGAGACGAGGTCCTCGAAACATTCTCTCAAGAAGGCACCCCGCCACGAGCAGGCCTACCTTGCCGAAATCGCCGGGAGGACTGTGTTGATATACATCATGGACATGCAGGACCCTGAGCAGGCAGCCAAAGCGTTTAGGGAGTCTAGCTTGCCAATTGATCTGGAACACAGGCGGATCATGGAGAGGGTCTTGGACGAGCGAGTGAAGCTGGAACTTCTGTACGACTGCATGAGAGAGTAAGCACTATCACCCGCGCCAGCGTCCGCGCGCAGATAAACCAATCCATCCGCGCTATTTGAGGGCAGTTGAACGCTACTGCGAGCTCGCCTCAGCAGCCTGTCGCTGCTGTGCCGCGAGCGCTGCCGCCGCGTCGAGTTGCTGCTTCACGCGCGCCTCAGTTTTCAGCGCCTCCTGGGCTTGCTCCGCTTGCGAGCCAGCGCCGGCAGCGGCCGACACCGCGGTTTCACCGAGGCCGCACCCGGCAAGCGTCAGACATGCCATAAACATGAAAAGCACTTGTTTCATCTCGCGACTCCAATTGATCAGATACCAAGGACTTCTATCATTCGCCGCGCTTCTGGGAAGTGCGCAGCGCTCATTATCCCCGGCAATTCAGGCTGTCATTACAAGTTATACATACTCCGTACACCTCAAAATTCAACAACCTACCTCCCCCAGGCCTTCTAGACCAAACCCGTCTCCGAAAACTGCGCGCTCGACCTCCGCGTACGGAGTATGTATAACTACCTCATGGAGCTCGCCGCTCACCGCCAAGAAATCGCCCAAGGCTTGAGTGCCCTCGAATCCGCAATCGAGCGCCTAGGTAGCGCCCTCTCCCACGGCAGCTTCCCCGCGCAACTGGAAAACTCAACCACCGAGCGCGGCGCTGCCCAGCGTGGCGCCACTCGCAAGATCTGCGAGGCCTACTCCACCATCGACTATCGCGTGGACGACGACGTAAACGAGTCCATCGTCTACCTCGGCGTTGTGGGCGTGAATACCGACACCATCAAGAAGGCGGAGGCCGTGAATACCGCCAAAGCCAAATTCAAGGATCTCTGCGCGCCGCTCCAAGGCGTCCGCGTCCGCATCCCCGTCAAAGGCGGGAAATCTGCGACCAAGGCCATCCCCTTAATCCGCGTCCTCTTGCGCAACATCCAACGCAGCGACCTAAACCTGCTAGCCGCCTACCGCAAGATCCCGATTTTGGATGCCCCACCCGCCACGGTCACCTACACCCGCGCCAACACCCGCTCCGTGTATCGCAAGACCGTCGAAGAAATCGCCGAGATGCTCAACAACTTTAATTCCCCAGCGGCAGCCGCCGACCGCGAACGCCTCTTAAACCTCGAACGCCACGTCACCCATCTCGCCCTCGTGAAGGCGCGCTATCAAAACACTCGTGCCAA
>Ga0210384_10006648_pt1 | contig 12286 bp, 10 predicted proteins | sample IncBWH2MmetaG_FD_160574 | JGI IMG/M metagenome (GOLD analysis project Ga0210384, IMG submission 160574) | Forest soil microbial communities from Barre Woods Harvard Forest LTER site, Petersham, Massachusetts, United States - Inc-BW-H-2-M | ecosystem: Environmental > Terrestrial > Soil >... | reverse complement strand
ATGCTTAGCCAGTAGTATGCAGAACGCTCATCCTTTTCTACACTGTAACCTTCAAAATGGGCCAGCCCCACAATGAATTGCGCGGCAACAACACCCTCCTCGGCAGCCCGGAGGTAGGTCTCTATTGGATTGCCACTCTCAGTCCCGAGTCGTGCATCTATCCGACCCGTTGTTTGCCGGTTGCATTCCTTAAATAGGAGAAAAAGCAGTTCAAACCTGTTCGACACTCCTAGTTTCTCAAAGACACGAAAAAGGTAATTCTTTACGGTGTGTTCGCTTAACTCGAGTCGATCGGCGATCTGCTTATTGCTCTGGCCTTGAGCGGCATGTTCTGCCACCTCAAGTTCCCGATGTGAAAGCAGGTCAATCTTGTCGGCTGTGATGCCTTCGCAGGACGGAGTGCTTCTGAGTGCCTCGAGCAAAAACTGAGAATGGTTCCTGCTGGCCCAAATCTCGCCCCGGCCGACACGCTCGATACAAGTGGGAAGTTCGCGTAGCGGGTCAGTCCGGCAAAACACACCAGCAGCCCCGCAGCGAAAAGCAGCGATGACTGATTCCCGAGTGCCCGTCTCGAGCAACATCACGATATGGATGAAGGGGTGACGGCTATTGAGGTTCCTAGCGACTTGAAGCCCCTTTTTTGTCCCAGAATCAAGGTCCGCGCTGATCAAAGCCACGTGGGGGTGTCCGGTGGCAACCGTCGACAGTAGGTCCGCTCCGGTCGCGACAGCAATGATCTCGAACCGTGGATCATGGCCTAGCGACTCCGATAAGAGCTGAGTACCCATCCGATTTCGGTCAACAATCACAATACGGGTCAACTGCGTCAGCATCGAACCTGGGGAAGATTGCGAAGGCGTCATGAATCGCGCACCCACGACCTAAAGATTTTTAGATTTGTTAAATTCGCACAACAAAATAGCTGTCCACATTTTAGGATTCTGGTCAATACTGCTCACTTCTTGAATATTTAGAGATATCGCACAATTGCTGGTGCATAATTGCAACCAATTGCCCAAACGCTAGTGCATTTACAGACAACTCCCTTGTAGGTCACTCTTCTCTGCTCCACATACGAACGGCTCACCGCGACGCGGAGGAATGCGAACCCCATAAGAGGCTTCCGGTCGTAAAGACGAAGGTGCCAAGTGCCCCGGGTCACTGTAGGGGCGCTGTCCTCGCCCCCTGGGACCATCACCCGCTTGTAGCGAGTTCACAGTCCCGATATTGTTACCCGTCGTAAAGAGATTAAGAATCAGAAAGTGAAGTGTGTGTCTCAGTCAATCGAGCGGAGAGCCTTTCGCCGATTTCAGTTGACGTTGCCTGTCCTTTTTCGCTGGGCCGACAGCGTAGAGCATTATGACGTTGGATACTGCGGAAACATAGGGCTGGGTGGCATGTTTGTGCTGACCGCGCAACGCCCGTCGATCGGTACACAGGTCGAGATCGAGGTGGTCGTCCCGGCGTTTGACCTGGTACCCCGCGAGCATCGGTTTCGCTGTACCGGTCGAGTGACTAGGGTCGAGGCGTGCTTGCAACTTGGCGGGTTCGCTGTAACTGGTCGAATCGAAGGCGACGGCATGCAAGACGACATAGAAACACTGGCTGCCGGGCTGATGACCAAGCAGTAGTGGTCGTCGTCGAGTTCGAATTCATCTCGTGCGTGGGACTTAGAGAGCAGAGCTGCGCATACGAGGCTTGTTAAGGCCGAGAACAAAACTAATGATCATACTTCGCTGGTACGCTGTCGTGAGCCGTTCGCGGCATGAAAAAACTGCTGCGATAGCGCTCACAAGCCTAGGTATAACAACTTTCTGTCCGTTTGTGTCAGAGATGCATCACTGGAGTGACCGGCGCAAGCTGGTGGATGTGCCACTTTTTCCGGGTTACGTGTTCGTTCAAATTCCGAACTCGGCAGAGGCTCAGCTACAGGTACTCAAAACAAGCGGCGTCGTCCAATTTGTGGGAAACCGGCAGGGCGCGGTGCCTATCCAGGATAGGGAAATTAACAATGTCAGGGCAGTACTGGAGCAGAGAGTCAGCTGCTCTCCCTACCCCTTCCTGGAACTGGGGCAGCGGGTGAGAATCCGTGGAGGCTCGCTTGACGGCATCGAGGGCATCCTAGTGGGACGCGACTCTGCCAAACTTGTGCTCTCGATCGAGCTGATTCAGCGCTCTCTTGCCGTAAGTGTGTACAACTTCGATGTGGAACCGGTGGGGGATTATGTGGACATCCAGTCCAACTGGAAAACTGAGTGCAGACCCGCACCTGAATGCAGGAATGGGGTTTAAAAATGCCTCGGAGCTACATCACTTCACTTTTCGCCGTTCTTCTGGGGATGTGTGCACTCTCGAGGCCGCAGACAAGGCAAGTCGCGCAAACTGACGGCGACCCGGTGCGAGCTGACCTGCCGCCACAGACCGATTCGACCGATTTCCAGCTCAAGCAGCGGGACCCGCGCTACCGTGTGCGGAAGAGTGATGTCATCGAAGTGAAGTTCAAATTCTCGCCAGAGTTCGATCAGACGGTCACGGTCCAGCCGGATGGCTTTATCACGCTTGACGGGACAGGCGATCTCAAGGTGGAGAACAAAACGCTTCCAGAACTGAGAGAAGCCATCCGGATTGCTTACCGAGGCATTCTCCATGATCCGGTCATCACGGTGTCACTCAAGGATTTTGACAAGCCCTTCTTCATTGCCGCCGGCCAGGTGGGACATCCTGGCAAGTATGAATTGCGCAGCGATACCACGCTAGTGGAAGCCTTGGCCATCGCCGGTGATATTACGACCGCAGCGAAGCACTCTCAGGTGGTGCTGTTTCGTCATATTTCCAATGAAACGGTTGAAGCGAGGGTTATCAACGTGAAGAAAATGTTAGGAACGCATAATTTGCAGGAAGATCCCCATTTGATGCCCGGGGATATGGTGTTCGTACCACAAAACAAGATTTCGAAGCTGCAGCGCTATCTGCCTACGGCGAGCATGGGCGCATATGTCAACCCCACACAATTCTGAGACGAGAATTCCGAGAATATGACCATGCAACCAGAGCCGCTCGCCAGAATCGGTGACGAGCAGCACTTCAGCATTACCTTGCGCGACGTTGTGGCAGTGCTCTTCCGCCAGCTGCGTCCGCTACTCGTATCCTTCGTCCTAATCCTTCTTGCGGTAGCGATTTGGGGAGCACTAAGGCCGGCGTACAAAGCAGAAATGAAGCTGCTGGTTCGGCGCGGACGTGTGGATCCGATAGTGACTTCGCAGCAAAGCGCGCCAGCTCAAGTAGTACAGGAAGAAATCGCCGAATCGGAACTGAACTCTGAGGTCGAGTTATTAAACAGCCAGGACCTGTTGCGACAAGTTGTGCTAGCAACCGGCTTGCAGGCGAAGCAGGGTTCTTGGCGGTCAATTTTGGGCAAACCAAGCGAGGAAGTGGCAATCGCGATGGCTGTACGCCAGCTGGGGAGGGAGATTCACATCGAACCTCTGAAGAAGACCGATATGATTTCTGTCAGCCTTGAGTCTTCCGATCCCAAGTGGGCCGCCCGCGTGCTGAATTCGCTTGCTACCCTGTACCTTGAAAAACATCTTCAGGTGCATCGGCCCAACGGCGAGTTTACTTTCTTCGACCAAGAGACCGAACAGCTTCGCCACGGGCTCGGCAGCGCTGAGACCCGACTGACAGACTTCACTCGGGACAAAGGGGTTGTATCAGCTCAGTTAGAACGCGATCTCACTCTCCAGAAAGCCAGCGAATTGGGAGCCACTCTTAACCAGACACAAGCCTCGATTGCAGAAACCAAGAGGCGTATTCAGACATTAGAGCAGCAAGCGGCGCTTATCCCACCTCGCGCGATGACCCAGCTCCGAACTGCAGACAATCCTGGGTTACTTCAGCAAATGAAATCTACTCTGCTCCAGCTGGAGCTGAAGCGGACGGAACTGTTGTCCAAATTCGAGCCGACGTATCGGCCAGTGCAGGATTTGGAAAAGCAGATTGATGACACGCGTGCTGCCATAGCGGGAGAAAAGAATGCGCCCACTCGTGATGAGACAACCGACCAGAACCCAACCTACGAATGGGTGAAGTCGGAGCTGGCGAAGGCGCGAACCGACTTAAGCGGTTTGGAAGCAAGGGCGTTGGCTAACCAAACGGCGCTCGCCAACTACCAGGAAGGTGCTCGCGAATTACAGCAGGCTTCGGTTGTTCAACAAGACCTTCTGCGCACCGCAAAGACACAGGAGGAGAATTACCTGCTGTACTTGCGCAAGGAGGAGGAGGCGCGCATCAACGACGCGCTGGACAGCCGGAGAATCCTGAATGTCGCTATCGCGGACCCGCCGAGTGTGCCGGCGCTGCCCAGCCAGTCGATCTGGCATTACGGCCTGTTAGGTGTACTTTTCGCTGGAATTGGAAGTGTTGGAGTGGCGTTCGTTTCCGATTTCCTGGATCCGTCGTTCCGCAACCCGCACGAAGTTGTGGCCTTTCTAGAATCACCCGTGTTGGCATCAATCCTAAAGAACGGCCAATGACGCCATGTTCCTTGAACACTATAACCTACTAGAGCAGCCGTTCGGCGTCACACCGGACACGCGCTTCCTATACCTCAACCATATGTACCGTGAGGCGTTGGCCTCATTGTGGTACGGCATAGAGCAGCGTCGCGGATTCATGGCTTTAGTGGCACACCCGGGGATGGGAAAGACTACTTTATTGTTTCAGTTGTTGCAGCGCCTCCGGAGAACCTCGGCACGGACAGTATTCCTGTTCCAGACATGCTGCAGCTCGCACGATCTGATCCGTTACTTGCTGCTCGACCTTGGCATCTGGCCGTCCTCCGATCCGGTTTACATGCACTACCAGTTGAACGAAGCACTTTTGCAGGAAGCCAGAGCAGGAAGGCAGGTCGTATTCGTAGTTGATGAGGCTCAGAACCTGAGCGAATCGACATTGGAGAGCGTGCGTCTGCTGTCCGACTTCGAGACTTCCCAGGGCAAACTCCTGCAGATCATCCTTTCGGGCCAGCCCCAGCTGGTCAACACGCTAATGAGGCCGGAAATGCTGCAACTCACCCAGCGACTCTCGGTGACGAATTTCCTTGATCCGCTCGATGTGGAAGAGGTGGAGCGATACGTTCGCCATCGGTTGGGGGTGGCCGGCTATCAAGGCAGGCCTTTGTTTACTCCTGATGCTTTGCAGTTAGTGGCACAGGAAAGCCAGGGGATTCCACGCAACATCAACAATATGTGCTTTGGTGCGCTGTCCATGGCCTGTGCCACAGGGCGAAAGAAAATTGACCGTGAGATTGTGGAAGAGGTCGCAGCCGACCAGAGCGTCAGGCTATTAGGGCAGAGAGTTAGCCCATCTTTGGGTCAAGGAAACCCACTGCAGCAATACCGCGATGTCGTAGAGGTCTCTGAAGAAGCGGCCCCAAGCCATCCCTCGCGGCGTGTATTTCTGCCCAGGTGGTTTGCCCGCTACGCGCGGGGTGCTGCCTTGCTGATATTCCTGCTGACATTAACCCCAGGCGTAGCGATAGGCTTGCGACCAGAGCTGCGGATCCAGGCGCGTGCACAGGATAGGCCTCTTACCGCTTTGACGACGGCTTCTCTCCAAGTTCGTGCAGCTTCCCAAAACGTACCTGCCACAACCCCAGCGACACACTTGCCAAAGCACGGCGTTGTGGTTGTCGAGGCCGGACAAACGTTAAGGCAAATCAGTTTGCGCTACATCGGACGCTATAGCCTGCGGACTTTGGAACAAATCCAGGCACTGAATCCCAGGCTCGATCCCAACCGTATCGAGGTTGGGCAGCGAGTTCGGCTGCCTCTCCATCTTCAGGACTCAACCCTCATGTCGAGAAGCGAGAACAAGAATGCACGCGTTTGGCGCGCAAGCAAAGTGATGAAACATGAGTAGGAACTTCGAACTACTTGAGCGGTTGCGAGAGGATCAGGAGCTTTTTCGCATTCCTCCGATCACAAACGCCAAACCGAGGAACGGCTCTCTCCCTGATCTGGATGCCTTCACTCGGGAGGAGGTTCACAGGCTCGTGCGGTGCTTGTTCTTGGCGACCAACAGCAACGGCCGCAATGTCCCTAGGAGAGTTGTCTTCTGCGCAATCGACCAGACTGATGGCAGCAATCTCTTATGCGCCCAGCTCGGCCGTAGTCTGGCATCGCAAGTTGAGTCGCAGGTCTGTGTTGTAGACGCGAACGTGCGTGTGCCGACAAATCGGCTATTTGACGTGGACGAACCCGATAGTCCGGCTGTAGCGCAATCCGGAATTACGAACAAGCGCTTGCAGCGGGTCACAGGCAATCTTTGGCTGCTTTCGAGTGACTCGGTGGCTCCGAACGGCAGCGCTCCAGCGCTTGAACAGATGCGGGCGTGCATCAGGGATCTGGGTGATGAGTTTGCATACGTAGTCATCAGCGCTCCGCCGGCCGGCCTCTCTAGCGATGCGGCACTGCTAGGCCAGATGGCCGAGGGCGTGGTTCTTATACTGGAGGCGAATTCCACGCGGCGCGAGACAGCAAGAAAAGCAAAGCAAGCATTTGACGCCTCTAACGTCCGGGTACTTGGGACGGTACTGAACAATCGTACCTTCCCCATACCGGAAGCTTTGTACCGCAGGATCTAGCGATCTGGAATGAGGGCGGCCGACTCGCTTGTTCGTTCAGCGATCTGTGGTTGTCCAAATGGATGGCTATGACGTACAGGCCACCCGATCGCTTTTCTTCAAAGTATAGAGCCATCGCTAGTTGAAAGTGTGACAAGTCGAGTCAGTCGTCGTCCCCACCTCGGATGAAATCCAAGACTCGATCGAACATGTTCCCTAAGAACTAACGAACCTGAAGTGCTCTCCTTTTCTCTTTCGTGCGATGACGAGAACTTAGGATCTCCCTCCCCATGACCGCTCTCGGCCGCCGACTTCTCGTAAGGACTGCGAAGGTATATGACTTGGCGGTTATAACTATCTCTTTTGGACTGGCCGCGGCACTCGTCGCACATCAAACCGCCACAGTCTCCTTTGCTGACTTTTTCTCCATGCGCATAAAGATTAGAAACTTTGCGCTATTCGCTGGTTTCCTTCTCGTGTGGCACATCATCTTCTGCCTCTTCAGCCTATACGATTCCAGGCGGCTTTCCGCACGCAGGGACGAAGTCCTCGACGTTGTCAAGGCAACTTCTCTTGGAGCCGCCTTTGTCTGTGGCGCTGCGTTCGTTTTCAGGTTGAAAATGGTTACTTTTCCATTCATAGCGGGATTTTGGTTCATTAGTAGTGTCACGGCCGTCTTAAGCAGGCTTGTTGTTAGGTATTTCCTGTCGCAAGTTAGGGTCCGAGGTCGAAACCGGCGCGAAATGCTTATAGTCGGTACCAATCCCCGCGCCGTTGGGTTTGCCCAAAAAATTGCAGCAAGCCCTACACTTGGCTACCGCCTCCTCGGCTTTGTCGATCAGGAGTGGGCCGGAATCGCAGAATTCCGAACGACGGGTTACCCGCAGGCATGCGGCTTCGACAGTCTTCCTGAATTCATCAGAGAACGAGTGATCGACGAGGTCGTTATCGCGCTGCCGATGAAATCCCTGTATTTACAGGCCTCGCGCATAGTCACTCTATGCGAGGAACAAGGCATCACTGTCCGCCTCCTGCCAAACGTCTTTAATTTGAGACTGGCACGGTCAAAAGCAGAGGAATTCGAAGATGTTTCGGTGATAACACTTTGTTCCAATTCCATGGAGAGTTGGCAACACCTTGTTAAGCGCATCCTTGACTTCGGGGTTTCCCTTGCTTTCATTATCATTTGTGCGCCGCCCTTGTTCCTTCTTACTGCCCTCCTGATCAAGCTTACTTCGCCGGGACCGGTCTTTTTCATCCAGGAACGGGTCGGCCTCAACAAGAGAAGATTTCGCATGTTCAAGTTTCGCACAATGGTTCAGGACGCCGACCAACGGATCGCCGAGATTGAACGACTCAACGAGGTCAGCGGACCTGTATTCAAGATCAAGAACGATCCGCGCGTCACCTCGCTCGGGAGAATCTTGAGAGCAACCAGTATTGACGAACTGCCTCAGCTCTTCAATGTCCTCAAAGGTGACATGAGCCTGGTTGGGCCCAGGCCGCTTCCCGTCAGGGACTACGAAGGGTTTGATCAGGACTGGGAACGTCGGCGCTTCAGTGTGCGTCCTGGAATCACTTGCCTCTGGCAGGTCAACGGTAGGAGCACTACTCCATTTGACAGGTGGATGAAGCTCGACATGCAGTACATCGACCAGTGGTCCTTGTGGCTTGATCTCAAGATCCTGGCCAAGACTGTTCCTGCGGTTCTGAAGGGAACCGGTGCCGCTTGAGTTGTGTAGCCGCGCCCTCCCGGGGAGCAGTCAGATGTCGCCCGGAGTTTTCAACGTTACTCAAGAGAAGTGCCCGCTACAGACTGGTTGCAGGTCAGAAACATCGATGGCACAAGGACAGGATGCTCCTCAAAACCGACTGCTGCCTGACGAGGCGGTCGACGCGACCACCGTAGTTGCGGGGAGATCTAAGTCGAGCTGCGGCATTTTCGGATGAAAGGGCGTAACCTGTTGCCTTTTCATCATTCTTTATCTTTTTATCTATCTTCCGGAGGTAGTTCCGTGGAACCAAGCGATATGACCCTGCTCAGAGACACCTTCCCAAACTCCCTTATACGTCAAGTGCAAAACGATTTGAAAGTCAGTGTGCGGCACCTCATTAAGCGGCATCCTGGTTTTTATATTGAGGTCTCGCGACTCAGGCATCGACCGAGTCCACTCATCGACCCTACCGTTCCTCAGGTTGTAGGCAGCAACACCGAAATCGTGATTGAGGGTATGATGCGCTCAGCTACTAGCTTCGCTGTCGTGGCTTTTATGCAGGCTCAAGACAGGCCTGTGAAGGTAGCGCACCACTTGCATGCGGCAGCGCAGGTTATTGCAGCTTCCAGCCTAAGTATTCCAACATTGGTTATTCTACGAAATCCAGAGGATATCGTACTATCCCGTGTTACCTCCCACGCTCCGATTACTTTCAGACAAGCGCTTCGCGAGTATCTTGACTTTTATTTGTACATCATACCGTTCAGAAAGAGCTTTGTCCTCGGATCCTTCGATTGTGTTGTGTCGAATTTTGGCAGGATCATCGCCCGAATCAACGAAAAGTTCGGTACACGCTTTGCTGAGTTCTGTCATACCGACGAGAACAGCAAGAGGTGTCTGGATTTGGTCGCCCAATTCGAACGGGCGCGGGGAAGGACTGAGAATACCTTGGCATGCCCGAATACAGAGCGAAGTAGCCTGAAGGATTGGCTTCGCACAAACTACTGTTCCCCCGAGCTGGCTGATATCCGAACGCAAGCGGAAAATGTCTATGAGGTCCTCAGGTCTTCCACGGAGTGAAGTCGGTTGACAGGCGGTGGGCACTCTGGCCTTTCTACTTTTTGCCGTGGCGCCTCGGGTGGTTGCCCTCGAGGTAGCCCTTCACGGTCGTGGAATTGTGCTTTTTGCACTTCTACGAGTGGTCTCGGTTTGGCAAAGGAGTCGGCCACTCGAAGTGAGAATGCCACGTTTAGATGCAATCTGTGCGGTCGTGCTCAATGTGGGGAAAGGCTTTCGGAAAGGCACCATCTGATGCGATGACCGACGCTGTCGAAGCCCGCGCACAGTTAGTGAATCAAGCATCCCCAATGTATTCAGGAGTACAGACGAAGACGGATTATCGAGGCTTCACCCCATCTTTTACCGGCTGGTTGTGGTGGTTGGGTAAGGGTTCTTTGGCGGTGCTCGACCAAGCGCTCTTCGCGGGAGCGAATTTCATCGTGAACATTCTGCTAGCCCGCTGGCTGGTTCCAGCCGACTACGGAGCCTTCGCTTTGGCTTTTTCGGTCGTGTTGCTGCTGGGTTCATTTCACACCGCGACCTTGACCGAGCCAATGCTAGTGTTCGGACCGGGAAAGTACAGAAACGAATTCCATGCCTACCTTCGCTTGCTCCTGTACGGCCACTTTGCGCTGATGTCGGCAAGTGCTCTACTCCTCGGAGTAGCAGGTGAATTGATTGCGGTTTTCAAGTCTTCTGCAGTAGGGCACACCCTGATTGGCGCAGCAATTGCATCACCTTTGTTGCTGCTGCTCTGGCTGGTGCGACGGGCTTGTTATGTAAAACTCCATCCCGGTTGGTCGGCAATGGGTGGTTGTCTGTATTTGGTCATACTTGTGCCGGCAATGCTGCGGGTCCATGGCAAACAATTCTTCACTCCGGCCGTTCCGCTAGTGATCATGGGCGTAGCTGCCTTGGTCGTCAGCGGATTTCTGTTGGTGTTGCTTCGTCCACGCTGGACAAGCGTGCCTGGAGGACTAGGCTTCGCAATGGTAGCCGCAGAACATTGGCATTATAGCCGCTGGTCGCTAGCAGCGGTCGTGATCAATTGTCCAACCAACATTTACTTCATCATTTTGCCGGCATGGCTCGGCCTTAGCGGCGTTGGTGCGTTACGCGCAATCTTGAACGTTTCCGCGCCGGCAAGCCAGACCATCGCGGCGTTCTCATTGATCCTGCTGCCCGCTCTTGTAGTCGAGTGCCAGCGTGCCGGGGTCGGGGGAATGAACCGGACGATGAAGCTTTACGTCACACTTCTCTCCATCGGAGCGCTCGCTTATCTCGGAGTACTGTGGGTAGGAAGGTTTTTGGTGCTCGGTTTTCTCTATTCTGGCAAGTACTCAGAATATGCTTCCTTTCCTCTGCTAATGGCGTGTTTGCTTCCATTTGCAAACGTGGCAAGCACGACGATAAGCAATGGATTGCGAGCGCTTGAACGCCCGGACTGCATTTGTTGGTGTTATGTCGCTTCCACCATTGTCGCCGTTTTCGTCGGCATTCCGTTAGCCGTAAAGTTTGGTGTTGGCGGTGCGGTCACGGGAATATTGTTCTCGAATGCATCGGCTTCTTTGGGCATGATTTTTCTTTACCGGAAACTGACTCATATCGGGGGAGTTCCAGAGCTTGATCGAGCAGCGGAGCTTACCGAACAGGGTTGAGCAAGCGGTCCGTTCCATACCACGCAAGTCCATATAGAGGAGGTCTAATTGAAGATATTGCTTTCAACGTATGCCTGCGATCCGGGCACCGGATCGGAGTCAGGCCTTGGTTGGAACTGGATGCGCCAGATCGCACGTTTACACGAAGTGTGGGTGCTGACCCAGACCAAGGAAAGGCACCGCATCGAGATGGCACTGGCGAAGGATCCACTCCCCAATGCACACTGCGTATTCGCTGATCTTCCGTCTTGGACCCGCTTCTGGAAAAGAAAAGGTAGTCATTGGGGAGAGAACGTCTACTACTATATCTGGCAGATCTGGGCATACCTAACAGCCAGAAGACTGCACCAGCAGGTCCATTTCGACCTGGTCCACCACGTCACCTTTGTCAGATATTGGATGCCAAGTTTCCTCGCGCTCTTGCCCGTCCCATTCATTTGGGGACCGGTAGGCGCCAGTGAATCGGTTCCAGACGGCTTTTTGTCGTTGTTTAGTCTTCGAGGCAGACTGAATGAACTCTTTCGTGCTCTGGCTCGCCTTGTGGGTGAATTGGATCCTTTCGTGCGAGTCACGGCGAAAAAGGCGATGTCAGCTTTCGCGACTACGGAGGCTACCAAGGCAAGAATGAAGAGATTGGGCTGTCGTCAGGTCGTGGTCTACTCCGAGGCGGGGCTGACTCGCGATGAAATCAGCCGGTTGAGCAATCTGCCATTCCTCCCGACACAGCCGTTTCGCGTCATCAGCATTGGACGTCTGATTCAATTGAAGGGCTTTGAGCTGAGTTTGAGAGCGTTCGCGGAGTTCCGGCGTTCCTTCCCAGGCAGCGAGTACTGGCTGATTGGCGATGGACCAGAACGGAAGCGACTAACAAATGTGGTGGAAAATCTGAAAATTGGCGATTGCGTACGGTTCTGGGGGAGTATCCCGAGATACGAAGTATTCGAAAAGCTGTCGGAGTGCAATACGTTAGTTCATCCTAGCCTGCACGAATCCGGTGGGTGGGTGTGTCTGGAAGCGATGGCGGCAGGTCGCCCAGTTGTCTGCCTGGACTGGGCCGGTCCCGCGGTTCAGGTGACCCCCGAGACGGGAATCAAGATTCTACCTATCTCTCCCGATCAGGTCGTGAAGGATCTTGCCACTGCCATGACAAAGCTCGCATCCGAGCCCGAATTCTGTCGTCGTCTTGGGCAGGAAGGACGCCGTCGTATCGCGGAGCACTTCGACTGGGAAAC
>Ga0210384_10006647_pt1 | contig 12288 bp, 14 predicted proteins | sample IncBWH2MmetaG_FD_160574 | JGI IMG/M metagenome (GOLD analysis project Ga0210384, IMG submission 160574) | Forest soil microbial communities from Barre Woods Harvard Forest LTER site, Petersham, Massachusetts, United States - Inc-BW-H-2-M | ecosystem: Environmental > Terrestrial > Soil >... | reverse complement strand
AAGCGCACCTGGCAATACCAAGTTAACTGTAAATTCGCAACCGTAAATTGCCTAGCCAGATTGTTTACAGCAGAGTGAAGAGATTGCTAGTTCTGGTACTAGTAGGCATGACGCTTGTAGATTCCTCGCCGCCGCGGTAAACCATTAAAACCATTGGGGTTCTCAGATATCTCGCAAGTCAGTGGCGATGTGGCACGTGGTCTGCACTAGTACCTGCGCTCGGCCAAATCTCCGAGGAGGATTTTAGAAATGAAGAATGCATGGCGATTTGGGTTTTCCACTCTGGCTGGCACCGTTCTCGTAGCGGGAGCTTTGGCTCTGCCGCCGGCGAACACGCATCAGGCTCCGGCGAGTTCACAGACTGCAGCGCAGACACAATCCGTGTCTGGAAAGATCGCTTCGGTTGACCAGAACTCGTTCACTCTTACAGTCGGATCGGGCTCTTCCGTTTCTCAGGATCCGCAGACGAAGCCGAGCGCCGCGACAACGATGGCCTTCACCATCGACAAGAACACCACGGTTGAAGGTAAGTTGAAGGTTGGCTCGAATGCTGACGTGACTTACCGCCAGGACAATGGCGCCAACGTTGCCATCAGCGTCCACGTTACGCCCTGATCGGTCTGACGCCCAAGTTAAGGATGTAAACTCAGCTTGTCTCGGGGCTTCTTCGAAAGATTCTTCCCCATCTCTTTCGAGGAGGCCCAAGACAAGCGTATCTGTTTTTGTTAATAAGCGTCCTGCGGCCCCGCTTACGCTTTTCGTTGATTCGATTTCCCCAGGGAATCCCTCATTCTAGAATGCCTATCAAAGTCTGGCTGGTTGCCGACGCCGCTTCTTCGCCGGTAGACGTGCCCGGCTTCAGCCGTTTCTAGGGCGCGCCGCAAGCCTTCTAAAACATCCGAGATTTTCTTGCCAGTTTGACGGCGGAACCCGGATAGAAACGTATTCCACCTGTGCTGGACAATGTCTCAAACACGCAAACGGAGCGGCCGCGTGGCGCTCCGGAATTCGCGAGAGGTGAGGACCAGATCATGCAACCCATTCGAATCGTGGCTATAGAAACCGAAATTGCCGAAGCAGTGCGCTCGACTATGCGCGCACCAGTCTACGGATTTCCCGCGCACATAGAAGCCGGCACGGACGCGGCTCCGTGCCGTCATTGCCTGCGGCTGATCGCTCCGGGAGAGGCGCGTAGAATCCTTTTTACCTACGACCGTTTCAGTGGCATGGAATCGCTTCCGCAGCCTGGGCCGATTTATGTCCATGAGGAGAATTGCCTGCGTTACGCAGAAGACGGAGGCTTTCCTGAGGAATTACGGAATAGCCCGCGCACCCTGGAAGGCTATGCACGCGGCCGCCGGCTTGTGGCGCAAGAATATGTGGAGGATGGAGAGTTCGAACCGGCGATAGAATCGCTGTTTGCAGTTCCGGAGATCGACTACCTGCAAGTGCACAGCACAACCGCCGGGTGCTTCACCTTTCGAATCGAAAGGGCAGCCAAATCCAACGAGGCTTCCCGTTAATCTGCGCCTTAAGGGTCGGCGAACTGGTCCGACCAAGCCAGATAGCCGGGCAAGAGCGGAACGCTAGAATTTTCGTCTCCCGCACGAGCCCTTCAGTCGTTCCGTCCGAAACTTGGTTTGAAACTACCTTTCGGCGCACTCTCGTATGAGGGTATCAAAAAAATTCTGGGATTGTCGGGGCGTGCTTGCGAACTGTCAACACCGATCACCATCGCGGGAGGCGCCACTCCCCGCATTGCAAACCGCGTTTCTTGGGAGTACGCTCTGGCGAACCTTACCGCGAGCTGCCGTATTCCTTCGCCCGCTGCGGCGAGGCCGAGCTTCAGCCGTCCGGGGTTACCCTCGCGAGGGAGGCGGTGTCATGTCCATGGATACGAAGGCCATCGTGCGCCGGCTCTACGAAGACGTCTGGAACAAGCGGAAACTCGAGGTGGTGACTACTCTTTTTTCTCCCAGTCACGCTTTACGCGACAACAACTCTTCTGGCTCCTCCGTGGGCCCGGAAGCCTACAAGGCGGTGGTCGCGAACTACCTGTCGGCCTTCCCCGATTTGCGCTTCCTGGTCGAGGACACGGTCGCCGAGAAAGACAAGCTGGTCGCTTCGTGGACAATTTCTGGAACCCATGAAGGCGAGTTCATGGGAATTCGGCCGACAAATAAGAAAGTTTCCGTCGAGGGAATCACGATTCACTACCTCGCTAACGGGAAGATTATCGATTCTTATGTCAGTTGGGACGCACTTGGATTGATGCGCCAGCTGGGCGCAATTCCTCCTCGTGCCGAGCCGAGGGGGGCCGCCCCGCGCTAAGATGCTTCAAAGAGGCCTCCGATGCCCTTTGTTGACACGAGCACTCTAAAGGTGATTGAGCGCCTGCCTGGATGGTTTGGACGGTATTTCCGCTCGCCGAGCATGACATTCGCGCATTATGACTTCAAGCGGGGCTCGGCCATTCCTGAGCACTCTCATCCTCAGGAAGAAGTTTACGAGGTGATCGAGGGCGAGCTGGAGGTGACTATCGACGGCCTAGCCCAGATTGCCAGAGTGGGCTTGGTCGCGATCATACCGAGCAATGTGCGCCATTCCGTCAAAGCGCTTAGCAACGGCCGGGTCATCATCATAGACTATCCCGTCAGGCCGGAATTCGAATAGGCTGGCATTTGCTGCGTAACAATAGGCTAGGGGATGCCTGGTTGCTGCACTAGACGCCCCGGAAGGTCGGGGTTTCTGCAGGCCGCCGGAACAATTGTAACTACAAGAACAAGCTAGTACTTCAGCGCCATTTGGCCTACGCGAATCCCCCCTAAAATTATTGAGTGACCAGACCTTCCAAAGGCGCCGCCATTTTCTTCGTTTTTTTCGGGCTGATGTTTCTCGTGCCCGGGCTTATCGCTTTGTTCACCTTTATCGCGAATAGCGGCAACAACGGCACTAGCGGCACGATGGCCGCGGCCGCGATTGCGCTGTTTATCTCTGCCATTGGCGTGGGACTCATCCTATTGGCGGTCTACGGCAATCGTCGGCTGAAGGAACAACAGGCGCTGGAAGAAGCGAATCCTTCCGCGCCGTGGTTGTGGCGAAAAGATTGGGCCAGCCGGCGCGCCGAAAGCAAGCGCAAGAACACCTACATCATTGCGTGGGTGATTTGCATTTTGTGCAATATGCTGATCATTCCCATCGCAGCTTCTCTCGCACTAAAGCCCGCCGCCCAGAATAACTCGGGTGTTTTTGTGGCTCTGGGCTTTGGGTTGATTGGCGCGATTCTTTTCGTAGTAGCTGTGCGAGCCACTGTTCGTCACCAGCGCTTCGGAAACCCCTATTTCGAGTTTGACTCGCTGCCGTTCTCGCCAGGTGGCCGCGTTGCCGGAAGGATTCATCTGAAACTTGATTCGAGCGCACAACAAGGCGTCGAACTACGGCTCGCCTGCGTCCGCCAAATGGTCACAGGCTCGGGTGACAACCGATCCACTGTACAGACCGTTCTCTGGCAGAGCGGTGAAACCGTTCCATGCGGCGCTCTTGGCATGGACGCGCTCGGAAGAACCATCCCGATCGATTTAGAAGTTCCAGCCGACGCCTATGTTACCGATCACGACAATCCGTCAGATCAAGTCCTCTGGCTATTGCATGCAAAGGTCAACGTTCCTGGAATTGGCTACTCCGACGATTTTGAAGTGCCCGTGTTTAGGACCTCCTCCACGGTGCAACAAGCGCCTGCCGTTTCCTCGTCAGAGAATTGCGGATTGCCAACCGCATCCTCGGTCGGTGCGGATGCGGCCGAGGTCCCCGCCCCGGCGCATTCCAAGGTGATTATTTCTTCGCAAGCGGGAGGCACGGAATTCTACTTTCCGGCGTTTCGCACTCCTTCCCGCGCGCTGTTCCTTGTTCTCTTCACAGCAATTTGGACCGGCGTTGTCTATTTCCTTTTCCATTCCAGCGCTCCGTGGTTTTTTCCCGTTGTTTTCGGTTTTTTCGATGTGCTTCTGTTCCTTGCGCTGTTTCACGTCGTTCTCGGAACTGCGCGCGTCCTCGTCGGAAATGGCGAAATCTCCTCAACCACACGTATTCTCGGCATCGGGTCCACCAAACGATTCTCCGTCTCGGAAATCGATGCCATCGTTCCCGTGACGAGCGGCCAGGGAAGCAATCCCATGTACGCGATTCGGCTTCGCACGAAGAATGGGCGGCGCATTACGCTTGCCGATGAAATGACCAGCCGTGAGGAAGCGCGCTGGATCGTTTCGCAAATCGAAAGTCTTGCCGGTTTGAAGATTGATACACACGTTGAGGTGGATTCGCCGTACGGCCCGCCGCCGCAGCCTGGCCAGCCCCTTCTTAATTCTTCGCCGTCAGGTGCATTGGGCGCAGGTTCTTTGCGGGTAGGCTGGCAGCAATCGCGCCCGCAATCGCGCACGTCCACGGTGATTTCGCTTGCCATGTTTGCCTTGTGCGCCGCGGGAATGTTTGCGTGGCAGGGTTGGCGATTCTCGTCATTTAAAGCCGCAGCGAACGCCGCTCGGGCAAACAAAGCACGCACGAATGGACAGCGAGTGCCCACGACCGCCAACGTTATTCCGCTGCGTCACGTTGTGACAGCGGCGATGACTGATGCGGATGCGGAACGAGTGCTGGCTCTACCCGCTCAAGAGCAAGCGGAGGAATTGCTGGAGCGCTCCATCGGACACGACCCGCGCGCACTCGAACTCTTCGAGCAGAATGTCGAAAGCTGGATCGGCCATATACGTCTGACCGAGCGCATGAAGCAACTCGAGCGTCGCTCGGAATTTTCGAGCGATCTGCGCGTGCGCTACGCCAATGCGGACATCAATCTCACCTTGGATGGCTGGCAAAGAAACGAGCAAGCGGTCGAAATGTTGATCGAGCGCGCACGCACGGATCTGCATTACCGCGCGGCAGCCGTTTATTTTCTTGGGATGCTGGCCGGGCGCGGCGTTGCCTACGATCGCATCCATCCGGTGCTTCTCGAGTACGCGAAACACGATCCCGACGCGAACGTCCGGCAGTGGGCTGTGGAGGGCATGCGCTATCTTGGCAAAGACGAAGCCCTCGACGAGCTTTTCGAGTCGTTTACGCAGGATCGCTCGAACAATGTTCGTGACCGTGCGGGGTGCAACCTTTCCGATTGTGGAAATTTCACGCGCGCGCAGCGCATGCGCATGGTTCCAAAATTCATCGATCTAGTTGCTGATGCCGGCGCCAGCGCGCAGATGCGCGCCTGGTCTTACATGGCGCTGCGCGAAATTACCGACGCTAATGTTCCCGGGGATGCTAAAGCGTGGAGGAATTGGTATGACCAGCACGGCTCGCAAAAATTGGGAGAGTTTGCGCAGCTCGATTGGTGGAGAGTCCGCGGAGACGAATGAGTATCACCCTGCATGGCTGCCGGCAGTGAGAAATGATTACTTCCTTGGAGCGAGGATGCGCTCGATCTGCAAGATGTGATTGATGTCGTGCCCCGCAATCATGCGCGCGATCCGTTCGATGCTCTCCTCGCCGCGCTCCGCGTGTATGCCGAAGTGCTTCCATTGTTCCGGCGACAGTGATTTGTAGAGCGCCAGATTTGCGTCGCGTACGGCGCGAAATTGCTCGACGCTCTTGCGCGGATCGCGTTTCGCGTAGAGCCCCGCCGCGGCCCACGCGTCTTGATCGTACGCCTCTATGTGCGTTCCGGGTGCGCCGAGTATCGAGCGGATGCGCCATCCGATCACGATCTCGGTATCGGCCATATGCGCGACGATTTCGCTGACGGACCACTTATCCGGCGCCGGCCGTTTGCGCAGCTTGGAGGCGGGCACGCCCCTCACTAGACCGTCTAATTTCTTTGCGGCCGCTGATTGCGCTTTGAGCGGGTCCCGTCCATCCACGTGACCCAGAATCCGCTGCGAGTACTGCTGCGGTGTTTCTTTCATGTCTCGCATTTCCCTTCATCAAGACTGGAGATGCATTTCTCTCCGCTTCAAAATGTCGTGAAAAGTCTCCTCCAACGCACCGTACCAGGGTGAAGGACGGCATTCGCGTACGCCAAAAAGCGTTCGCGGATCTGTCCGGTCTCCCAGGCGTCGGGCGACGCTTCGAGCGACATATAAATCATCACCGGAGTGCCGATAATGTGATTGCGGGGCACGCAGCCGGTGAAGCGGCTGTCGTAGGAATTTCCGCGGTTGTCACCCATGACGAAATAGCAATTTTCGGGAACTCTGTAGGGGAGGTGCATACCGTAAGTTTCGCTGGGGCCGGTGGTGTAGTTCTCGGTGAGCTTTTGGCTATTGATCCACACGGCGCCGTCGTGAATGTCCAGCGTTTCTCCGGGAAGGCCGATCACGCGCTTGATGATGTCAGACGTTTCCTCGGCGACAATCGGAGTGAAAATCACCAGCTGTTGGCGTTTGGGATTGCGCCACAGGGGAACGTGCCAGTGCGTGAAAGGCAGTCCGGCGTCGTAGCCGATGCGGCTCATGATGAGGTGGTCGCCGACGAGCAAAGTGTTTTCCATGGACCCGGAGGGAATCACGCGCGCCTGGCCGAGCGTTCCGTTGATCAGCAGGAAGATGAGGATGACCCACATCCAGGCGATGATTTCGCGCTGGATGCGTTTCCGCCGCGAAAGGTTTTCATCCGGCTTTTTGTTTTGCTGTTTCACGGATTTCATTCTTCACCTACTTGTTGGCTCTACCTAGCTATTCACCCAACCATTCTACCTTTAGATTCCACTACGTTGTATTTGTATTGGGTTAAGACGCGTCGGCGGGTACGACGTGAGCCGCAGCTTCACGGCGTGCGATGTCTGCCGTGATGGTGCAGGAGCCTAAGTAAAGGACCAACGCTAGCGCTGTACAGAGAACGGGGATAATCAGCATGGCCTGTTGAAGGCCAATGGCGCGGAACATTTCGGTGACGGTCGATGATCCTCTAAGGGCGGCGGCGCGGTGGGCAAGGATGTCGCTCAATTTGCCAGTGAGGAGCGGACCGAAGGAGGCTCCGCACATGTACATGGCCATGAAATAGATGGCCATGGCGGAGCCGCGCTGGTTCGGCGCGATGATGTCTTGGATGGCGGAGTAGACCAGGCCGTAGTACGTAGTTAGCGAGGCGTAGGTAAGCGCGAGAAAGGCCATCGCCAGGTACAGAGAGCCTGCGGGTTGCAGGATTCCGGCGCAGGCAAAGGGAATTGCCACTAACGCCAGGAGCGCGGCGCAGAGCATGCGCCCGTCTTTGCGGCGGCGGACGATGGAATCGCCGAGGTAGCCAGCGACGACTCCGCCGCTTACGCCTCCGGCGAGATAGACGACGCCCGTGGCGATGCCCGATTTGGCGAGCGAGAGGCCATGGACGCGGCTCAGAAATGCTGGCAGGAAGGTTGCAAACGCGTAGGCATTGAAATTGAGAAGCGCACCAGAAGCAATGATCCACCCGAACGTGGGGATACGCAGGACGCTCCACATGGAAGCGGGAAGAAGGGGCGCGTGCTGGAATTCGCTCGCGCCGCGTTGTGGTTCGTGGAGCATGAGCAATGCGGGAACCAGGAGCAAGGCTGGCACCGCGGCAAAAACCATCGCGGAGCGCCAGCCGTAGGCCGCGGCGAGCGGACCGCTGAAAAAATAGCCGAGCGCGCCGCCAACCGGGACGCCGAGCATGAAGAGCGCGAGGACGCGAGAACGTTTGGCGGGAGGGAAAAGATCGCCGAGCCAGCTGGTTGCTGTGGGGGCGCAGGCCGCTTCGCCAATTCCAACGCCCACACGCGAGAAGAGCAGGACCATATAGCTGGTCGCGAGGCCCGCGGAAGCGGTCAGTGCGGTCCAGATGACAACTCCCCAAGCGAGGAGCTTTTTGCGGCTGGTGGAATCGGCCATGCGCCCAAGGGGAACGCCGACGATCGCATAAACCCAGATGAAAGCGCTGCCGAGGAGGCCGATCTGCGTGTCGGTGAGGTGGAACTCTTTGCGCATCGGCTCGACGAGAGCGCCGGGGACGTGGCGGTCGTAGAAATTCAAAATATTGATGGCGAAAAGGACGACCACAGAGAGCCAGAGGGTTTTGTTTGGAGTCTTCTGCGACAAGGCTGGAGCATGCTAGCACAGGAGGTGTTAAGTGACGGAGCGTTGAGAGTTTTAGAGTTCAGAAAGAAGCGTACAGGCGGATCGCGCGCACTAATTCGGTGAAAGACAAGGCGCAGAAGCTTGCCGCAGCAGTCCATGGGCGGTGACATCATTCTTCGCGAGAGGAATGGAGCAAACGGTTTATGGCTCTGACGGCAGTCTGCGCCTGGTATGAGGCAAACAGATGGAAAAACATGAACATTCAGACGATACGAAAGGCCCACGCGGCTCTGGCCGGAGGCAGCGAGACGGATGAATTGTTCAAGATAATTCACCAGCCGGGGTGGGCGACTCCGGCGGAACTCGCATTCCTGATCACGGCCCTGGAATCGATCAAAGCACAGGCGGCGCAACGGGCGGCAATGCAGCAAAGCCTGGTTGCTGCGGCACAATTGGTCAGCACAGCTCGCGCCGCTGGAGCTTAACCGAAAGGAGGCAGGGTCCAGCCGGCTGCCCATTTCGACTGACTTGGCGAAGACTTGCCAACAACGACGGTTGGCCGTGGTTCTGGCCTAGAACCTCCCGGCAAGCGCGACGTGAACATTTTTCCAGTCCTAGTACGTTCGACGCTGGCGAAGAATCTGCCGGGCGTCTTCATAAGTCGCTTCTCTTCATCATCTTCCGGGACTGGGCGCATTGGCATTGCCATTGCGACGGAATTCATTGCCCTGTGTCACTCGGAGGTGACAACTCAGGCTTGCCGAGAACGCTGGCCGAGGAGGGTGCCAATGAGGTTAGACCACGCGGTTACTGGGAATCCGCAGACCGCATCGAGAAGTCAACAAAAAAGCGAAATTGGGCTCGAAAATGAACTAGGGAACCGCATGAGAAACCTGGAGAGGCTTGCCGAGAGTATAGAAGCGGCTCTCGGCCAGGAATCATTCTCGGGTAAGCCTCATGCGCTCGATCTCGCCAGCGACCTGCGCATGAAGATTAAAGCCAGCTGGACGATGTTCCGACTCGCGAGGTTGCTCAGCGAACCGGCACGTGAAAGCATGCTCGTGAAGGTATGGGAATCCGTGAATGATCTTGAAGACGTCGTGGCGTCTAACTTCGGCGTCGAAATGACCTAGTGGCTGCGGCCGCCATTTAAGCCGCGATTCTCGGTAGTGGGCTTTTCCAAAACAATTGGCGTTGGTGTGAATCTTCCTGATAGGCCGCAGGCGGATCGAACGTAGTAGCAGTATGGAGCCTCGAGTCGGCAAGCGGCGGGCGCTCTGGGGCGCGGTAATTTTCCTGGCGTTGATTGGTGTTGCGATCGGCGCTCGGCGGACGCTGAATCTTTTACCCGTCGTAGTGCATGGTTATCGTCCTCCCGCAGTTTCATCCAACCCCCGTTTGGCGCAGCTCACTGGGCTGGACGATTTGTTTGCGCACCATCCGATTCTTACCCTGGTGCATATTGTGCCGGGAATGCTTTTCATGATTCTGGGGCCGTTACAATTCAGTTCAACAATTCGGACGCGACACCTGCGATGGCATCGCTGGAGCGGACGTGTGTTTGTGATTTGCGGGTTGGTGATTGGGATTTCGGCCCTAGTGATGAGTTTTTGGATGCCGGCCATCGGCGGCGTGAATCAGGCTGCGGCGACTACTTTGTTTGGCTCGTTCTTTTTATTTGCGGTGTGCAAGGCGTTTTGGCACATCCGCCGCCGCGCGATCGTGCTGCACCGTGAGTGGATGATTCGGGCCTTCTCGATTGGGCTTGCCGTGGCAACGATACGGCCGATCGTAGGAGTATTTTTTGCGACGAGTCCCCTTACCGATTTGACACCGCGGGAATTCTTCGGAATAGCATTCTGGATCGGGTTTGTGCTGCATTTGATTGCGGCGGAGGCTTGGATACGCACGACGCCAGCCGGGCGGGTTGCGGCACCTCAACACTAGAGCTGGGCGATTTCGTTTCTGCGCAGCCCGCCAGCAGCGATCCTGCAGGAACGACCCATGTACATGGGAGTTTGCGCGGCGCCGCCTCAGGCTAGAATGCAAAAACACTTACGAGCCAGAGTGCCGAGGATACATGGGCCGACATTTTCAGTTTGATGATGGGGGACGGCTGGCGGCTGGATACCAGGGCAAGGCCGGGGATTGTGTTGTTCGCGCGATAGCGATTGCCACGGGTCAGCCGTACCAGCAAATTTACGACATGGTGAACGACGCGGCGGTCTACGAACGCACCGGCAAACGAAAACGTGGAACGAGCAACGCGAGAACGGGCGTTTATAAAACGTCAATCAAGCGAGTCATGAAATCGCTCGGTTGGGTGTGGACGCCGACCATGCAGATCGGTTCGGGTTGCACTGTGCATTTGCACGCCGATGAATTGCCCGCAGGACGATTGGTGGTCAGCGTGTCCAAGCATCTGACCGCAGTCATCGATGGCGTTGTCCACGACACGCATGACTGTTCGCGGCGTGGAACGAGATGCGTTTACGGATATTGGCAACCGCCGGACGGCAGGCGTGTGAGATCGCTTGCCCCCAAAAGCCCCCGCTCGAAAGACGAAGCTGTCAGACCGCTGCGACCGAAGTCTTTTCTTGAGTGGCTATTCGGTTGAACATCATCATTGCCGTGCTTTTTGTTTCTCTCTGGCATTTCATGCACCATCAAGGCTAATTGCATCATGTTTGCCAGGATCCGAGAGATCAATCGCAAGCTGCTGGAAGCCCATCAGATTTCCAAAGCATGGAGATATCCGGGCAAGGATATGAAAGTTCAATCGGAATACCGCCGGTTCTATCCCGAGGGCCGCCTGTGATCTCGATTGCAGAACAATACTCTGTTCCGGACTCGTCTTGTTGTTTCTATTCATGTTAGTGATTTTCAAATGATCTGTGTGAAAGAAGACGCTCAGGCCGTCCAGATTTGTTTTAGGACGCGTCGGAAATTGCCGCCGAGGATGGCTTCGATGTCTGCGTCTGAGTATTTACGGCGGATGAGGCCTTCGGCTAGATCGAAGGGGCGCTTGGCGTAGTTGTACCCGTCGATGTCGATTTTGTCGCGAAAGCCGTAACTGTTTTTGTAGCTGGCTTTTAGCTGCTTGTATTCGTCGGGGGGCATGGCGTCGTAGCCGAGCAGGTCAATGTCGCTGCCGACTCCTACATGTTCGACGCCCACGAGTTTCGCAACGTAATCGTAGTGATCGAGCATGGTTTCGATGGTGGTGGGTTCCTTGGCAGTGATGAACATGCGAACTTCGGTTATGCCCATGACGCCGCCCTTGGCGGCCATGGCTTTGATGGCTTCGTCGGTTTTGCAGCGTGGGTGCGTGGGATTGAGCGCTCGGCAGTTGGAGTGCGTGATGAGCACGGGCTTTTTGGAGACGTCAAAGGCGTCGAGCGTAGTGCGGTCGCCGCAGTGGGATACGTCAACGGCCATGCCGAGTTTATTCATGCGCTCGACGACGGCCAGCCCATAGTCGGAGAGGCCTTCGTCGCGGCGTTCGGTGCTGCCGTTGCCGATGAGGGTGCGCGCGTTGTAAGTGAGTTGAGAGACCCGCTGGCCGAGGCCGTAGAAATAATCGACATCATCGAGTTTGCGGAAGTGCTCGGAGTTTTGCACGCCGAGCATGATGCCGACTTTGCCGGACGACTTGATGCCGTCGAGCCGTGCAGGGTTTTCGACGCGTTCGAACCAGTTGTCGTGGCGGGCGAGAAACGTGTTGTAGCCGGCGAGGAATTGGAGCGTTTCGAGATAGGCGTCCGTGCCGCCCGTGCCAATGGCAATGTGGAAGACGTTGATGCCGGACTGTTTGAAGGGGGCAAAGTCGTCCGCGGTGAAGTTCTCGGGATTGCCTAGCATTTTCTGCATGCGGCTGGGGCTGATCCAGAGCGGGGCGAGCATGTCAATCACCGTGGAGCGTTGCACTAGATCGATGGCGCGAGCGGAATAGGTTTGCTCGGAAGCGGCGAAGAGCGGATAACTATCGCGATGGAAAAAAGGGGCGCGCTTCAGCAGGGTCGCACCAGTCCTTGCGCGAGTAAGCACCGGGCGGAATAGAGCGGCGGCCGCGCCCACGGCAGATTTTTCCAAAAACTTGCGACGATTCATTTCTGTCTCTCCCGCGGCAGGATGCCACTGTAGGCTTGAAACGCTTGTGACCCAAGATAGTACCACTCTCAACGTTTGTTTCACTCTCCATGCGAATATT
>Ga0210384_10006644_pt1 | contig 12291 bp, 11 predicted proteins | sample IncBWH2MmetaG_FD_160574 | JGI IMG/M metagenome (GOLD analysis project Ga0210384, IMG submission 160574) | Forest soil microbial communities from Barre Woods Harvard Forest LTER site, Petersham, Massachusetts, United States - Inc-BW-H-2-M | ecosystem: Environmental > Terrestrial > Soil >... | reverse complement strand
GGTCTTAACCTTACCGCTTAGTGTAACTTTCCCCTGTTTGGAAGCTACTGCGACATCGGAGTCCTTCGTTTCAGCGTCAGTGGCAGCCTTCGTCTGTATGTCTTTTTGGATCTGTTCGTCCTTAGTGCGGCTAGCACAGCCGACGACCACCCCAAGCAATAAGGTCAGCAATACCAACGATGCAGTGCGTTTTTGCATAACTGTTCTCTACGAAAGCTACTCTAAACCCAAACTCTCGCTTGGGGTCTGCTCCACGAATTTCCTGAAAGGCTTTGCTGCTGCGTCGTACAAAACCAGCGTGCCGAGTGCCAAGAAAACACGTACGATGCGGGAGCATCTCGGCAGTAGCACAATCTCCGGGCCGACGGCGAACCTGATCTGTGGGTTCGGCTGTTTTGAAGTAAAGGTCTCTGCGAACCGGCGGAGTTACAACTGGCAAAATTGACAGGCATCGCCCCATCGCTGGAACCCGCGTTCGTCACCGTGAAGCTCGCCGTGAACTTCGTGACCGGCTACAGTCTCATGCAATTATGTGCTTGGTGCTCAGGGCCGACGTCGTCCCCTAATTGTGGCACAGCTGTCGGAACTGACAGTAGACCCGCAGACCAAATCTGTGTCCAATGCAGTAAAAGTTGCGTGGGAGAAACAGCCATGAAAGCCAAACGTATGCGCATATTCGTCGCCGTCGTGACCCTGTCAGCGCTGTTACTTCTTGTTGAAGGTACAACCGTTGCGCAGGATGCTTCTTCCCCTGCAGCCCGTAAGCTCACTACCGGAGATGACTTCCAACCCATCACCGACGAAGACATCCAGATGATGCGGAAGGACATTCGTTCTCAGCGCAAGCAAATCATCGCAGCCAACATGAAGCTCACCGACACGGAGGCGGAGAAATTCTGGCCGGTGTATGAGCAGTACGTTTCAGAACTGGTCAAGATCAACGGTACGAAATATGCGTTAATCAAACAATACGTGCAAAGTGGTGGCTCTCTGACCGATGCCGAGGCAGAAAGCGCCGTCAAGCGGTGGGTGGACGTCGATCAGTCTGTGGCAGAGTTGAGAATGAAATACATTCCGACCTTCCGCAAAGTACTGTCGCCCAAGAACACTGCACTTTTCTACCAGTTGGACCGACGAGTTCAGCTGATGATTGATTTCCAATTGGCGTCGTCCCTTCCGCTCATCGAACCGTAGTAATTACGCGCCGCGCCGATTACCAAGCGCTTGTAGCGCATTCACTGGCGCACGATGTCGCAGCACATTCCCAATGAAGGGGATCCTCCATGTCAAGAACTTCACATTACGCACGGGTGATGATGATGTCGCTCTTGTTGGCGACGAGCCTTGGCTCATTAATCGCTGCGAAAACACCGCAGCCCAAACCAGGGCAGTCGTCAACCGTATCTTCGCAGGACAAAGCGAAAGCCTGCAACGACGCTGCCGACAAGAAGGGCCTTAAAGACCAAGAACGCAAAACGTTCATGCAGAACTGCCTGAACAAGGTCGCAAACTCCGGTTCTGGTAGCAATGTGAGTCAGCAAGACAAGGTAACTGCCTGTAAGAACATCGCGGACAAAAAGGGCCTAAAGGGAGCAGATCGGAGGTCGTTCCTGAAAGACTGTATGAATAGAGTCAACCCCTAACTGAGTCCAACCGGGTTGATGGTCCAGTAGCCGACGCTGCTCGTGTTCGCGCGCTTGCCGCCTCAGACGCCGACTCCGAGATCCCCAACTGAAAGAGGCAAAAGCGAAGTACGCAAAGACGCAATAGCCGACAAGAAAGGTTCCTAATTATGGCACACCCTCTAGCGACACGTGTTGAAACCAACGCGTACTTGACATCATCGGCAAACAGATAAGCGACGAAACAGGACTCTTCGGCTTGCGTCGAGGGAAATGAGCGCTGTGCGGCGCCTGAAAATTGGTTGAGATCGCAGTTGATTTGAGAGGATGAGCCTCATGAGACAGCATTCCCGACGCATTCTTCCCCTGGTTTTCGGGGCCGTGCTCAGTTGCGCTACTTTCGGACAAACGCAGCTGCAGCAACGAAATGTAGTGGTCAATGGACAGGGCGGAAAGGCCGACGTGATTGACCGGAATGGCCGGTCGTTCGTGGACGTGTCGGCCCTGGCTAGCATCGGAAAGGGTTCAGTGAGTTTCGACGGGCCACGCATTGTCCTGACCCTTCCTGCGGGGGCAAGTGGTACGACGACGGCCAGCAGCTCGGCCTCCCCCGCTGCTACTTCGCACCCAGCAAATAGTCCCGGGTTGTCACAGGAATTTATGAAAGCGGGCATCGAAGAAATCGCGCGCCTGCGGGAGTGGGCCACAACGCTGGCCTCAGCCATTCGGGGCGGGTATGGGGTCACCGACGAGTGGGTCAATGGCTATCGCGATCAGGCGTCGCAGAGCCTGCAGCTGGCGGAGGCGGCGACCTCGACCGATAGCGACCGCAATGCGTTGCAGTTGCTCCATCGCGTGTTTGACCTTGTTCAGCAATGGAGTGATCAGCTAGTGGCCGCTAAGAAATCAATGGACACGGCCAAGTACACAACCTCTCCAAACGCTTTGCGCGAAGACCCACTGTCGCAAAAGCTCATCACCTGCGGACACTTTGTGACCCAGATGTTGGGGAGTGCCACGTTTCAGGATGACCCTTCATGCCACTAACGAAATGAAGTGCACAGGGTAGGTCTTTGACCCGCCCTGACGCAAAACTATCACCAACGCATCGGCGGGCGAAGTAATGGCGAAATAATGTGACTGATGGCAGTGGCGCAATCAAGGATTTCCCTCACTCGCCCTCTCTTCTTCACTCGCGGCCAGTTGATGCTGAAGATGCTGAATGAGTGCAATCGCTGACTAGAGAACTATCGCCACATCGCATGGCGATCCGTGAAGACATCTCCCTGTCACAAATGACAGTTACCAGTCGTCCAAATGGCATGCTGTAGTCATCCCGCCGGCTGCGACATCGCTATCGGAGGCGATGGGGTAGCGCCTCCCGCCAGGGCCCCCAGCAAATAATCAAGGATCTCCTCGGCACGACAAAATGAAAGGCAGTTACAGGATGAGCGGCAATAAGGGGTCTCAGGGAGACACGAACGAATGAGAGCAATGAGAAAAAGGGTATGTATCAGTCGTCTACTAGGCTTATGTCCGGTTCTGGTCGGACTAGCATTTCTGCTGGGAGAAGACTATACACACGACGCAAGTCCTCCCTTGTTCTCCTACGACGAACTGCTTCAGCTTAAATCGACTCAGGAACTGAGCCCCGAGCTTGCAAGCAAGCTTCACGTCATTACCACGACTCCTTTCATTAACAATGAAGCCTATTATCGCGGTATAGGGCCGCATTCACCCGAAGTGGAGGGACTTGGCCCTACGCTCCGCGTTGCTTTTTGGAACATTGAGCGGGGACTTGAACTCGACGAGATCCAACTTTTTCTGACCGACAAGGAAAGCTTCATGGCAAAGGTCGCCGAGGAGCGCAAGCATGCGAAGGAGCACGGCAAGAGGATTCGCAAGGTAAATCTTGAGAGGATACCTCGGGACATTGAGACCTTGAAGGCTGCCGACGTGTGGGTCTTAAACGAAGTCGATTGGGGTGTGAAGCGCACGCAATACCGAGAAGTCATCCGTGAACTTGGCGAGATCCTGAACATGAATTGGGCTTATGGCGTGGAGTTTCTGGAAATCGACTCCAAGCAGCTAGGAACTGACACATTCGACGACGGCGAGGATGAGCAATCTCGGGAGCAGCTTCTGGAAGAATTCACGGTTGACAAGAACCGTCTGCGGGCACTGCACGGAAATGCGGTGCTCTCCCGCTACCCAATCCGTTCGGCAAAGCTGGTTCCTTTCACAGTCGGGTACGATTGGTTTCAGGAGAGCAAAATCCGCCCGCTGGAAAAAGGTAAGCGAAAAGCGGCTCTCCTAATTGGCGAGGACTTGTCGCGCGAGGTACGCCGGGGACAACGCTCGATGCTGCTTGTCGATCTGGACGTGCCAGAGGCGCCGGGCCATATGGTGAGCGTGGTATCCACGCACTTGGAGAACCGTGCCAAGCCCAAGATCCGCCGGAAACAAATGGAGGAGCTGTTAAAACAGGTCCACGACATTCCCCATCCGGTCATAGTGGCTGGCGATTTCAACACCACCGGCAGCGACTCAACTCCGACTAGCGTAGAGAACCTGCTCTATAAGCGGTACGGAAGCGTGGACTTCTGGACCACTAAGGGCATTCAGTGGTCGACAGGAGTTGGCCTAATTTATAGCGGCGCCAAGGCAGCAGGTAAGCTATCTGGAATCCAATACCGCATCGACCCTACGTCGGCGAATATTCCTGGCGCATCCCCAAATTTAGAGCGTGGGTTGTTCTCCACAATCGAGAAATATCGGTTTGCGGATGGACATGCTTTCGATTTTCGCGGTGTTCCCGAGCGCACTATAAACGGCAAATCTGGGACCTTGGCAGACTCCAACGAGCGCGGAAGCGCAGGATTCGCTCCCACGTTCGTGACTGAGTTGATCTGGAAAAAGGTTCGCGTGGCCAAGTTCAAGCTCGATTGGATCTTCGTGAAGTCCGATCCGGCGAGTCCGCGCGATCTGAAAGGACCATATCGTTTTGCGCCGCACTTTGCGCGAACGATGGGCGATTTGAACAACTGTCTGCCAGAACCGATCTCCGATCATAGTCCCATGACAGTCGATCTTCCGTTCAACGAACCTAAAGTACCGCAGCAGAAAACGACGCATCGAACGGACTAGCCTTGAGATTGCACGAGACGAAACGGTTCTTAAGCGGGGCGCTATATGCTGCCTTGCTCTCACTCGCGGCAGTGGCGCAAGTAGTGCCGGAAGCAGCGTCACTCCCGGCACCAACCAGCGCAGGGCAATTCGAAGGCCCAGACTGCAATGGACCGCCGGGAGGACCTCCCCAGCAAGACAAGAAACAAACTCTGTGCTCTTCGGACCGGAGCTTAACGGCGCTGATCAAGCGGGGAGCGGTAGACCAGAAACAGATCTACTCAGCTCCGTTTCGTCGCCACAATCTGAAGTGGGACGCGCTCTTCCTGATCGCCACGGCAGGATTGATTGCCGCGGATAAACACGTAACGGCAGCGATGCCGCATGACAATCTGAGCGTTAGTCAGCACATCTCCGATGCCGGTTTATATTCAACCGTCGCAACAACGGGAATTTTGCTCGTGTCTGGCATAGTCAAGGACAACGGACGTGCCCGGGAGACCGGTACCCTAGGGTTCGAAGCCTTCGCCAATACCCTGGCCGTGAGTGCAGTCACCCAGCTAGTGGCAGGACGGGAGCGACCTCTCGAGGGTGTCGGGCATGGTCGTTTCTGGGTCAACAACAACATCGACAGTTCGTTTCCATCCATGCATTCCGGTCTGACTTGGTCCATGGCAAGTGTGCTGGCGCACGAATACCCTCGCCCCTGGGTGCAAGTCCTGGCATACGGAACAGCTACGACTGTTTCAATAACACGCGTGACAGGATTAAAACACTTTCCAGCGGACGTGGCTGTGGGCGGGGTCTTTGGTTACTTGATTGGTCAGCACATGTTCCGCTCGCATTCTCGCTTTTTCCACGGACATCACGATCAAAAGATCCCGTGCAGGGGAGGTGTTTAGCATCGCCCTCACTGGCACGGGCTACAGTTGCACTTCATGGTGAACTTGCAACACTTAATCTTCGCAGTCAACAGGAGACTAACATGAAAACATACAAATTGGGGCTTACACTGCTGGGCACATTCGGTGCCCTGATATTGATCAGCCCGATTGCCCACTCACAGGAAAAAGCCACCCCGAAGGCGGTTCAGGTTCACTTGGTGATCACGGACGCCGCTCTCCGTGAGGAGAATGAACTTCCGCCTCTGCAACCGCAAGATGTGAAAGTGAAACAAGGAAAGAATTTTCTTCAAGTTACACAATTGATCCCCGCGCAAGGTGACAACGCTGCCCTTCAGTTGATGATCTTGATCGACGATACGCTTAACTCATCTGTGGGGAACAATCTCAGTGATATCAAGGATTTCATCAATGCCCAGCCGCCCTCGACGCTTATCGGCGTCGCCTATATGTCGAACGCGACCGTTAACGTAGTTCAGAACTTCACGGCTGATCATGATCTTGCGATCAAAGCGGTGCGGTTGCCTCGGGGTTCATTCTCCACTATGGACAGCCCGTACCTGTCGCTCATTAGCCTCGTAAAGAGCTGGACTCAGCAGAAAATACGTCGTGAGGTTTTGATGGTGAGCGACGGAATCGACAGGCTCCGAGGTGAAACACCTCAGCCTTCCCGTCTCGGACCAGGCTTCGGCACTGTATATCACAGTATGCCCACCATCAGTGCGGATGCGACGTCGGCGAGCGAGATCAGCCAGCGTTACAACGTCATTGTTTACCCCCTATACGCGGCAGGGGTCGGCCGAACTGGCCGAAGCGGTTGGGACCTGCAAACGGGGCTGGGCGGACTTTCCAAGATCGCAGATGAAACCGGCGGGGAATGTTTTTCTCTCGGGACTTCGACTCTGGTTAGCTTTAAGCCTTATCTGGAACGATTGCAGAAGCTGCTCTCCAATCAGTACTACTTGGTATTCCAAGCGGTGCCGGGTAAAAAGCCAGGTTTGCAGCGCGTCAATGTCCAGACCGAGCTTTCGAACTCTGAGCTTCTTGCTCCGGATAACGTCTGGGTTCAGCCCGCCATGTGAGCAATAGACGGTAGGAAAATCCCACAAATGAAGGCGCCGCAACGCGCATTTCAGGAACGAGGAGGAAGGTCATGGAAGGTTCTTACGAGTCGGTGGATAACCAGGCTGTAGACCGTCGCAGATTTCTCAGCACGGCCCTCGGCGCCTGCGCCATCAGCCCTACACTTAGTTTTTTATCTATGCAGCTTGCGGCCAGCATGAGTGAGTCTTTGACAAAAGAACAACGTGACAGGATGACACCGTTGCAGGTCATTGACGAATTGAAGGAGGGGAATGGGCGATTCCGGACGGGGAAGATGGCTCCTCGGGATTATCTAGCTCAGAAACGATCAAGCGCGGCGGGGCAATACCCAGCCGCAGTCGTACTTGGATGCCTTGACTCCCGAGTGCCAGCCGAAATTGTATTCGATGTAGGCATCGGAGACATTTTCACCGGACGGGTTGCGGGCAACGTCGTAAACGACGACATGCTGGGCAGCATGGAGTTTGGCTGTGCGGCTTCCGGCGCAAAGTTGGTGCTGGTTCTGGGACATACGTCCTGTGGGGCGGTGAAAGGTGCGATCGACGATGTCGTGCTGGGCAATCTTACCGGACTGCTGGCGCGTATCAAACCAGCGATACCAGGGACGAAGTTTGACGGCGAGAAGTCGAGCAAGAATGCGAGTTATGTTGATGCGGTTGCGCGAACGAATGTAGTGCTGGGGCTCGCCGAGATTCGCCGGCGTAGTCCAATCCTGGAGGAATTGGAAAAGAAGGGAAGCATCAAGATCGCCGGCGCAATGTACGATCTGGCAACTGGAATGGTGGAGTTTATCGGCTAATAGTGGCCTCGCTGTGCCCGCTTTAGCGCCCAACCGGAGATCACGGCAAAAGTCCGCCTAGCCGGTACGGATTCTCCCACTGGATTTCAATGCGCGTCACTGAACCCAATATCTTTTTCTTGGGCACCGTGTCCTTCTGGTTCCATGGGCCTTGGTTAGCTCATGAAAAAGGCGATACCGCCGTCTGAAGATCACACCTCGCCGAACTGGACGACCACCTTGATGTCTTCCGCAGTCCGCTGCAAGGCGCGGCCAAAGTCGTTCGGTCGCTCGCGCCGGGTCACGAGACGCGCCAGCCACGAGCGGTCTGCACGGACCAGGACTTCTCCGGCCTTGTACCAGTGCCGCTTGTTGGCATTGACGCTGCCAACAACGACGTTGTTCCGCAACACTGCCCCCGCCGCCACGTCGGCCGTGCTGGGCCCGGAAGTGTGGCCGCCCGTGCCGACTCCGGTGAGACACACGACGCCCCCCGCCCCAATGGCTCGAATCGAGTCGGCGATCACCTGCCCTACACCAGTGCATTCGACGATAATATCCGGCTCAAATCCGACGCCGGCAACGGTGCCGCTGTGGTAAGTCGCACCGAGGGCGCGGACCAGTTCCGGCTTGGGCCCCGAAGCAGCCCGGTCGAGGACGTGAACTTCCAAACCGCGCTGCTTCCCGACGAGAGCAGCGAGAAGACCAATCGGCCCGGCCCCCGTTACCAGCACGATCCGGGGCTCCCAGAAGGCACGTTGGCCGACCGCGACAATCTGTTCCCAGGCCTTGGTGACTACGGTCGTGGGCTCCAGCAGCACACCGAGGAGACCGAGGGAACGGTCCACCTTCATCGCGTACTCGGGCTCAATCCGCCAGCGCTCGGACATGAAGCCGTCGATCTGCTTGATGCCGCGCTCAGTATACTGGCCGTTCTGGCACATGTCCCACTCGCCCACGGCGCAGTTGGGGCACGGAACAGGGTCAGGACGCCGGACGATGCCGACCACGAGATCTCCCTTCTGCAGCCCGCAGGTAGGACCGGGGTCCACGACCCGGCCCAGGGATTCGTGGCCCAACACCAAGCGCGTCCTGCCGCGAGGAGCCCAGCCGTAATTCCCTTCAACGATCTCGACGTCGGTCCCGCAAACCCCGACGGCGATGGCTTCCACGAGTACCGAGCCGTCGCGCGCCTCGGGCTCTGGGACGTCCTCCAGCCGTGCGGTCCCAGACTTCTTCGGTTCGACAGTGATTGCCTTCATTGGGTCACCTGCTTGATGTACAAAGTCGAGCTCGTTTTCGCTCTTAAGGTCGTGTTCTTCCAACCTTCTTCATGTTTGTCTTCTTCAAGTCCTCGGATCTTGTGGGTGGGCTGAAAATATCTCTTTTTGGCAATAGCGCTGCGGTCTCAGTACAAACTGGAACCTGAACTCGAGGCAGATCCAAGAAGTTTTGCGTCGCTACGAGGAGTTCGAAAATCGTCTGCTAAAGCTGACCCTTGTGGCCTATTTCACCCTGCTTGCTTTTCCTTCCATGACGGTTGTCCATTTGATACCGTCCTCGGACATCACATATGGGAACAAATAAGAAGTTGAGGTCAGCATCTTGATCAAGAAGCGACTCTCATTACTCCACCTTCAAGGCTTCTTGGAATCCGCGCTTGCTTCCGAGACCACCAGAAACTCGTACTTCTTGCCACCCACCTTGAGCTTCATCTTGTCTTTGTCCAAGGTGAACTCGACGGCCGAGTTCAGGGGAAGGAGGCCCTGGTCATGTTGTTTCGGTTGACGGATGTGGTACTCGACGGTGGCGGTGCGCACTACGTATTCCTGGCAGACAAGGTCCAGGTTCTTTTTGCCTTTGTGGCCTTTGGCTTCGGTTCCACAGTCCACGGAGTTCTCGGAAGTGATCGTGCCCGCGGTGGGCTTGCTATCGGCCCAGGCAAGAGCCACAACCCAGATCACGAACCCTTGAAGTAGTCTCTTTCCCATACCGGCCTCCTTAGTGATCGCCAACGGTGATTGTATTTACAGACCGCATCGCCAACTCCAGTTCACTCCTCCCGCCATCAAGATGGTGGGTGATGCATCAAGACAGCTGAGAAAGAGCTTGCCGGCCAACACCGCACGAATGGCTGGGACTAAGTCAGCAGTCATGCGTTGTTTGATCACGTGGCGCGTTCCGCTGGCCTCCCAGCGCGGCTTTTCACAAGATCCACATCGTCGTGCACCGAGAGGAAGGTAATGCTTCGAAACGGAACCAGCCTCTCGCGGACGCTGCGCAATTCGATAATTCACTCTGGTTCTCACGAAATATCTAGAATCACGACGGCCGGCTTGAGTCGGAGGCTCTCCTCGATTGCTGCCTTGCCACTGGTCACAGCCGCCAAGACCTGAACAGTGGATTTTCAGCATGGTTGCGACGCGCTTGACCATCGCCGCATTGTGGTCGGCCAGCACGAGAGTTGGCCTTGGAAGATCTACGCACTCCTATGCCTCAGCGGCTCGTTTTGGCTATGGGGGATACCCCTGGGCCGCAAGTCTGTGTTCCCGTGGAAGCCTAGGAAGGGCAAGGGGATGTGTCTACTGTCAGAAGTGACAGACTCCGCGGTTCATTTCGATCCAAAGGCACTGTACTCGTGTGCTGCACGGCTAATGGGAAAACTTCTTCGCCGGTTCTTGATTCACCTCACACGCACGTAACAACTTCCGTCACTTAAGACCAAAAGTCCAGCTGAGCCCGGAGCTGGAGCCGTAATCGCTTCCGGCAAGACCGGCTGGTGGCCGGTTGTCCCAGTTGCCATAGAACGAGAAATTCCATGACAGGTTACTGATGAGCTTAACGTAGTAGGTAGCATTTGTGTTGAAACGGACGCGCCCCAGCTCAGAAATACCTGGCAAAAGTGTAGCGGTTACGCTCAGGTTAGTTTTGCTAAACCTAAAAAGCTTGAGATCCGCACTAATCACAGCCGCCGCAAGGTCTTGTGTGCCCACTGGAACTATGGACTGCTTGTAATTCGTTCGCAGCCATCCCACGCCACCGAGCAATGAGACTTTGGCTTGGCTTGTGTTCTTCAAGTAATATCCGAGGCCACCGCCGAGGGTGGTCTGCAGCCTGATTCCCTGCGCTGAGCTTTGCAGAAAACTACCCAAGCCTGAATAAAAGTAGTTGTTCCAAGGGAGCAGATGCAGGCCGCTCAGGTCCAATACATTGCGTGTGGAGGGGTTGGTGCCGCTGCTCGACGACAGAGTGGAGTTGAGGGTAGCTTGCCCCGACCAACGTTCTCGAAGGTATTCGGTCTGTGACCCAAAGCTGTATTGTGTCGACTGATTTCCCTTGGAATAGATGACTCCAAAGTTCAGCGTGCCATTGAATCGCTGCCAAACGTTTTCAGAAGTCTCAATTAGTTCGACGATGCGTGATCTGTCCAGCGTCACGCGTTCCTTTGGAGGCGCTAGGACCTCAATCACAGGCTGGCTGGCTGGTGACTCAGCCGTCCTCAATGTGCCTCTGTATACCGTGCCGTCTTCTGCCTTCACAATGAACAGCTGATTGCTTTCAACGCGGGCAACTTTCGACCAGTCAACCGATATCGTTTGCGCAACATAGTCGAGGCTGACGTACAGCACACCTTGATCAAGCCCCTTCACTTGGCATGTCAGACGATCGCCATTCTTCATGACAAGCACATCAGTGTTTTTTCGGGCAAAGAGAGGCGCCGTCAAAGCGAGAGCTGAGCTGAGGAGGACTACTCGGAAATTCGTCGCTCGTCCAATCTTCATACTGTTTCTCCCCATTGTGGCGACTGCTCTTTCATTTTCGTTTTCGTATAACTCAAGACGAAACTAGCCTGCACGAATAAAGACGAATGCGGTACTGTATAAATTTACTCAACAACTCCACGCTGAAAGGCACGATTTTGAGGAAATGACAACTCTTTTGATAAGAATGATGATCGATGATGATCAGTGAGGAGAATGTTGTTTTCTACCGGAAATACTGAGAAGGAGGTTCGACCGAGGAAAGGTTGGTGCCGGGCTGTCTTCAATTCGGATTCTGGTGGTAGATGATTTTGAAGCATTTCGGCAATTTGTCTGTTCGATGCTGGGTAAAAATCCTGAATTGCAAATCGTGGGCGAGGCTTCTGACGGATCAGAAGCGGTTCACAAAGCCGAAGAACTGCAGCCAGACTTGATTGTGCTCGACATCGGGCTTCCAACATTGAATGGAATCGAAGTCGATAGACGAATCCGCAAAACTTGCCCCCGAGTCCAAAATACTGTTTCTGAGCCAGGAATCCTCCGCCGATGTGTTGCAAGAAGCGCTCAGTTCGGGGGCACTAGGCTACGTCGTCAAAGCACATGCTGGAAGCGAACTGTTAGCGGCCGTGGAAACAGTTCTTCAAGGTAAGCGGTTTGTCGGTAGTGGTTTGTAAGCTCACGGTTCCACCGACGCAGCGAACGTGCAAGCCACCCCGTCGGCTCTGCCACAATGAAAATGAATGGGCTGCGAAAGCGAACTCAAGCAAGCGCTGCGCACGCACCCCTCTTCGGCCGCAGGTAACCAACGACCTCCGTCTAAGCGGCCACCATGTGGTTCCTGATGGCGTACTTGACAAGTTCGGCAGTGCTCTTGGCGCCAAGCACTTCCATCATGCGGTACTTGTGGTATGCAACCGTTCTGGTGGTCATGTGCAGGATGCCGCCAACTTCCTTCATTACTTTTCCTTCGGCCAGCAACTGCAGCACTTCACGCTGCC
>Ga0210384_10006642_pt1 | contig 12295 bp, 12 predicted proteins | sample IncBWH2MmetaG_FD_160574 | JGI IMG/M metagenome (GOLD analysis project Ga0210384, IMG submission 160574) | Forest soil microbial communities from Barre Woods Harvard Forest LTER site, Petersham, Massachusetts, United States - Inc-BW-H-2-M | ecosystem: Environmental > Terrestrial > Soil >... | reverse complement strand
TTACATCATCCTCTTCTTGGGCTGGCTGGGCGCCCTCGTCTACATTGGCGCCGAGATGATTCCCGATCTCGGCTTAATGCGCGGTTCGTTTCAGGCTTTCCCGCGCCGCAAACGCATTCGCGAACTGCAAGCCCTGATTCTCGACAATCCTTCCGCCGGGAATTACGAAGAACTCGCCGGTCTCTATCAAGACGAAGGGAAGTACGCCCAGGCCCGCGAGTGTTACGACAAGTCCATCACCGTCCGCACCGATTCACCCGACCCGTTCTATCGCCGCGGGCAATGCGCCCTGGCGCTCAACGACTTTCCAGCCGCAGTACCTGATCTGGAACGAGTAGTGAGTCAGGACCGCAAGTACGATTTCCAGCGCGCCGCCGCACTGTTAGCCCATGCCTACGCCAACACCGGTCAGCCGGAAAAGGCCGAAGCCCTGTTCCGCGAGGTCACCGTAACCTCCACGCTTTCGGAAACTTATGTGAACTACTCCGCTTTTCTCGCTGCCCAGGGACGCTATCCAGAGGCTCGCGAAGTGGCGCAGAAGGTTCTCGCCAAAAAGCCCGCCATGCCGACTTACCAGAAACGCAGAGAGCGCCCCTGGTTTCGCAAAGCGGCCCAAATTCTCAAACGCCTTCCCACCTAGGACGAGATTCATAGAAGACCAGACACATCGAAAGCGAGGCCGCCGGGCCCGCCCCTATTCCTCCCGCCCCGCCTTCACAGCCCGCAAATCGATCCCCAATAGCTCCGCCTTCTTATACAAATGGCTCCGCTCAAGACCAAGCGCCCGCGCTGCGTTCGTCATATGAAACGAATGCCGCTTCAACTCCCCTACTACCTGCTCTTTCTCAAACTCATGCACCCGCTCAGCCAACGTGCCCGTTCCTGCTGTTGATCCCGCCCCAGCCGTACCCACTCGAGCGGGCAGCGCGAGCCTGACTGTAGCCGCATCGACTTGACCGTCGGGAGCCAGCAACATCACCCGCTCCACCACATTCCGCAATTCCCGGACATTTCCTGGCCAAGCTTCTCCTTGCAATGCCGCCACAGCATCCGCCGTGAACGCCATCGGCTTCCACCCATTCTGCGCACTCACCTGCGCAGCAAAATGCTCAACCAGCACCGGAATGTCGTCCCGCCGTTCGCGCAGTGGCGGCAACACCAGCGGAAACACATACACCCGATGAAACAAATCCTGACGAAACTTTCCTTCCCGCGCCAGCGCTTCCAGGTCGCGATGCGTTGCCACCACCACGCGTACATCCACCTTGATCGCGTGGTCCCCACCTACCCGTTCCACTTCGGATTCTTCCAGCACCCTGAGTAGCTTCGCCTGCATGGTCAGCGGCATATCGCCAATCTCGTCAAGGAATATCGTCCCCCGTTGCGCCTGCTCAAACTTCCCCAGATGCCGCGCCCCTGCCCCAGTAAACGATCCCTTCTCGTGACCAAACAATTCCGACTCAATCAACTCCGCAGGCACCGCCGCGCAATTCAACGTCACAAACGGACCCGCCGCCCGCGCGCTTTTCTCATGCAAAGTCCGCGCAATGAGTTCTTTCCCCGTCCCTGTCTCGCCCAGAATGCAAACCCGCGCTTCGCTCGCCGCCACGCGCTCCACTTGCGCCATCACCCGCCGCATCGCCTCGCCCTGCCACACCGGCGTATGTTTTCCCAGCCGCCGCCGCAACTCGGAATTTTCCGACTCCAACCGCCCTAACTTGAGCGCGTTTTCCACGGTAAGCAAAAGCTTCTCAGTAGAAATGGGCTTCTCCAGAAAATCCAGCGCTCCCAGGCGAGTTGCTTTCACCGCCATCTCGATATGGGCCTGTCCCGACATCATCACCACGGGGCTGCCCACACCCGCGGCCTTCAGTTCTTCCAGCAGAACGAGCCCATTCTTTCCCGGCATCACCACATCCGACAAAATCAAATCAAACGGCTGCGCTAGCGCGAGTTCCAAAGCCTTTGCCGCGTTGTCGCACACCGTCGCCTCGTGCCCCGCCAGACGAAACGCCCGCGACAGCGACGCCAGAGTATTTGCCTCATCATCCACAATCAAAAGATGTGCCTTCGCTGTCATGCTCATTTGCCCTCCGGTGCCACGCGCGGCAGCCGCATGCGAAACGTTGTTCCATGTCCGCTGCTCTCAACCCCGATCTCCCCGCCGTGGTCGCTCACCACCGACTGCACAATCGCCAAACCCAGCCCGGTCCCGTGCTGCTTGGTCGTGTAATAAGGAGTGAACAACCGCTCGCACTCCTCCTTGCTCAACCCGCTCCCCGTGTCCGACACATCAATCTCGACGCCGTCGCCTGTCGGCCGCGTCGCCAACCCGAGCGTTCCGCCTGCGGGCATGGCATCGATCGCATTCAATACCAGATTCGACAGCGCTCGATGCAACAACTCCGGATCAGCCGAAATTCGTGGCAGTCCCGCACTAAGATCAGTGGCCACAGTAATCCCAGGATTCCCCGGTGCCTGCAACTGCGCCTGATGCAGCTTCACCACCGCCCGTACCGCTTCGTTCACGTCCACATCTTGCCGTTGCGGCTGGGGCATCTTGGAGAATTCGCTGAAGCGTCCAATGATCGTTTTCAAATTCCCCAATTCCGCGAGCAGCGTTGTTGTGCTCTCCTGAAACACTTCCTCAAATTCTGCCGCTGGATGCGCTCGCGAGCGAATCAGATTCTCCACCGTCACCTGCAATGGAAACAAAGGATTCTTTAACTCATGCGCCAGCCGCCGCGCCAGCTCCCGCCACGCCGCTACCCGCTCCGCTTGTAGCAAATGATCGCGCTGCGACCGCAGTTCGCCCGTCATGCGATTAAAAGCTGCCCCCAACTCGCCCAGTTCATCTCGAGATGTAACTTCCACTCGTGTATCCCAATCCCCAGCCGCTACTCGCCGCGCCGCGTTTGCCAGCTCTTCCATCGGATGCGTCACTCGCGCTGCTAGCCAGCTGCTCAAAAGGATCGCCAGCAGCAGCCCAACTCCACCTACCAGCAATGTCGCCGATACAATGTGCCGTTGCAGCTCCACCAGCGGACGCCGCGAACTCCCCACGAGTAATACACCGAGCAATTCCTGATTCGCCCCCTTGAGTGGAATTGCGCGAAAACTATCGGAGTCAGCGCTGTCCGAACTCCACTCCACGCCAGCTCCGGTTTCCTTGCCTGACGCCTGTACCCTTTGAATCAGTGGTCCCAGACGTTCTCCGTCCTTCACCGCTCCGTTTGCATCTTGTATCCGCTGCGTGGAAAACCCAGGTTCCAGATTCGAATAAAACAGCACTCGCAACCCGGGCGGCAAATCCAACGACGCCAGAAAACTAGATCCCAGGGTTTGGCCGCCTAAAACATATAACGGCTTTTCCCCCAGCCGCACCGTCCGCATCGAGAACAATCCCAGTGCGTGGCCATCCGCTAATTCTTCGCGTTTCAAAAACGCAGTGCCGTCATGCCCCTGCCACCCTGGCTCAGTCTTCTTATATCCGAACTTCGCCGGCCACTGTGCCGAAGACAAAATCGTCCCCTGAGAATCAATCAATTCCAGGAAATCCAGGTGCTGCGCATCCGCCAGCGTTCGGGCTTCGTTAACGAAAGACCCGTAATCTGCGTTTTCGCGCTGGATCTCCAGTGCGATGCGGTTCGCCGCCTCCCCCTGCGCCACCGCCGCCACCCGCCGCGACACTTCCTCCCCGCGCCGCGCAAACTCGCTGCGGAATTGCGCCGTCAGCGCCTCCGCCCGATCCTCATTCGCCCTCTCAAACGACCGCCGCAGCATCACCCACACGACCGTCGAAGACAGTGCCACCACCAACGCGATGGTCAACGCAAAAAGCAACAGCAGCCGTTTGCGGAAGCTCATACCCACCTCGTCCAAGGAGGTGTCAGAACAGCCAAGTCAAGTTGCGATCGTTTTTGGGCGGCGTAGCCGGGTGCCCCACTCAAGCCCGTTTTTGGCTTGAGTGGGTTCATGCCGGAAAGCTTGTGGAAACAGGCGGCGGTCGCTGCTTTTGGGCGGCGCAGGGCTTCAGCCCTGCGATCTGTCTCTAGTAATGAGTCGGGCTTCAGCCCCCGAGGTAAGGTATCCCGCCTTCTCATGGCCCCGCCTCCAGCCACACTTCCTCTATTGGCCAAGCTTCTAACCGCTCAACCGGAAAATTCCGCACCCGCTCCCCCGCCAGCGTCGCTAACGGAAGATGAAACAAGGGAATCAATCCACCATCCTCGATCAGCTTCTTCTCAGCCACATACACATCCTGGGGTGAACTCCCACCAACCTGAACGTTCGCGCCCACGATTTTCCCTACATCGCGCAACGCCACACCAGGATCGGGCGACACCAGCACAATCCGCGCCAGCCGTAAATCCGCGGTAGCTCCAGGTGGAATTGCCGAAACTACCTGAATTTGCAACCCCACTTCCCGCGCATTCAAAGCGACCCGCTCCGCAATTAACCGCCCCAACGCATCCCCCGCGTCAGCCGACAAAGTCAGCACCGGCAACGCTCGTGTAGCGGCAGGCGCCCCCGCCTGCCCACTCCCGGCCGCAGCCACCAACTCTCGGGCCTTCCGCAAATCTGCTTGTGCTGGAAACAGAAAACCAACTCCCGAAATCCACTCCGGCAAAATCCCTCCAGCCACTTCACTCCCGCCTCGCAGCAGCACGCTCTGCGTCGACTGGCGGTCAATCGCAGCCGATAGCGCGTCTCGCACCCGCCGATCCTGGGCCTTCCCGCCCAGCGTGGCCACCACTGCCAGAAGTTCCATTGGGAGTGAGGCCCGCACCCCGAGGCCCTCGCTCTCCACCTTGGCAATCTGGTCGGCACTCAGTTCGATGAGGTCCACCTTCCCCAGTTGCAACGCCAACATCTGGTCCCGAGGGCTCTTACCAAATTCAATCTGTACTGAATCCACAAACGGACGTCCGCCCCAGGAGTTCTCGTTTGCCGCTAGTTCCAGACTCTTGCTTGGCGCAAAGTTCTTGATAAAGAACGCACCCGTCCCGATCAGCTCCCCATTGGCTCCCCGCTGGACCACTGCGTTCCGCCCCAACGCCAGTTCCGCCAACATCGCGGGCTGCGGCGTCTCGCTCTCAATCACAATCGCCTCTCCATCGTTGCGCACCGCCCACTCTGGATGCCAGCTCGCCAGTTCCTGCGCCACCGCCACCGCCGCCAACGGCGTTCCATCCGAGAAGCGAATCCCGGGCCGTAACCAAAACTGCCATCTCTTAAACGAACGGTCTGCCTGCCACGCCACCGCCAATTGCGGATGCGCATGATCCTCAGTATCCACCCGCACCAGCGTGTCAAAAATCAACCGTACAATTCGGGCTCTTGCGATGGAGTCTGCCTCGCTGTGCAACACTCCTCCGTCAGAAGGATCCAGCGAACTCACCACCCCCGCCATCGCCACCCGCAACGTTCCGCCATACCGGGGACGCACTCCACCTCGCGCCGGCACGGCAAGCCAGCTAATCGCCGCAAGTAAACAGCACGCGATACGCTTCATACCGGCTTGCCTCCTCATTGTGGATCACAACCAGCGCTTGTGCTTCCGAACTGTTCCAGAGTGCGGTCACTCTTCCAGGCAGACTCAGAGGCGTACTCGCCGCTATCGGTTCTCGATCCGGAACATCGTAGGCCCGGATTTCATCGTTCCCCGCGTCTGTTCTTCCTGAGGCCGTCACCTGCCATCCGTCGCCGCACCCTGTATGCACCGAAGCCACATCGCTACCCCATGCCACTCCATGCCAAACCTGATCCGTCATTCCATCCACGGCGTGAACCGTCCCGTCCACTCCGGTAAACACCCACAGCGTGTATTTCTCCCGGGGCAAGGAAACGGCGGAATAGAATGCTGGAACCGTGGAAAACTTACCCAAGCTTGGTGTAATAGTTCCAGTGAAATAGTTGCGTTTCGAGTTGAACGCCGCCCGAATTCCGGAACCTACCCAATCCAGTGGCCACGGCTCCTCGCTAGGCGCGCACTCCAAAGCTAGCTGTGGGTGTTGCGTGCTGGAACAAAAAACTCCTGGCAGATAAACATCCAGCAAATGGTCCTTGCGCGGCACGAGTCTCCCGCGCAAGTCTCGCGGCCAAGGTTGCGAATGCAGTACCGGCAGCTCCTGATTTCGTTGCCACTGCCCTCGATCTGAGTGGTAGAGCGTCACCTTATAGCCATCGAGGACAGCCATGTGTGCCGATCCCAAAGACGCTGAGTCCAGCATCGCCACGTCAAGAATGGCATCCTCCTGGCTCCACAAAAGCTGCTTGCGCAGCACGACCGAAGTTGCAACTTGCGAAAGGGAAACCAGCTCCGTCCGGGGCACAGCCACCATCACTACCGTTCGTTCTTTTGTACCTTGCTGGATTTCCGCTACCCAGACGTATTCTCGGACATTTTCCGAAAGAGTCACGTTAACAGTTGCCATAGCCGGCTCGTTGGGAACCACATGTACGCCGTCACTCGTCAACTCGGCTAACAAAACCATTTGCATCGATGCCACGTCGGCGCCGCTGAGCGAAGACCGATTCGTGACTTTCAGTGTCACTGCGCCAGGACCTGTCACCTCTGAAATCTTCCGTGCCAGCTCTCGGGAGGGCTCAGTCCATGGCGATGCGCCATACGCCGTGCTAGTAGACAACAAAACCATCACCAAGGCCCCAAACGCGGTGGCGATTACAAAGCCGGGTGCCCCACTCAAACCTGCTTTTGGCTTGAGTGGGTTCACTTCGGAAAGCTTATGGAAACAGGCGGCGGTCTCTGTTTTTTGGCGGCACAGGGTTTTAGCCCAGCGTTCTCTCTCCAGAAATGAGTCGGGCTTTAGCCCCCGAGGTAAGGGGATGCGGTAATAGGAAGACATGATTTGAGTGCCTGGATTATATCCTGCCGTGTGTCAAGTCTCTGTTACAGTCGGGTGCCCCGTCCTTGTCGCGACAGCGACAGAGCCAGCCCTGAGCGAAGTGAAGGGGCGGACTTTCACACCGCCCCCTACTGTCCTTGTTCCATTTTTGCAGACACTGCCGGAGCCGCCGCGTTCTTCCCAAATACCGCTCGAAAGATTTGCCCAAACACCAACTCCTCAATCAGCAGCGCTACAGCGAACGAAAACACCAACCCGCCCGCCACCACTACCACTTGCAGCAAAGTTTCCATAGCACACCTCCCAGTGTCCTAAATTTGGCAACTCTCACGTGCGGACGGCTGCACTCGGCCGTCCTCGGAGCAACGGTCTGCATTACTGAATTCCACTCGCCGCTGCATCTCTTACGTTCCTGTCATGGAACAGTTCTGCCACCTCTCCATCTCGCTCCCCGCGAATTTCAACCGCATCCCCTACCCGCACCAGTTCGAAGAACTCCTCCGCATCCCGATTCCGCATCCGAATGCACCCGTGCGACGCTGCCTTGCCAATCGATCGCGGCGCATTCGTCCCATGAATCCCATATCCCGCCCGGTTCAACCCAATCCACCGCGTGCCAATCGGACTGTCTTCTCCAGCCGGAATGACCACTGCCGGGTGGTAATACGTTGCTTGTGGAATGCGCGTCACAATCTTGAACGCCCCCGTCGGACTCGGACTCACCTTCGCGCCCACAGCCACGACGTAGATCTTCACGACGCGCCCATCTTCCACAAGCGCCAGTTTCCGGTCAGGAATGCTCACCACAATGCGCCGCACGCTCGTCGACGAAATAGCCCTCGGCGAAACAACATGTTTTGGAACACCGGCCTTCGATGCAACGCCACTCCTGACAGCGCTTTTCTGAAAGGCCTCCACCGGAACAGCGATCGACCACACTCGCGGCGGAACTGGCGCCGACAAAACCGCATTCTGCTCAACTTGCTCATGCCCAATCGCAGCTATAGCCAAGACACCCGCTGCCACCGCGCTTGCCAGCATCAACCCGCGTCCCAACCCACCTTCGTCGATCCGTTGCATCGTCTAACCTCGTCTCTTGAATGTGCCTGCGCCTTACACAAGGCACCTCACGAGCCAGGATGCAACTCAATGAAAACGAATAGTTTAATGGGACTCAGGCAATGGAATTCGTGGGTCAAACAACACGACTGTGTCCGCAGAGACACAGCCAGCGAACTGTGTTACTCGGGAATTAAGAAAGAAGGGAACGCCGGCCAGAAACTCTCAGAAAATGGAGCGGGAGACGGGGATCGAACCCGCAACCAACGGCTTGGGAAGCCGCTACTCTACCATTGAGCTACTCCCGCTCAATACATCCGGCCAACGCGCAATTGTAACATTTCGGGTGCGCTTCCTCTCCCGACTTCCGCTGATCTAGAATGTCCTCGCACTCAAAACATTTCTCACGAGGTCTTATGGCTTCCGCTGCCGTCGACTACGCCAAGCAAAATCAGCCCCGCTTCCTCAACGAACTTAAGGATTTGTTGCGCATCCCCAGCATCAGCACGCTCGACAACCACAAGGAGGACGTCCAGCGCGCCGCCGAATTCGTAGCTGCCGACTTGCGCCGCATCGGATTTGAGAATGTGGAGATCATTCCCACGCCGGGGCATCCTCTGATTTATGCCGACTGGATGCATGCGGCTGGAAAGCCGACTGCGCTTTGTTATGCGCATTACGATGTACAGCCGCCCGACCCGCTTGACGAGTGGATCAGCCCGCCGTTCGAGCCGGCCGAGCGCAATGGCAACGTCTACGCTCGCGGCGCTGTCGACGACAAAGGCCAGCTCTGGATGCAGCTCAAGGCCTTCGAATCTCTCATGCAGGGGCATGGCGGCAAGCTGCCCATCAACGTGAAGGTCATCATTGAAGGCGAAGAAGAAGTTGGAGGCGAATCCATCGCCGCCTACATTCGCAAGCAAGGCAAAAAACTGAAGGCCGATTTCGCTCTGGTCAGCGATACCGAACTCTTCGCCCCCAATCTCCCCACGCTCTGCGTCGGCCTGCGCGGTCTGGTCTACACCGAACTCGAATGCACCGGCGCGATGACCGATCTCCACTCCGGCATGTACGGAGGCGCCGCGCCCAACCCGTTCTTTGCGTTAATTGAAATCATCAGCAAACTCAAAGACGCGAAAGGCAAAATCCTGATCCCCGGCTTCTACCAGCACGTCAAAACGCCGACGAAGGCCGAACTCGCCGCCTGGAAAAAGCTGCCTTTCAAAGAGGAGCACTACCGCAAGACCGAAGTCGGTTCCAAAGTCTTAACAGGAGAACCGGGTTACGGCGTCCTCTACCGCACTTGGGCCAGACCCACGCTCGAAGTCCACGGCATGCCCGGAGGCTTCACCGCGGCCGGCGCCAAGACGGTCATCCCCGCCAAAGCCTCCGCCAAAGTTTCCATGCGCCTGGTCCCCAACATGGACCCCGACGACATCCTCCGCAAATACACCAAGTTCGTGCAAAAGCTCACGCCCAAGGGTGTGGATGTCAAAATCAAAGTTCACAGTAAAGGCGCAGCCTGCGTCGTCGGCACCGATAACAAATATGTGAAAGCCGCGACCGCAGCTATGCACGAGATTTTCAAGAAAGATACAGTCTTCATCCGCAGCGGCGGCTCCATCCCCATCGTCGGAGATTTCCAGAACGTCCTAAAACTCCCCACGCTGATGATGGGCTTCGGCCTCCCCGACGACAACCTTCACGCCCCCAACGAGAAGTTCCACATTCCGAACTTCTACCGAGGGATTGAGTCGATTGTGCGGTTGTTTGAGATTGTGGGGGAATCGTAGAGCAAGAGTGCGAGGCAGCGTACGCAACCCTCGCTGGGCCAGAGCACGCATTCTTTTCAAGGATGCCAGGCTGGATGTCCTACATCAAAAGAATTGTTTGCCTGGCCAATTCGTTCAAGACAGGCGGCAGCTGCATCGCAGGTAAGGAGATTGTTGCCAGTGGATACGGTGGCTGGATTCGACCAGTAAGCACGCGACCGACAGCAGAGGTGTGGGCGTCGGAATGCAGATATGAGAACAACATGACACTGAAACTCCTAGATGTCATCGATGTACCATTGTTGAATCCTGCTCCCAAACTCCATCAAACTGAAAATCATGAGATGGACGTCACGCGCCGATGGCTAAAGGTAGGTGAGCTTCCGTGGGGAGCCCTTCCGCAGCTCTGCGACAAGCCCCAATCACTCTGGATCAACAGTGGTCAAACCAAAACAGGGATCCTCAACCGCATCAGCCCAGCGGAGGCCGTCACGCTGAGTGATTCGCTCATGCTAATTCGGCCTCACGGCTTCGTGGTGAGAATCGAACTCAATTCTCGGACTGGGAAAAAGGCGTTTCGCGGAAATTTCGAGTACGACAATACAGCTTACAGCCTCAGCTTGACGGACCCTGTTGCCACAAACGCATTCGCATCGAGGGATGTGGGTGACTATCCATTGAACGATACCTATCTTTGTATCAGTTTAACTGAGGTATTTGAAAAGGACGGCCAATGCCATAAGCTAGTGGCTGCGGTTATTAGCAACCCGCCACTGTGAGAGACGCAATGCAGGAAACTATTTTCACCATCGGGCATTCGACGCATCCACGAGAGCGGTTAATAGAATTACTGAACCAACACACCATTACGGCGGTCTGCGACGTGAGATCCACGCCCTATAGCCAGTTCAATCCACAATTCGACCGCGAAGAACTGAAGTCGTCATTGCGGGCAAGTAACATTTCATATGTTTTCTTGGGCAAGGAACTTGGTGCCCGTAGCGAAGACCCCTCCTGTTACGACCAGGGAAGAATCCAGTACGACCGTTTGGCTCATACTGCCCTCTTCAGACAGGGACTCGAACGTGTGCAAGAGGGCATGAAAAAGTTTCGCATAGCCCTTATGTGTGCCGAGAAGGAACCTCTGGAGTGTCATCGCACGATTTTGGTTGCAAGGCATCTGGCAGCGCTTGACGTCAAGGTTATACATATTCATGCCGACGGCAGGCTGGAGAGCCATGAGGATGCTTTGAGCCGACTCGCGAAAACGCTCAACCTGCGCGAGGACGAACATCACATGTTTCGGACTGCCGAGGACCTATTGGCAGACGCGTACCGGCTTCAAGAAGAGCGTATTGCTTATACGCCGAGCCCGACCGAAGATGAGCCAACCTTTAGAGCTGCGACCGGATGAAGATTTTTACCATCGGCTTTACGAAGAAATCGGCAGAGACATTCTTTGGCCGTTTGAAGGACGCCGGTGTTAAGCGGCTGGTTGATGTACGCCTGAACAATGTCTCCCAGCTCGCAGGATTTGCAAAACGAAACGATCTCAGATACTTCACGAAAGAGATTTGCCACATCGACTACCTGCATCTTCTCGATCTTGCTCCGACACAGGACATCCTCGACGCATACAAAAAACACAAAGGTGATTGGGGGCTCTACGAGCGTCAATTCCTTGACCTGATGCGGTCCCGGCGCATTGAGGAAACGATTACGCCCGAACTGCTGGACAGAGGATGCTTGTTATGCAGCGAAGAGAAACCTCATCATTGCCACCGCCGCCTGGTTGCAGAATACCTGAGCGAAAAATGGGGTAACGTTGAGATTCAGCATATTCCTTAGACCAAAGGCCGACAGGCCCGTCCGGGCTGTTTGTTATCCCTGTATCTTGGCTAGAGATACCCTGAATCCAAGATCCTGAAGGCGGGTCCAAGCGTTGCTCAAATTGACGCGACTAAAGAACGGAAGCGTCAACACATTCTTTGAGGTGCTGACAATTGCCAACACGATCTCGTACTCGTCCGGTTCAGGCTCGTGGAGTAACTCCTGAAACGGTTGTGTCAACAAGCCGTGAACCTGTTTCCTAAAGTCAGAGTCTCGACGAAGGAGGCTTGCGGAGACCACAGCTTGAGCAAACATGTGGCTCAGCGGAGCACTTGCTCCAGCATAGCGTTTGACGTGGACTATTCGCTTGTCCTTGCTGAAGAGGTCACAAAACTCTACCTTGTCATATCTCCCTCCCGCCTTGATTTCCTTCCGGTCCAACAGGGCATACTCCGCAGGGTTTTCTGTCACAACGCGAGCGTTATACGCCGTTTCGGACTTGTCCTTGAACTCTGGGAATTGACAAGTACACCGAGGCACTTTCTCAAACTGCTGGTTAATGCGCTCCCTAAAGTCTGTCCCTAGCTTGTACCACTTGCCGTTATTCAGCAGGAAAGTGTCATTGCCGTCGTCAATCTCACAATACAGGCAGCGATAAACAGTCCAAGAGTCAAATATCTCATCAGTCTGCTGCGAGACGGCGTACACATGGCGGCGTTTTTTCAAAAGTTCCACGCTGACGCTCTGGGGACCGCCGATGTCCTG
>Ga0210384_10006641_pt1 | contig 12296 bp, 8 predicted proteins | sample IncBWH2MmetaG_FD_160574 | JGI IMG/M metagenome (GOLD analysis project Ga0210384, IMG submission 160574) | Forest soil microbial communities from Barre Woods Harvard Forest LTER site, Petersham, Massachusetts, United States - Inc-BW-H-2-M | ecosystem: Environmental > Terrestrial > Soil >... | reverse complement strand
CTGTTGACATCGTCGTCGTGGACTCCGTCGCCGCTCTCGTCCCTAAGGCCGAGCTCGAAGGAGATATGGGCGATCCCCAGATGGGCCTTCAGGCGCGCCTCATGTCGCAGGCGCTCCGCAAGCTCACCGGCATCGTTTCCAAGTCCCGCACCTGCCTCATTTTCATCAACCAGATCCGCGAAAAAATCGGCGTCATGTTCGGCAATCCGGAAACCACCACCGGCGGCCGCGCCCTCAAATTTTACGCCTCCATGCGCGTGGACATCCGCCGCATCCAGGCCATCAAAGAAGGCGACCGCGTCGTCGGCTCGCGCACTCGCGCCAAAGTCGTCAAGAACAAAGTCGCCGCGCCCTTCCGCGAAGCCGAATTCGACATTCTTTATGGTGAAGGCATCTCTCGCGAAGGCGACCTTCTCGACCTCGGCGTCGAAAAAGGCATCGTTGAAAAGAGCGGCACATGGCTCAGCTATGGCGGTGAACGCATGGGCCAGGGCCGCGAAAACGCTCGCGTCTTCCTCAAGGAAAATAAAGACATCCGCGACAAACTGGAAAACGCTTTGCGCAAGAAGCTCGAAATCCCGATGCCAGGCAATTCGAACGCCTCCGCCGCGCCCGGACCGAACGGCCACACTGCCGCTTCCGCACACAGCGAGAAGCCGCCGTTGAAGGCCACTGCTGCCGCCGCGTCCGCCTCCGACGCCGGCAAAGCCCGCCCCGCGCGCTAAAGGCGCACTACCTGAAATCCCGACAAGAATCGGGACACGATATATCGTGTCCCTATGAAGGAATTGAAGAGCGCCGACTGAAGTCGGCGCTGGCGCTGTCCGCCTCTTTTGCTTTCCCTTCATTGACGCCTGCCTGTTGCAGGCAGGCGTCGCATTATCCCGACAGCGCGCAAGGGAATCCTTCGCCCATCTCGGCCCAACCTCACGCTCACATTATTCCTTTGCGACCCCCGTGCTCCCTCCCTTGTCTTAACTCTTGGTCTTCTTTTCACTCCGTTTCAATCTGCGACGCTCCTCACTCCACCACCTGCCCTCACGGCAATCCTTTCCGCCCAACAGGTCAGGGTAACAAAATCTCCCTGCCCTCCCGGCCAGCCGTTCATAACAAAGCACATAGCCTCGTACCAGTCCTTCTCCGCTATTGTGTACTCATCCCCGAACACCTAAGCTTATGTCTCATCCTGAGAGAACGTGTGTCTCTCCGGTACAGGAGCGATCTGGCTTCGCGCGACTAAGTCGCATCTAATGAACGACGGCACATTTGGTCAAAGGGGTGCAACGTTCTACATGCTGGCCAGCGCAATCGCTGGCTAGCGGCGAAAAAGCGAGGGGCAGGTTTACCGCCCCGCAGTCACCCGCAATAAGTTTGTTGACCTCGCGGGTCGCTTCGAGTCAGAATCACGCCCCCTGAAGTGAAGGCGGGGGTAGCCCAGAGTTTTTGACCGCACTGCGGTCGCAAAGGCAAGGGTGGAATTAGTGAAAGTTTTCGCAAAAACAACGCAGCTCGCAATAGGCCGTGACTTGGCTCCTGTTGCTTTTTCTTCCAAGCAACTGAGCAGGTCCGTGCTCGCGCTGTTTCTTGCGTCGATCATGGCTGTTCCTATGCCGGCTGCGCCAGCGGCTGCTGCAAAATCCGCCACGCGCGCCAGTCGCAGATCTTCCGCGTATCGTTATCGCGGCGTTCCGACATTCGCTGACTCCTCGAGCGACGACGTCACCACCTTTGACGATCCCATCGTCCGTGAAGCCGCCGTCGAGGCTCTCGGCCGCTACAACGGCGCTGTCGTTGCCGTGGACCCCAATACCGGCCGCATCCTCACCGTAGTCAATCAGAAAATTGCATTCGGTGACGGCTACATTCCTTGCTCCACGATCAAGCCGACGATCGCCATCGCCGCCCTCGAGGAAAACGTCATTTCCCGCGAGACCATGCTCAAGGTCAGCCGCCGCAAGTACATGAACCTCACCGAGGCTATGGCTCACTCCAACAACGTGTTTTTCGAGGAGCTTGGCCGCCGCATGGGTTTTGAAACCGTCTCGAAGTACGCCCGCCTCCTCGGCCTTGGCGAGCTCGCCGGCTACAACCTGCCTGAAGAGCATCCCGGCGCGTTTCCGTCGGTGCCGCCTGCTTTCGGCGGTGTGGCCCGCATGTCCAGTTATGGCGAAGGCATCCAGATTACGCCGTTGCAGCTTGCTTCCCTTGCCGCGGCCTTTGCAAACGGCGGCACTCTTTATTATTTGCAGTACCCCCGCACCCAGGAAGAAATTGACAATTTCGCGCCCCGCATCAAACGCGAGCTGAACATCGCTCCCATTCTTCCCGACATTCGCGAAGGCATGCTTGCCGCGGTTCTCTACGGCACGGGCCGTTCCAGTTTCGATCGCGGCGGCGACGAAATGCCGCTTGGCAAGACCGGCACGTGCGACGATCACACTACGCCCTCGCACATCGGCTGGTTTGTCACCTACGCCGATGAAGCCCATCCGAAAATCGCGCTGGCCGTGCTTCTCCGCGGGAATACTCGACGCGTGAAAGGTCCCACAGCCGCGCAGGTTGCCGGCCGCATGTATCGCCGTCTCCGCGAACTCAATTATTTCGCCAGCGCCGTCCTCCCCGTCAATCTCAGCGTCCTCAACTCCGGCAACTGATCAGGACCGCGCAGGCCGAGTTCAACGCTCTAGCGCGCCCCTCAAGCAGACTGCTGAAAAAGCCAGAATTGTCATTCTGAGGGCATCCAGCGAGGATGCCCGAAGAATCTCACCTTCAACTCTTTTCAGTCACTTATTATTCGTCTGCTTCTTGCGATGAGTACGTGCGATCTCTAATTGTCTTTCTTAAATTCCTTCCGCCCACGCCGCCGCCGTTTCCGCCAGTTCTCGCAGCACCTCTGCGTCGCTCCTTCCTGAACTCTTCAACACATGAAACGAATGATCCGCGGTTTCAACCACGTGCAACGTCGCTCGCGACCCTAGCTTCGCGCAGACCGGACGCAACAACTTGAGATCGGCAAACGTATCCCGCGTTCCCTGCAAGAAGAGCATCGGTATCGCAACCTTCACAAGGTGATCCGCCCGTTTCGTTCCTGGCTGTTTGGGCGGGTGCAGCGGAAAGCCAAAGAACACCAGTCCACGCACCTCGTCCAGCGGACGCCGCGCCGCTGCCTGCGAAGTCATTCGTCCTCCCATGGACTTGCCTCCCGCCAGCAGCGGCAGACCGGGAACCGCCTCCGCGGCCGCTCGCACCGCGGCCACGACCGTCGCCGTCAGCAGTGGCGGCGCGTCAGGAACCCTCCGCCGTTCCTCCATGTACGGAAACTGGTACCGCAACGTCGCAAGGCCAACGTCGGCCAATTCGCCCGCCAGCATTTCCATAAATGGATGACTCATCCCGGCCCCAGCTCCGTGCGCCAGCACCAGGAGCCGCCGCGCCTTCGCCGGTCGCATCAGTAGCGCCGACACCGCGCCACCATCCTCTACCTCGAATCGCAACCGTTCGACCGCCGCCATTCCGCCGCGATTCTAGTGCCGTTCCACCTTATTTGCGCAAGTATTTCCCGAACGGATGACCCGCATGGGCGGATGAAAGTTTCCCGCAAGAAAGGCTGTTAGTTTGCCGGGTTCTGTTTTTTCTCTTCTAGTGCGGTTCGTACCGACGGAGGCAGTTCCTTGATTCGCTTGATAAACGCCGCAAGAGTCCACAAGTCTTTATCGGGGATCCACTTTCCGTTAGCAAACATTCCCGTTCTCCGGATGCCATGTTTTGCAACCCAAAATATTTGTGCTTCCGAATACTCTGTCCCGGCCTTGGGCAATTGAGGAATGGGAGGGTATAGGCTATCGCCAATGCCTTCCGACGGTTTTCCCGGCATGCCATGGCATCCCCCGCAGTTGTTTACGTAAAGTTTTCCTCCCGCGATCAGGTTCTCTTCTGTCGGCGGAATCGGATTCGGTAGTTCGGGTGCTCTTCGCCGCACCGATGCATGCACGGCCGAATACATCAGCGAGTTCTCCCACGCCGGCGGCCCAATGTCGCCCCGCACCTCCGCCAGGCCCAGCCTGAGGTATCCCATCACGCCCAATAGAAGCACTGTAATTCCGCTCAAGAACCCGGCAAAAAACAATTTCACCGCGCCGCTCCATTCCCCCGCGTATTCTTGCAGGGATAGATCAATTGTCCTTGGACTCTCTGAGTTTCTTTAAATTTTCTTTTGCATTTTCATTTTTCGGATCCAGCGCCACTGCCTTTGCATAGTTCTCCTCGGCTTTCTTTTTGTCGCCCGCTTTCATATACGCTTCCGCCAGACTGTCCCATACATTCCCGGACTGCGGAAACTCCCCCGCATTCAGCTGAAACACCTGGATGGCCGCTGCCGTATCTTTCTCCTCCTGGAGGGCGTAACCGTAGTCATTCAGCGAATTCTCGCCGAAGTCATACCCGCCCCGGCCATAAAATTTCTTTTTCAGGTCGGCGTATTTCTCCAGTACGCCTTGGATTCCCTTGGCCCGGTATTGTTCATCGAGCGCTTCTTCCAGGGTCATCGGCCGCGGCTGCCCATGATGGCACGTATGGCACCACATGTTCACTCTCTTATCGCCGCTGGGCTGGATCTTTTTCAGATGATCATCGATATCTCCGAGCATGCGCAGCATTTCGCGCGCCCGGTTCTTGTTCGGATTCTCGTCGGAAGGAAAATCGTACGTGCTGAGGGGCCTGCCTTCCTCGCCCTTATGACAGTAAGAGCAGCGCACGCCGAGCGCTCTGGTGAATCCAATCATCACGGGTCTCAGCCGCGTGCCCGGCCAATCCTTCGGCAATACCTGAAGGTTCGAAGGTTTCTCCGGCCACGACCACTGCTCCTGCGCGTGGGCGGCGAAAGCCGCCAAGACTACCATCGCGATCATCACCGCAAATCTTCCCAGAACTTTGTCAATCATGTTGATCTCTCCCGGCCTCGAAAGCTTTCGTTCTCAAGTCCAACATTCGCTTCGACGCGGACTCATACATGCGAACCAGCAGTCGTCTCATAAATGGTTTTCGTCAGGGCCCGGCTTCACACCCTCAGGAAAAAGTCATGCTTGTCATTCTGAGGGCATCCGACGAGGATGCTCGAAGAACCTCAACCTCAACCTTCTGAGTCGCCTACTGTTCAGGTGTTCTCCACGCGACGTCGAAAGTAGTTCCTTCCTACTTGAATTCTTGTAATTACTTGCCGGATTCACTGCAATCGATTTGGGGCGAGCCGCTCCGAGGATGGGGTAGAGCGGACTTTCGAGGCCCGTATTTCTGACAACAAATTCCCGTATGCGAGCCGCAGTTGTAGTGGCCGGTCTTCAGACCGGTTCTTTCGAAGGTAGGCGAAGGGCGTCAACGCCCTCCGTCATCGACACGAACTGTGCGAGCACGTGTAGAGGCCGCGGACCGTCGCGGGCAGCTTCCCGCTTTAACCTAAATTGGCGCTTGTGCGAAATCTGCCCAAGGAATCTGCGGATTAGCAGAGTTGCCTCTGTCAGAGAAACTGCCCCAGAGGTTCGAACAACTTCTCGCGGTAATTCCGGCTGAGCGTCAATTCCGTTCCATCCGTCAGCTTCACCTGATAATCCCCGTGGAAAATGGGCTGCAATTCGTGAATGCGATCGAGATTCACCACCGTCGAGCGATGAATGCGCAGGAATTTCGCCGGATCCAGCCGGCCTGCAAGCGATTGCAGCGTCTCCCGGATTAGGTAGGTTTCCCGGCCTGCGTGGACTTTCACGTAGTTGTCGGCCGCCTCTGCCCAATCGATCTCCTCGACGCGAAGGAAAACGATTCGGCCTGCCGTCTTGACCACCAACCGTGTCAAATACTTTCGTTTCGCTTGCAGGTCTTCGAGCAATCCCGCCAGCCGTTCGTTGATCACTCCTGCCCGCGAACGGCGGATCTCCTCTTTGGCGCGCTGCAACGCGGCTTGGAAACGTTCACGGTCAAAGGACTTCAGCAGGTAATCGAGCGCGTGCACTTCAAACGCTTGCACCGCGTACCGGTCGTAAGCGGTCACAAAAATAATCGCCGGCATCGTTTCCCCAGCGACCGCTTCCACCACGCCGAAGCCATCCACTTCCGGCATTTGCACGTCCAGAAAAACCAGATCGGGCCGCATCTGTTCGATGGCTTCAATGGCGCGTCTCCCGTCCGCGCATTCTCCGGCGATCTCAATCTCCGAATCGCCCGCCAGCAAAGCACGAATTCTCTCTCGCCCCAGCGGCTCGTCATCCACGATTAGCGTGCGGACCTTCATGTGGGTGCTCCGCCGGTTTTTCTCTTGGTCGCTTCTTCGGTCATTGGATAAAAGGGAAAGACGAGTCGTACCACGAATCCGCCTTCCGCGGCGTTTTTCAATTCGAATCGATGCGCTGCTCCATAGAGTCTCTCCAACCGCGCACGGGTGCTCGAAATTCCTACCCCATCCTTTCCTTTGGTTTTCGCGTTGAGCCCAGGCCCGTTATCTTTCACTTCCAAGACCAGCATGCCGTCTTGCCGTTCGGCCCGCACTTCCACTCTGCCCGGCGCAGCGCGCGGCGCGATCCCGTGACGTATGGCGTTCTCAACCAGCGGCTGAAGAATCAGGTACGGCGTCCGCGCGTCCAGCGTTTCCGGCGCAATCTCCATGCGCACTTCAAGCCGGTCCGCGAATCGCAGGCGCTCGATATCGAGATAGCGTTGCAGGAAATCCAGTTCTTCGGCCAGCCGCACTTCCTGCACACCCGTGTTCGCGAGCGTCAGCCGCAGCAAATCGCTCAACCGCGCAATCATCTGATCCGCTACTTCCGGATCTTTGTGCACTAGCGTAGAGATCGCGTTCAGCGTGTTGAATAGAAAGTGCGGATGGAGCTGCATCCGCAGCGCCTGCAATTGTGCCTGCGCCAGTTGCGCGGAAAGTTGCGCCGTGCGGAGCTCTCCTTCGCGGTATCTCGAATAAAAAATATAGCCTTGCGTGGCGCCCGCCAAGATCCAGTAGGTGAGCAGGTTTTGGTGGAAGCTATAGACCAGCGAAAAACTCTGCGAAAATCCTAGAAGATGGTGTCGCAAAAAATTATTCAACGCCCATTTCAAAAGCGCCACGCCCACGCTTGCCGCCAAGTGGATAGTTACGCTTCGCGCCCAATGGCCGCCCTCTAGGGGAAATCGCCGCGCCAGCCAGATGATTCCCGGCGCCAGGAGTCCCCATACGTACCAATCTATGAAATTCATCTTCAGCACAAGGCCCCAGTGCGCCTCGCCGCCCGAGTACTTGTAGAGAAGATAAGTCTGGCTCGCAAAAAACAGCGCCACGCCGGTCCAGACCAGTAAGGCCGCTAACCAACGAATCCAGCGCCGCTTGCACATGAGAATAATTCTTATTCTTCTACACGATTGTCACGTTCCGCACCAGCAGCAAGACCCGAAGCCAAACGCTTCAACGGCGGACCGTTGGACCTTTGGGCGCAGCAGAAAAAATTCAGATTTGCCGTGGATTCCGATTGAGGCTAAAGAAGAATGTGGGGTAAGCTGCCAAGGTCTCAAGCAAGTTCAAAAGTATATCCGTGCGATTTTCAGAATTGGGCATTTTCGAATTCATCCGGGGTAATCATTGAATCGCCGCTTCGCATTTATTTTGCTTATCCTTTCTATTACGGGCGGCGGCATGCTCGCTTATGTTTTTCGCTTGCGCTTGGCGGCAGCGGAAAACTTTGATCGGGAAGCGCAGCTCGCCCGGGCGGAATCCGCACGCATCCGCGCGGAGATGATTCTCTCTACCGAAGAAAAAGTTCCTGCCGGCGAGAATTTCACCGCCGCGCTCGAGAAATTCGGTCTCAGTAACGCGGAAGCAACTAAGGCCGCTGCGGCCGCGCAGCATGCGTTTAATTTGCGGCAGGTCCGCGCGGGAAACACAATAACCGTCGGACGTTCCGTCGAAGGCACGTTGCGCGAGATCGATTACAAAATCGATCCGGAGCGCGTGCTGAGAATCATTCCCCAGGACAACGGTTTTTCCGCGCAAATTCGCGAAATCCCTTCAAAAACCGAAATCGCCGCCGTGACCGGCCGAATCGAGGATTCGCTTTTCAATGCTGTCGAAAACGCCGGCGAGTCCGCCGAGCTGGCCATGCGGCTTGCGCAAATTTTTGGCTACGATCTCGATTTCTATACCGATCCGCGCAAGGGCGACAAATTCTGCATCGTGCTGGAAAAGAAAAAATATTCCAACGGGCAGGTCGCGAGTTACGGAAAAATTCTCGCCGCCGAATACGACAACGGCGGCAAAAAATATCAAGCGCTGCTTTTCCACGATCCCGCAGGCCAGCCGGGCTACTACGCGGCCGACGGTAAGTCCTTACAGAAAGCGTTTCTGCGCTCGCCGCTGAAGTTCGGCGCTCCCATCACTTCGCATTTCAGCGGTTCGCGATTTCATCCGATCCTGAAAATCTACCGCCCGCACATGGGAACGGATTACGGCGCGCCGGTCGGTACTCCGGTCCAGACGATCGGCACCGGGCGAGTCATCTTCGCCGGCCGCAAAGGCGGCGAAGGCAACCTGGTGCACATCGCGCACTTCAACGGGTACGAAACGATGTACCTGCATCTTTCGCGGATGTTTGTGCGCGCCGGCGAGCACGTCGAAATCGGCAAGACCATCGGGTTGGTCGGCAGCACCGGACTCTCCACCGGGCCGCATCTCGATTTCCGGATTCTGCAGAAGGGGCAATACAAAAATTTTGAAAAGCTGGGCTTGCCTCCTTCGGATCCCGTCTCGAAGAAAAACCAACCCGAGTTTGCCTCGGTCCGCGAAAAATGGCTTCCGGTCCTGAATCATCCGGATCTGCTGCAAGCAAACGCCGCCGCGCCAGCGGTTGAAGCTCCCCACTGAAAAATGGATTCGCCTGTTAGGGCGGGCGCAGCGGTGCTGCGCCCCTACAAAGACTCGTAGCAAAATGCGCAGGCCCGAAAGACAGGCCACTACGGATGCCCTGACTGGCGTTGGCCTCGACACGCGAGTAGAGCATTGCAATTTAATAAATTATCGGGAGCTTGGAGTAGTCGGAGGCGGAGTCATCGGTGGAGCGCAGGACGAGCAGGGTGCGGTCGTCGTGCGGGGGGACACCGAGACCGCTGTGCTTGTCGGTGGCGCTCAAGATTGATTCCGAAATGTTGTCCGCGGAATGATCCGGCGGTATGGCCGCGAGCAGCGCGTTCAATCGTTCATGGCCGAATTCTTCGTGCTCGGAATTTTCGGATTCGTGAATGCCATCAGACGCGAAGATCACCACGTCGCCGGGCTGGAGTTCCACGGAGACTTCTTCATATTCAGATTGCGGGAACATCCCCAGCGGTAATCCATCCATGCAGAGTTGCCTCACAGCGCCTCGCCGAACGAGCAGCGGGTAGGGTCCGCCGCCATTGGCGAAGGTGAGACGCCGCGAAGGCGCGTTATAGACGGCGAAAAGCATGGCAATAAACCGCGCGTCGAGGCGCGCGGCATGAAGCCGGCGATTCATGGTGGCGAGCATGGCGGCGGGCAAGTGCGCATGGTCAACCACCAACTCACGCAACATTCCGATCGCAAGAGAACCATAGAGCGCGGCGGCGGTGCCTTTGCCGGAGACGTCGCCAAGCGCCAGCGCGATGCGCCCCTGGCCGTAAGGAAGAAAGTCGTAAAAGTCGCCGCCCAATTCCCGAGCGGGAACATAGGCCGCGGCGAGGTCGAGGCCCGGCACCTCGCGTGCGCCGCGGGGAAGAAGCTGGCGCTGAATTTCGCGTGCGGTATCGAGATCGTCCTGGAGGCGGCGCTCGTTGACGCGGGCGTCGGCGTAGAGGCGCGAATTTTCGAGCGCGATGGCGATATAAGAGCCGAGAGTGCCGAGCATGCGTTCATGCTGCGCGGTGAAGGCGTGAGGAAGGCTACTTTCGAGATCCAGCACGCCGATGAGACGGTCCTGCAAGAGCAGCGGCACGACCAGCTCGGAGCGGGTCCCGATCCCCAAGTCAGAATCGATGTAGCGCGGGTCGGACGTGACGTCGTTCACGCGGATGGTACGGCGCTCGCCGGCAGCGCTGCCGGTTATGCCCTGGTGGAGCGGCAGGCGCATGCGAGAGAAGACGGAATCTTCATGGAGCATGGCGAAAACGCTCTCGAGAAGCTGGGTCTTCTCGTTCCAGAGCATGACGCTGAAGACGTGATAGTTGACCAGCTTTTTCAGACGGTGGGCGACGCGGCGGAGAAGCTCCTCTCGGTCGAGAATGGCAGTGAACTCGCGGCTGATCTCATAGAGAAGCAACAAAGTATCAGCGTGCTCGGGGTAAGTAGCCAGCAGGTTGTGAGGGACAGGGTCAGCATCACCCAGGAGAGGAAAAGCACCGGGTTTGAGTTGCTCTGCCATAGCGAAACTATACCTTAGAGAGATGTCTATTTGATGTTCCGGGGGCGAAGAAGTTTCGTCCGATGGGTAGCCACAGACGGACAGAGCCAAGCCTGCCAAGGCGGGTAAACCAGAGAAACACTTAGACATGAACGTGTTCCGCGACCAGTGCTCGTGATCCGTGACCGAGAAAAACGACTTCGGAGCGGGCCGACCTTTCGATGGATGAACGAACCGGTTGAGGGAGGTGGAATTGCGGTGAGGAAGGGTACCCACCCCCCGGTGTTTTGGCGAAAGAGTGTGGAATTGCCTGAAAAGAAAGGAGATGTGAATTTGCGTGGTGCAAAAGAGTTCGTAAGAATGTGAGAACAAAGAAGATAATGGACAGTGAGTCGTGGGCAGTGCGTAGGGAAGGGCGAGAGGAACTTGCCGATGCCCTTCGCTCAAGGAGCTCTGGGCAGACTGGAATCGAGAATTCACGAGGCATGATAGCATAAGATATTTATATTGTCAACTATATATATAGTACTAGTATCTGAAAAACAAGCACGTTCATTCGAATCGTCGGTAAGGAGAAGAAAACAAAGGGGTAGAGCTCGCAGGGGGTGGATGCGAAAGCTGAAAGGAGCAGGCAGAACAAATAGATGATGTGTTTCCAGGACGACGCACTAGAATGATGGCGCGCGATGAGAACGGGGGGACTTGGGAGAGAGGAGGCAGGATGAACGCGAAGGCGCAAGATTCGTTGACGCATAGTGCGAAGCGCGTGATCGCGGACTTGCGCGAGCTGGCCGCGTTGACCTCCACGCCGGAGGGAGCGCAGCGCGTGGCGTGGGGCCCGGTGTGGAAGACGGCGCGCGAATGGTTGAAGACCAAGCTATCTGAGGTTGGGCTCACGCAGAAGGCCGACGCAGCGGGGAACAATTGGGTGACGCTGCCGGGCGAATCGGACAAAACGGTGATTATCGCGGGACATCTCGACTCGGTGCCAAACGGAGGGTGGCTGGACGGAACGCTGGGTGTGGTGGCAGCACTCGAAGCGCTGCGGCGATACAGCGGAGGAGCGAAACCTCCGGTGACACTGAAGTTAGTGGATTGGGCGGACGAAGAAGGGGCGCGCTTTGGGCGAAGCTTGCTCGGCTCTTCCGCCGCCGGAGGCAGCCTGAAAGTTGGCGAGGTGCGAGAGCTCAAGGATAAGGAAGGAATCCGGCTGGAGGATGCGCTGCGCGAATGCGGAGTGGATTTGGACAAGATGTTGAGCGCGCATCAGGCGCTCAAGCAAATCAAGGCGAAGGCGTATCTCGAACTGCACATCGAGCAGGGCGGGGTGCTGGAATCGATGAACAAGTCGGCAGGCGTGGTGCAAGGCACGTTTGGGGTGGAGCGGAACATGGTGCGGTTCGTTGGGCAGGCGGCGCACGCGGGCGCGACACCGATTCCCATGCGGCGGGACGCATTTCTGGCGGCAGCAGCGACAGCATTGGAGTGCCGGGAGATTGCGCGGCGGCACTCGAAGCCGGGCGCGGGAGTGGTGTGCACGGTGGGAATCGTCAAGGTGGAGCCTGGATTTGTCACGGCGATCCCCGGCGCGGCGGAGATTTCGATCGACCAGCGGGCGCTCGACCCCAAAGTGCTGGCGGCGATGCACGAAGAAGCACGGGAGGCGGTGAAGCGGTTTGCGGAAGAGAATCACGTTTCGGCCGAGTGGAAACATTTGTGGCGGATCGAGCCGCGGCCGTTCGATGCGGAATTGTTGAGGTTATGCGAGGAGGCGGTGCGGGAGGTGACGGGCGACGCGCCGAAACTTCCGTCGGGGCCATTGCACGATGCGGCGGAGATGGTGCCGCATATGCCGGTAGTGATGATGTTCACGTATTCTTCGAAAGGTCTCTCGCATTGCAAAGAGGAAGACACGCC
>Ga0210384_10006640_pt1 | contig 12296 bp, 11 predicted proteins | sample IncBWH2MmetaG_FD_160574 | JGI IMG/M metagenome (GOLD analysis project Ga0210384, IMG submission 160574) | Forest soil microbial communities from Barre Woods Harvard Forest LTER site, Petersham, Massachusetts, United States - Inc-BW-H-2-M | ecosystem: Environmental > Terrestrial > Soil >... | reverse complement strand
GGGCGCGACCGGCGCACGGGCGAACCGCACCCGCTCGGCCATCAGCAGACCGACGTAAGCGCCGGCCGCCAACGCCGCCACGCCCCCCGCCGGGACCGCGACGGCGAGGTTCGGCCCGGCCCAGAAGGCGCCGACCAGCCCGATGACCATCGCTCCCAGCAACGGGAGACCGACCCAACGCGGGATCATCCGAGCCTCGGGGACCGTCCGAGGTCGACCAACGCCTTCCTAAGGGCCTCCCGGGCCCGCTCTACTTCCGGCTCCCCCATCACGTGCTGGGAGTATCGGGCCTCCTCGAACAGGTCGGTGAGCTCCCGCGCCGTGGTCGGGGCCACCTGGAGACGCTCGACGCACACGCGCTCGATGTCCCGGGGGGTCATCGTCTCCACCGGACCGTCCACGCCATGGGGCCGCCGTTCCTCGAACCGCTCCAGCAGGGCGGCGTAGGCGGCGATGATGCGGCGGTTGGCCCCGAGCGTCGCGGGGGCATCGAGGTCGGCGAGCGCTTTCCGAAGGGCCGCGCGCACTTCGTCCGGGCTGGGGGATCTCGATGCGGACGGAGTCGAGGGTACGCGTCGGGCCGCGAGGAGGTACGGGAACAGGAGCACCACGACGAAGATCGCGGTTACGCCCAGCCCGCCGTAGACGATCCAACCCGGGAGGTTCACCCCCGCCGGGCCGGTGAAGTTGCTGACGGGGGGCCCGGAGCCGCCCGGCGGGGGTGGGGTCCCTCCGACCGAATGGTTGGCAGAACCGTTCGATACCGCGAGGGGGCCTCCGCCGAACAGGTGGAACAGGATCACGAAGCCGATGGCCACGCCGAACATCGTGAGCAGCAGGAACATCGTGTGGACCGGAACCGGAAGCGTCCCCTGCCGCAGGGTGAGGGCGAGGCGCGCGACGAACCAGGCGATGATCCCGAGGAAGATGACGACGGCGGCGATCTGGAAGTAGAGGATCCCGCCGGGAGCGGAGGAGGCCGATGGGGCCGTCGCCACGAACGTTTGGGCCGGGCCGGCGAGGAACGACGCCGCGAGCCCGAAGGCGACTGCCGCCAGGAGGAAGATGCCGAGGGCCGCCGAGGGGGGCGGTCGACGGGCCGCGGGCGCCACGCCCGAACGACCGCGGTGGACGTTATCCCCTTTTCAATCGGGCCGGGGGGAACCTGGGGGGGCAGTCCCGGACCCGGGAGAGCTCGGCCCCGGGTCGACCGGGAGGGCCCCCTCTCCCGCCCGCGCGGAGGGCGAACCGGCTCGAAGGAAATAGAAGCTGCGGCGTTCGTGCTCCTCGGAGACGACGGCGAAGTCGTCGATCCGGTAGCCCGCGTCGAAGGCGGCCCGGAACGCGTCCCGGCCGGCGTGTCGCCAGGTACGCAACGCCGCCGGCTCATGCTCCCGCACCAGGCGGAGGTCGAACGGGACCTCGAGGTGCACCTCCGCCGCGGTCGGCTCGTCGACCGCCGCTGGCAGGCGGATGCCGGAGTCCCCGACCTTCGTCTCGAGGATCGCCGTCGACCGGCGCCAGCGGGCCGCGTCCTCGGCGGGGGTCGGGAACTTCCCGGCGATACGCTCCTCGGTGCGAGGCGCGGCCAGGTCCCAGACCAGCCGGAGCCGGTCAGTCTCGATTCCCGCGTTGGCCGCCGAGTCGAGCTGGCCGAAGTAGTGGACGAGGTACCGGTCGGGGACCCCGCCGAGCCGGCGGATCGCGACGTGGGCGTTGCGGCTCTGGAGCGGGTCGAACACCCAACGGATCTGGTTCAACCCCTGGCGCTGGACCTCTTCGCGCTGGAACAGCTTGAGCCGCAGGCCCACGTGGTGGTTCTGATACTCCGGACGGATCCCGGTGAGGTGCGAGTAGTGGTACAGCGAGCTCCCGTCCCATCCCAGGAAGCTCATCGTGAACCCGGCGAGGTAGATGTCGACGAACGCGCCGAGGACGAGGCCCCCATTGTCCTGGAAGCCCCGCTGGACCGCCCCGGGAACCGGGACCTCGGCGCCCAGGCCCCACGCCTCGCGCTGGACCTCCTCGACGGCCCGGAACTCTTCGGGTTTGCCGACCCGACGGAGGTGGAACTCCTTCGCCTCCTTCGGGCCCGGGGCGACGGCCATCGCCGTCCGACCGGCGGACGATACTTAACCGAACGGGGGCGCGCTACCGCCGGACGCGCAGTTCGGCCCGCTTGTCGGCGTAGCGGACCTCGTCGTTGGGCGTCAGGTCCCAGAGCAGGTCCTCGAGCTCGGGGATGTTCCGCAGGAACTCCGCCTTGCTCTTCGTGAGCATCAGGTGCTCGAACCGCCGGCGGGCGACGTAGTACGCCCCCACCAGGTAGGCGCCGATGATCGTCAGGATGACGCCGAGGATCGGGTAGGTGAGGGTGTAGTTCGGCCCGCCGGAGCTCGCCTGGTCGGCGGCATTGTTCAGGCCCGGGAACGGTCCGGAGTTCATCAGCGGTGTGAAGGCGCCGAACGCCAGGACATCGAACAGGATCCCAATGGCCAAGACGACGATGGAGATGGGGAAGCGCTGGGCGCGCATGAACGTCCGGAGCCGTCGCTCGAACGGGGGCTTCTCCGGCTCGTCGGCCATCCGGACGGCCCGGAGGTCGGGCCAGATATCAAGCTATGGAGGCGGCGACCCGGCTCCCGTGGCGGAGCCTCGGTCCTCCGTTCCCGCGGACGCATAGGATTAAGACCCAAAACGACGGATGCCCCGGCATGGCTGCCGCTGCGCCCCCCGCCGCCGCACCTCCACCGCCGACTTGGACACCGATGCCGGTCGCCCCCGCGGCCCGGCCGATTCCGTGGCTGATGATGGGCAATCTCGCCAAGATCATTGGGTTCGTCCTGTTCTTCGTCGGCGTGATCCTCGTGGTCGCTTTCGCCTCGGTTCCCGGAGGGTGCATCAGCTCGGCCGGGAGCTGCAGCGGGACGAACACCGGGTTCGCCTCCGGAGCGCTCAACGCGATCATCGCCGGGAAGATCCTGGTGGTCCTCGGATTGGCGGGGTTCGGGGCGGGCGCCGGTATCAAGCTGCACTGGGGCGCGAAGCCGGGCCCGGGCGAGGACGCCGCCCCGTGGCTGGCCGACCACCGGTTCAACGGCCTCCTGTTCATCGTGAGCATCCTATTGCTGCTCTACCTGCTGGTCTCCGTGAACACGGCGCCGTCGATCAACCTCCCGATCCCCTAGACGGCCGCCGGCTCACGAGCCGAACCTCTTCCCCGCTCCCCGGCGGGCCGGTCCGCTCAGCGGTCGGTCCGGCCGAACCCGGATTTCGCCGCGTCGACGGCCCCCGATGGGTCGTCGTCGGGGCCCGGAGGGGGCCGGACCCGTCCGAGGGTCGGGCGCCGGAGCCTCCGGTACACGTAGAACGACCCGACCGCGGCCAGGGCCGCCGCGGCGATCCCGAACTCCGAGCCGAAGTACAGGCCGAGACCGAGGAGGAAGAATCCGAACCCCCCGAGGAGTCCGCCGGAGAGGGGGCTTCCCCCGACGCGCCGGCTCCCGGAACTCGCGGGGAGGGACAGGATCCCGCTCGCCACTTGAACGGCCAGGATGGCCACCGCCTGGGTGAGCACGAGCGCCGCCCCAGCCGCGTCGACCGAGAGCCCGCCGAAGTACCGGGTCACCGCCGCGAGGATCAGGATCCCCGCCATACCGGCGCGCAGGGCGAGGGCGTAGAACGGTCCGGAGTGATCGGATCCAAAGTAGACCGACCGGAGGAGGAGCCACTGCGCGAGCTCGGCGAGGGCCACGAGTACGGCGAGCTCGAAGACGACCGAAACGACGTAGCCGCCCGCGAACGAATCGAACAGCACCAGGAGCACTACCGACAGGGGGCTTCCGACCGCGAGGCCGGCGATCAGCGCCCAGCCCAGCTTCCGCTCGTTGAACAGCGTCCGGGGAACCTGCGGTTCGGCGAATGCCCCGATCTCGAAGTAGAGGTAGGCCCCGATCAGGAGGGCGGCGGCCGTCGCCCCGGTCGCGAGGGGCGTGTAGACCATGATCACCCCACCCGTCTCGCGCCCGTGAGGAACGCCGTGTGCCCGAGCATGTCGAACTCGGGCCGGGTCCCGCCTTCCCCGACATGGAGCGCCCGCTCCAGGATCTCGACGCTCCGGATCTCCTCGAACCGCGCGGTGCGGAGGGCCCGGACCGTCCGTTCCAGCTGGTTATACGTCGGGGTGTAGGTCGCGAGATATCCGCCCGGTCGCAGGGCAGCCATGGCGTGATCGACGACCGTCCAGGGCTCCGGGACATCGAGGAGGATGGCGTCCAGATCCGACCGCGAGAACCCGTTCAGGCCGACGTCGCGCTCTTCGAACCGGACCCGGGAGGCGAGCCCGGTCAGCTCCACGTTGCGCCGGGCTACGTCGAGGAACTCGGCCCGCCGGTCGTACGACCAGACCTGGCCGGTCGGGCCGACGCTGTACGCCAGCACGACGGTGAGCGCCCCGCTTCCCGCCCCCGCCTCAGCGACCCGGTCCCCCGGCGCGATGCCGGCCATCCCCACGAGCTGGGCGGCGTCCTTCGGGGTGACGATCTGCGCCTTCCTTCGGAGATGACCGAGGAGGTCCGATAGCGAAGGGCGGAGCACCCGGTACTCCGATCCGGCCCACGGCACTACGACCCCCGGCGGCCGACCGATCACGGAGGTCAGATCCACCACCCCCTTGCCCTCGACCGGGTGGGGCCCGGGGGCGAGCGTCAGCAGGAACGAGTCCCCTTCCCTACGGCGGAGGAGCACTCGCTCCCCTTCGACGAACGGTTCGATCCCGCCCAACCCATCCTCCCCGGCGGTGCGACGCGCGGCACCGCGCCCGAGGAGCGGGACCCCGATTATAACCGACCCCGTGCCGCCACCCGGCTCTAACCCGGCGACAACCCCAGGGCGGCCCTCGCCGATTCGCTCGTCTTTATATTTCGGGAGCAGGTGGCGCGGACCGCCTTCGGACGCCGAGGGGAACCCGCGCGGGCATAGTGTAGTCTGGTTATCACGCAGGCTTGCCAAGTCTGCAACTCGGGTTCAAATCCCGGTGCCCGCATCCCCTTTCCCTCCGCCTTTCCCCTAGGTCGGAACCGACCCCCGGTCCGAACCGACCGAGGGTGCGGGGCTCGCGGCAGCGGCGCGGTGGTCTCGGGTCCCGAGCCCCGGGCGGGGGGTTTATCCCCACCAATCAATCCCCCGTCCATGCCACGCCTCTCCCGAGTGACCGTCGCGGGGGGGCGCTCGTTCGAGTACGTTTCCCGGGGGAGGGGCCCCGCGACCTTGTTGGTCCACCCCGGGGGGCCGGGCCTGACCTACGACTACCTTCGCCCGCTCCTTCGGCTGGCCCATGCCCACCTCCGGGTCGTCCTGTTCAACCCACGCGGCGTCGGTCGCTCCTGGCGCCCTTCGCGACCTTCCGCCTACACGATCGCCAACCTCGCCGAGGACACCGAGGCCCTGCGGCGGGCGCTGGACATCGACGAGCTCCATCTCCTCGGGTTCTCGGCCGGCGGGTTCGTCGCCCTCGAGTACGCCCACCGCTACCAGCGCCACCTCACGTCGCTCCTGCTCGTGGCGACCGCGGGGAGCGCCGAAGAGGTCCGGCAGGCGAACCGGTTGATCCGCGCCACGGCCACGCCGATCCAGCGGCGTCGGCTCGCCGAGCTCGAGAAGGCGAAAGCGTTCGACTCGAAGGAGTATGCGCTGCTCACCGAGGCGCTCGCCGGTCCGTTCCAGCACCGATTCCTCTCCCAGATGCCGAAGGAGCTCCGGGCGAACCGGCTCAGCCGCGACGTCTACCGGGCGATGATGACCCGTAGCGGGGACGAGTTCCAGGTCGACGGAACCATGGCGCGTTGGGACGGCCGCCGCTACTACTCGAAGATCGAGGTGCCGACCCTGGTGATGGTCGGGCGGTACGACGCGTTCCTCGAACCGTCGCGGGAGATGGCGGATCGGATCGTGCCGGCCCATCTCCGCGTCCTGCCCCGGGCCAGCCATCTCGCGATCCACGAGCAGCCGACCGAGTCGCTGAAGACGATCCGCGAATTCCTGGTCGACGTCACCGGCGACTGATCCGGGCGCCGCTCAGTGGACCACGAGCCACACCAGGTTCGCCGCCGCCAGGGAGATCAGCATCGCCGGGAACGCCGATCGGACGTACGTGGACCAGGTGATCGGGGTTCCGGCGCGCGCGGCCGCCGCCAATCCCACGATGTTCGCCGAGGCCCCGATGGGCGTCCCGTTCCCCCCGATATCCGACCCGAGCGCCGCCGCCCAGACCAGCGGGCGCGGGCTCACGCCCGGGTGTCCGCCGAGGGACGCGATCAGGGGGGCGGCTGCGGCGGCGAGGGGGATGTTGTTCACGACCGCCGAGAGCAAACCCAGCGTCCACAGCAGGATCGTTCCCGTGAGGAGGAGGTTTCCGCCGCCCCAACCCCCGATCTGCTGGGCCATCGCGCCGATGTCCCCCGTCGTCACGAGCGCCCCGACGAGGACGAAAAGGCAGACGAAGAACACGACCGTCTGCCCGTCGAAGTGGCGGACGACGCTCCGGCCGAGGGAACGCCCGGCGAGCAGGAGGGCGAACCCTCCGGCCCCCAAACCGACCAGCCAGACGGGGACCCCCAACGGTCCCTGGGCGCCGAGGACCACGAGGACGCCGGCGAACCCCCCGACGGCGATCGCCGCCCGGAACGGGTCCGGGAGCGACGAACTCGGGGAGGGGAGCGGCGGCGGATCGCGCAACGTCGGGGTGGCGCCGAGCCGGAACCGGAACCAGAGCAGGATCACCCCCAGCGCGGCGATCGCGGGCAGGGAGGTGTACTCGAGAAAGTCGAGGAACCCGAGCTGGAAGTACGTGCCGAGGATGACGTTGGGCAGGTCGCCGACGAACGTCGCCGCGCCGCCGGCGTTGGAGGCGGAGATCTCCGCCAACAGGAACGGGACCGGATTCCGACCCAGTGCCCGCATCACCTCCAGGGTCAACGGTGCCAGGACGAGGAGGACGGAGATGGAGTTCACGAACGCCGAGAGGCCAAATGCCAGGACGGTGAGGACCACGTAGAGCCCGACCGGCCCGGATTCGAAACGTCGGGCGAGCCGGAGCGCGGCGTACCGGAACACCCCCAGCTCGTGGAGCAATCCCGCGAACAGGAAGAGCCCGACCAGGAGCCCGATCGAGTTCCACTCGACGACCCCCCCCTGGCCGTTGAACGACGTGGGTCGGAGGGAGGCGACCGGCACGAGCCCGGTGCCAAGGGCGGCCAGCGCCGCGGCCGCGCCGACAGGGACTCGCCAGCGCTCTCGCACGGCAAACAGCGCGTACGCCGCGACGAACAATCCGATGGCGGCCCAGCCGCGGGCGTCGATCATGTGCCGACCGATCCGGCAGTATCCCGCGGGGGGTCCGGAGCCCGGATCGCGAATCGCGGCGGGTGGCATGGGAGACGATGGACGAGTAGCACCGGTCGTGGATCGGGGAGAGGGAACATGACGGGGCCACTGGGGTCGGGACCCTAAGGGGTTTTTCCGAAAGTGCCCGACCGACCTCCTCGAAGGGAATGGGTGCCGTAATCCTCCGGCCCCGTGGGAGCCCTTGTCCCGAATCGCCCGAATACGGCCCTCTGGGCGGTCTCTGCCGGAGAGTCGATTCCTGAGGACCCTCGAGAGGCCATCGTGTCCTTGAACTACGCGTGCGACGTACTCGCCGAAGCCCCGATGGCGAGTCGTTGGCTGCTCTCCGCCCTGGCGCCTCCTCCCTGGTCTTCCGGGCGGGTGCGCCCGCCGGTTCCCTCCCGTCGACCCCGGGTACGCGATGCCGCCCTCCTCGCCATCCTCGCGGTCTCGCTCCTGCTGCTCCCGACGGGGTCGATCGGGGTCCCCGAACGGCTCGTGGGGAGCGAGCACCTCCGGACCCCGCCTACCGCGCCGCCAGCGAACAACAGTTCCGGTCGGAACAACACGCCGTACTGGACCAACTTGACCGCCGGGCCGACCCCTCCTCCGGGAACTCTGATCGTGAACGATTCGAGCGACGGGTATCTCCTCGGTTACCGCCCGAACGACACCGCCGGGCCGTTCCTGTCGCAAGCCACCTGGAGGTTCTGGGGTGGGACATGGAAGAACATCACGGTGACCGCGGGCCCCGGGCCGTACAGCGACAACGCCGGCCCGCTCGGGGTGGCCCTGACGTACGACTCGAGGGACGGATTCGTGCTCGCCGTCGCCGCGCCGGACTGGACCTGGGAGTTCCATCGAGGCTACTGGACCCAGCTCTCGCCGGACTGTACGCTCCTATGCTCGTCGTTCCGGTTCGGCGGGGAGGTCAAGCTGGCCTATGATCCCGCGATGCGATCGACGATGCTGTTCGACGGCGGGGGATCCTCCACCCCGACGGGCTCGATCTGGAGCTTCGCGGCGAACACGTGGGTCCCGCTGTGCAGCGGCACCCCGCTCAACTACAGCGATTGCTGGCAGTCCGGAACGACGCCGCTCACGACTTCGACCGGCGGTTACGGGGCTCCCGCGATGGCCTACGATCCCGGCGACCACGAGATAGTCCTGTTCGGCGGGACCCAGGTCACCACCAGCCACATCGCCCTCGCGGACTGCGAGATGTGGACGTACGCGAACGGGACGTGGAACGATCTCACGCACACCCTCCAGCGCTTGCCGACGTGCCGGGACTTCGCCACGATGACCGACGATAAGGCCCGCGGAACGGTCGTGCTGTTCGGGGGGGTCTGGTGGAGCTGCCTTCAGGGCTGCTACCTCTCCGTCGACCATCAGCTCAACGACACGTGGACGTTCGCCGCCGGGAAGTGGCGGAACGTCAGTCTGCCGAATTCCCCGCCCTCCGAAGCCGCCCCCAGCATGGCGTACGATGCGGGGACTTCGGGGGTGATGTGCTTCCAGGGAGCCCCGATCCGCGGCGCCAACGCCCAGGGGACCGACAACGCGACCTGGCTGTGGAGTCCCACTCCGCCGATCACCAACCTCCGTCTGACCGCCTCGGCCACCAATGTCTCCGTCGGCCTGACCGTGCGGTTCGCGGCGTCCTACTGGACGGCGACCGCCCCGCTGCGCTACAACTGGAGCTTCGGGGACGGCAATCGGTCCGCGGCGATAGCGCCGTCGGAGTCGTTCCCGCGCCCGGGGCCGTTCGCAGTGAGCCTCACCATGACCGACGCGGTGGGGCGCTCCGTGCGGGTCTCGATCACGGTGACGGTGCACAGCGCGCAGACGGGTACCTTGGCCTTGCTGCCGAACCCGGCCGATGCCGGGCGGCCGGTCGAGTTCAGCGATCCCGTTTCCGGAGGCGTACCACCCGTCCAAGTGACCTGGTCGTTCGGCGATGGCCAGTTCGGGTCCGGGTCCCTGACCAACCACACCTATTCCATCGCCGGCGCGTACGTCGTGACGGCCTGGATGAACGGCTCCGACGGGACCTCTCGGGCGCTCTACAACCGCCTGAATGTGAACCCGCCACTGGCTCCTCCGACCCTGGCGTTCTCCCCCGAACCGACGTCGCTCGGGGGGGTGGTCTACTTCACGGTGGGAGTCGGCGGGGGAACCGCGCCGTACGACTACGCCTGGGATTTCGGGGATGGGAGCTTCGCGGGCGACCAGGCCGCCGTCTCCCACGCCTTCCTCTCCGACGCTCCCAGCGAGGTGGTCGTCACCGTCACGGACAGTGTCGGGGCCCGCGTCCAGGGTTTCGTCAACCACTCGACCGAACTGAGCGCGACGGTCAGCGCCAATGTCACCCTCGGAGCGGCCCCGTTGACCGTCGGATTCAATACCTTCGTCTCCGGGGGATTCCCCGAGTACGGATTCTGGTGGGCGTTCGGCGACGGCGAGGTGGCGAACGGCTGGTCGGTCAGCCACACCTTCCAGCACGCCGGAAACTACACCGTGGCCCTCGTCGTCAACGACTCGCACCAGCAGCTCGTCCTGCTGCGCCAGAACGTGACGGTCGCGCCGGGAGGCGGCCCCCTCTCCGTGTTCCTGGAGGCCTCGAACACCTCGGTGCCCATCGGGTCGTCGGTCGGATTCACGGCGGTACCTTCCGGCGGGTTCGGCGCCTACGGGCTCACCTGGACGGACCCGCCCGGATGCCGAAGCCTCGCCCCGGACCACCTCGAGTGCGTTCCGCGCTCGGCGGGTCTGCTCGCGGTCGGGGTGTCGGTCCGCGACACGCTCGGCCGCTCCGCCGAAGTCAATGCCTCGGTGATCGTCGAAGCACCGAAGTCGTCCACACCGGTGCCCGGCAACTCCACCGCGGCGGCGGCTTCGTCGCTCCCGGTCTGGCTCATCCCATTCGGTGCCGGGATCCTCGTCTGCAGCGCGGCGTTCGGCGCCGGGTTCTACGCGGCGCGCCGGCCCCGGCCGGCCCGCGCCGCCGGCTCGCGGGACGCCGGCGGACCGCCGGGGACGATTCGGCCCACGGCTCGACCGCGAACGGACGGAACGGGTGGTGGGGACGCCGAGTCGCCGGCGGTGGACAGCTCTGCGGGCTCCCCGCGTCCCAGCGAGATCCGTCCTGGCGGTCCCCGTAGCAAAGCGTAAATAGCATGCGTTGAGTGCGCGTCCCCTTGCCGGCCGCTGCGCTCTCCGCGGCCCCGAGTGGTGTCCTAGTGACCGTAGCGGCCTCGGGTGCCAAGGCGACCTCCTCAGAATTCTCCCGGTTCGAGCGGGCCCGCATCCTCGGGGCCCGGGCCCTCCAGGTCTCGCTCGGCGCCCCGATCCTGATCGAGATCCCGGCCGGCCTCATCGACCCGGTCGAGATCGCCGAGCGCGAGTTCGCCGCGAACGTCATCCCGATCACGGTTCGTCGCGGTCCCGCGCGATAACTCCGCGGCCGCCTACAGCGCCGCGTCGTCGAGGGCGCGGGCACAGCCGCAATCCGGGGCTCCGTTGGCGAGCGACGGGAGCAGGTGCTCGAGGAGACGACGCATCGAGCGGGCGTTCTGCTGCATCGTCGCGACGATGTCCTTCGCCTCGACCGGCCGCTCCGCCCAGACATCGAAGTCGGTGACCATCGCCAGGCACAGGTAGCAGAGCGCCCGCTCCCGGGCCAGGGTCACCTCGGGGACCAGCGTCATCCCGATGACGTCGGCCAGGCCCCGGTAGAAGTTCGACTCGGCCCGGGTCGAGAACCGGGGCCCCTCGACGCACACGTAGGTCTTGCCGCCCTGGAACGTCACGCCGCTCGCGGCGCCGCTCGCCATCGCCCGGCGCGTGAGGTCGGGACAGAATGGGTCGGCCGTCGACACGTGATAGACCCGGCCGCCGTCGAAGAACGTGGTCGGCCGCTGCTTCGTGAAGTCGATGAACTGGGACGGTAGAACGAACGTCCCCGGGGGGAGCTCGGGCCGGAGCGAACCGACCGAGCTCACCGTGATGATCGCCTCCGCCCCCAGTGAGCGGAGGGCATCGACGTTCGCCCGGTAGTTCACCCGGTGCGGCGGGATGGTGTGGCCGGGTCCGTGGCGCGCGAGGAACAGGACCCTCATCGGACCGAGGTGTCCCTCCTGGACCGGCCCGGACGGCGCCCCCCACGAGGTGGCGAGCCGATGCGAGGTGCTCTCCCCCTCGAACAGATCGGTGATCCCCGAGCCGCCGATGACCCCGACGGTCCGTCGCGGCCCGCTCACGCCGGGTCCTCGGGAAGCCGGGTCGGGAGATGCGCGCGCGCCAGCAACCTCGCCATGGTGACCTCGCCTCGAGTGCGCTCGAGGAGCGCGCGGGCGCTGTCCTGCTTCGGTTTGAGGGCGACGATCCCGCGGGTCGTGTCGAACCGCATCAGGGTCCGATAGACCGTGTCCATCAGCTTCAGGTACGCCTCGGCCTGGACGAGCTCGCCCGCCGAGAGCCGGTGGTGGACCAGTCGTCGGACCTCGCCCACCAGGTCGCCGAGTCCGAGCAGGTACTCCTCGGGCTCGACGCCGAGGTCGTCCGGCCCTGGCAGCGCCGAGCCGTCGAGCACCGCGCCCAAGAGGCATGCCTCGACGCTCTCCTGGAGCGCGTCGCGGGCCAGGCCCTCATCGCCGCGCGCCTCCCGGCGGACCCAATCGGCCAGGGCCCCGGCCTCGCGACGGACCTCGGCGAGGTCGGGGCCGACCGGTCGGCCCTCGTGGAGTCGGGTCATCGTACCCTGGGCCAGGCGGCGCAGCCGTCGGGCGCGCTCGTACAGCTCGTCGCGTCGTAGTTCGCGCTGGCGAAGGTGGCCCTCGATCGCCACGACGGTCCGCTCCGGGAGCGGGCCGGTTACGGGATCACCGGAAGGGGGTGAATCGGACGTCGTC
>Ga0210384_10006636_pt1 | contig 12306 bp, 12 predicted proteins | sample IncBWH2MmetaG_FD_160574 | JGI IMG/M metagenome (GOLD analysis project Ga0210384, IMG submission 160574) | Forest soil microbial communities from Barre Woods Harvard Forest LTER site, Petersham, Massachusetts, United States - Inc-BW-H-2-M | ecosystem: Environmental > Terrestrial > Soil >... | reverse complement strand
GCAGCAGGAAGGCCGACCACCCGCGCTGGTACATGAACTGCATGGCGTACCAGGGATTGAGAGCGACGAGAACGCGCGGCTCCTTCATGATCTCGATCGTGCCGAGCATCGCAATGGCGCCAAACCACACGATCATCATTGGCCCGAACGCCGCACCAACCTTCGCCGTGCCGAATCGCTGAAACGCGAAGAGCACGACCAAGACAACGAGCGTCGCCGGAATGATCAGGTGCTCGAATGCGGGCGACACGACCAGGAGCCCTTCCATCGCTCCGAGCACCGTGATGGCCGGTGTGATGACGCCATCGCCATAGAGGAGCGCCGCGCCAATGAGCCCGAGCGCCACCAGAACGGCTCTCCGATGCCTGTGCACGGTGCGCGTGTGCATGATCAGAGCCAGCATCGCCAGGATGCCACCCTCGCCGTTGTTGTCGCATCGCATGACGTAGAGGATGTACTTCAGGCTCACCACCAGCATGAGTGCCCACGTGAACAGCGAGAGCACTCCGTACACGTTGTACGGCACGGGCGTCAGGCCATACTCCGGTTTGAAGGCCTCGCGCAATGCGTAAAGTGGACTCGTGCCGATGTCGCCATACACGACGCCGATCGCCGTTATCGTGAGCACGGCGAGCCGCTTGCCGGTTGGATTCGGCTCGACGTGCGGGCGTTCCCTGGGGATTGGACGCGCGGCCGTGACGCCGGCGTTCTGCGTCAGGTCCGGATCGGGGGGGAGTTTTGGACTGGCTTGGTCGGACGGCATTGGGGCGGAACGAAACGAAAAACGGGCCGCGGTCAGTCCGCGGCCCGTGTGAGAATCTATGGTACCCGCAGGGCGCGCGCAGGAAGTGGCCCGCGCGTCGGGCCCTCCCCGCGGCTCGGGCCCTACTTCGCCGACGCCAGCCCTTCCAGCTCGCTGGTGGCACGCTTGAGGATCTCGCGCACCTTCTGCACATACTCCGGATCGGCCGTGCGGTGCAGGGTTGCGTTGAAGTATGCTCGCCCAAGGCCAGCCATCGCCTCGTGCGCCGGGCGCATCTGCTCACCGAAAATCGAGGCGCCGAGCTGGGCAAGGCGCGCGAAGACATCATCCACGGTGGTCTTGTTCTCGGCCAGGTAGGCTTTGCCCGACTCAGTTATGGCATAAACCTTCTTGCCGCCCTCCTCAGCGGTTGCGGTGGCGTAGCCCATCTCTTCGAGCAACGTGAGCGTGGGGTATACGGTGCCCGGACTGGGTGAGTAACGGCCGCCAGACCGTTCCTCCAGTTCCTTTATGATCTCGTATCCGTGGCGAGGCTTTTCGTCGAGCAATTGGAGGATGACGAACTTGAGGTCGCCCTGCTCAAACGTCCGCCCTCCGCGCCACGGTCCTCCACGGCGCGGCCCACCGCGGCCAAAGAAAGCGCCGAAGGTGGGGTCAGCTCGCCAGTCCCAAGCCCGTCCCGACCACTCGCGATCGCGAGGCCCACATTCATGCTGCCACATGGTTCAATTCTCCTATATAGATATATCGTCGATAGTACTTACGATACTACTGCCGATATAACGTAATCGGAGATTATTGAGTCCGCAATACCGCGCCGACCAAGCGCGATCGGACGACGCTTGGCGAGGCACCTTGGGGCCATCGTGACAGTAGCGCTGGTCGATTGGGTACTGGATATTGAACGGGCGGAGTTTGTGGGTGCCGCCTGTGGTAGGATCCACCCCCGAGCGTTTCTGCATGCTCGAAGTCCTGCTTGAGTCACGCGGCGTGAAGGCGCCGCGCCCCGTTCTCGGCGCGGCGATCAGCGCGACGGTGCACGCGACAATCGTTGCGGTACTCGTCGTGGGCGGACATCGCTTGGTTCGCACTATGGAAGACATCGATCAGAAACTCTCGTTTCTGATCCCGGTCGATCGCGGCGCGCCGACTCCCGTGCAGCACCTCACCTTCGTCGCAGTGGGCGGCGGGCTCGCCGACAATGGAGTCGCGCAAGCGGAGAAGAAGGCGGTCGATCCGAAGGGCGATTTCGCACTGCCACAGATATCAGGTTCGCCATCCGAGGCGGAGCAACCAGCCAAGCCGGCTTCGGAGCCGCAGGTGGCGGACAATGCCTACAGCGTGGTGGAGGTCGACTCCGCTGCCGTTCGCGATTCCACGAGTGCGGCGCCGGCGTATCCGCAGGTGATGATGGCGAAGGGGATCGAAGGGTTCGCGGCGATGCGATTCGTGGTGGACAGCACGGGCCTCATCGACATGGGCACGGTGGAACTGCTGCAGGGCACGCATCCGGAGTTCGTACACGCGGTGCGTGAGGCAATGCCGCACATGCGCTTTCGGCCGGCAAAGATGGGGGCGCTCGCGGTGCGACAGCTCGCCGAGCAACTCTTCAAGTTCGAGATCCGTCACGTCGCTTCGTCCACTGAATCGCAGACAAAGAAGCCCTAGTGCGTGAAGCGCCGGCCGCTGTGCGGCCGCGCTACTCGTAGCGCAGTGCTACGATCGGATCGAGTCCCGCCGCGCGCCGGGCCGGGTATACGCCAAAGACGATCCCGACAAAGGCCGAGAAGAGGAACGCGATCACCACCGACGATGCGCCTACGTCCGTATTCCAGCCGGCGAGGCGGTGGAACAGGACTGCCCCTCCGGCGCCGACGATTATGCCGAGCGCGCCGCCCATGAGGCACAACACGACCGCCTCGATCAGGAACTGAAACAGAATGTTCAGCTTCGTCGCTCCCAGTGCCTTGCGGATGCCGATCTCGCGCGTTCGCTCCGTGACCGAGACGAGCATGATGTTCATGATCCCGATGCCGCCGACGAGCAGCGACACCGCGGCGATGCCGGCGAGCAGCAGGCTGAAGACCTGCGTCGTTTCGCCCAGCGTGTTCAGGAAGTCCGCCTGGTTGCGAATCTGGAAGTCGTCATCCTTGCCGGGGCGAAGCTTGTGTTCGCGCCGAAGAATCTTCTCGATGTCCGCCATGGTCTCGGGAATGTCGTCTTCGGTAGGCGCGAGCACGCTGATGGAGCGGATGCGGTTCGAACCGAGCACGCGGAATCGTGCCGTGGTGATGGGAATGAGGATCTGATCATCCGGATTGCTGAAGCTGTTCGTCTGTCCCTTCGATTTGAAGACACCTACCACGGTGAACTGGATGCCGCGGATGCGGATCGCCTCGCCCACGATCGCCTCCGGTGCCTGCAGCCCAAGATTGTCAACCACAGCGGGGCCGAGCACCGCGACGCGCTGGCGCGAGAGATCTTCGGTATTGGTGAAGAACCGTCCGGTCTGCATCTCGAACTTGCGGACCACGGGATAGTTGGCGGTGACGCCGACGATCGACGTGTTCGTGTTCTTGTTCAGGTACGACACCTGGAGCTGTCCCTGCATCTCCGGCTGCACGGCTGCGATTTTCTGGCCGCGGTCCACGAGCGCCTTGGCGTCGTCCACCGTGAGCCTGGCGCCGCCACCGCCCGTGCGCACGCCGCCTTGCTGCACCTGACCCGGGTTGACCGTGAGGAGGGTAGTCCCGAGGGCAGCGATACGGTCATTCACGGCCTTCTGCGCACCGTTCCCGAGTGCCACCACGGCGATCACGGCCGCGACGCCGATCACGATGCCGAGCATGGTGAGCAGCGACCTCAGCTTGTTCGCACGGAGCGCACCGAGCGCAACGCGGATCGTCTCGCCGAGAAGCATCGAACTACTGTCCTCGACCGCCGCCGCGCTGTGGCTGGGTGCCGCCCAGCGGACTGCCTCCGCCCATCATCGCCTTCTGGCGGTCATTCTGTTCCTGACGCTTCGCCTGGAGCGCAGCGACGCTCAGCAATGCGACCTTGTCGCCTTCCTTCAATCCATCGAGGACTTCGGTGTAGTCGTAGTTGGCAACGCCGAGCTTCACGTTCCTCGCGATCCAGGTCGTGCCGCTCTGCACGAAAACGAGTCCGTTACGCGAGCGAGCGCGTCCGCCACCGATGGTGTTCGTGCGGCCTGCTCCCGCGACGCTTTTCGCGCCACCACCACTGGCGCCGCCCCGCGCTCCGCCGCGTCCGCCACCCTGAGCCATGCCGCCTGCGCGCCGCTGGCACGCACCGGCCTTCCGGCCATCGACACCCAGGTCCTCGTAGAGCTTTTTCATTTCTCCCATCATCGCCTGCCGGTCGGCGGCGGGGTCGCGCATCTTGCCGCGAAGATCTTCGAGCTTCTTGCTCACCGCAGGCTTTTTCTTCATGGCAGCGTCTATGGTCTTGCACTCGGCATCAGTCACCTGTACCTGGAACCCGCCACCACGGCGACCGCCACCCTGCTGATCACCCCCACCTTGCACGAGCGGGAAGGCGAGATCGCCGCGATTCTCCTTCACTTCCAGGCCGCGACCACCCTCACCCGCCGCGGATGCCGGGCCGGCCCCGCCTCCGGGACCACGCCCATTGCTTCCAGCAGTGCCATTCGCGCCCGCGGCGCCATTCGGGCCCGCGCCACCCGCGCCACCGACGCCACGACCGTTGCCGCCACGACCGCCACCGCCGATCTGAGCCTTGACGCTGTCGGGATTCAAACCGAGCAGCGCGGCCGCCTGTGCGGCTTCGCGCTGGGAGCGAATCGCATCATTCGGCACCGCGAGCGCGTCGAGACGCTCGTCGGTCTGGATATTGACCTCACCATTCATCCCCGGCCGCAGCAGTCCCTCGTCGTTATTGAGCGAAACGAGTACGGGAAACATCGTGACGTTTTGCTGCACGGTGGCCTGCGGCTCGATCTTCTCGACGATGCCGGCGAAGGTCTGGTCGGGAAAAGCGTCCACCGTGACGTTCACCTGCTGGCCAGGCTGCACCTGTCCGATGTCCGTTTCATTCACCAGCGCGCGCGCGCGCACGAGGCTGAGATCGGCCATCGTGGCGATGACCGTACCGCCGCTCACCGACGTTGCCCCGGCCTGGATGACCTGGCCGTTGGACACGGGCTTGCTGATGATCGTCCCCTTGACAGTCGCCTTGACCGTGGCGTCGGTCAGCTTCTGGGCCGCAAGGTCCACGTTGGCTTTCTTGCCGAGGAGCATGGCTTGGGCGTTGGCGAACGCCGTCTGCGCGGTCTCGAGTTCAGGTTGCGTGATGATCCGGTCGTTGAAGAGCTTCATCTCGCGGTCGAGCTGGGCCTTGGCGACGTCGAAGTTGGATTGCGCCGCCGCGAGGTCGGCCACGGACTGCATGTAGTTCGTGTGCAGGTCCGTAGTGGTGTCGATCTGGAGAATCAGGTCACCCGGCTTCACCGACGTCCCGATCTCGATCGGCATCGCCACCACCTGCCCCGACGCCGTCTTCGATTTCACCTCGATGACGTTGATGGGCTCGATGATGCCGGTGGCGGTAACCGAAACGCTGATATCGCGCCGCGTCACCGCGGCGGTCTGGATCACGACTGGCTTGGCCGCGGTCTTGTTGCAGCCGGTGGCCACAACAATGAGCGCGGCGAAGAGAATATTGCGGTTCACAGCAAACTCCGGATGGAGACCCTTTGGTCGGTGGGGGGGTGCCGTGTTACGGCAGGTCGCGGCCGATCAGGGCCTCGATGTTCGCCTTGGCGGTGCGTGCGTCGAGCCGGGCTTGAATCAGTGCAGCCCGGGCATTGTCAAGGGCCGTCTGCGCGGTGAGAACTTCGAGCAGTGCCGCTGTGCCGAGGTTGTACCGCTGTTGGACCACGCGGAGGGCCTCGTCGGACTGCTGAATTGTCAGGAGCTGCAGCTCGATCTTCTGCTCTGCGGTCCGGAAGTTGGCCAGCTGCTGCGTGAGGTTCTGCTGGGCGAGGAACTTCTGGTCGCGGTACTGCGCGTCTGCGTTGTCCTCGGCCACGCGCGCGAGAACGAGCGACTGCTCGCGCTTGTAGTTGTCGAACACCGTGTACGACATCGAGAACCCCAGGCTCGTGCGCGTGGTTGCCGGCCCGGTGCCCCAGTCGAAGCCCTCCGATCCCTTCGGGTTCTGCCCGTAGGAGGCAGTCGCCGAGAGCGTTGGCAGGTACGGCGTCGTCTGCGCCTTGTGTCCGGCCTTGGCTGCGACCAGCGTCAGGGCGGCCTGCTGCACCGCGGGACCTTCCGTGACCAGCCGTGAAAGCGAGTCTGTGGAAAGATCAATGCGAGCGCCCGTGCTCGTATCCGATTCGACTGCCGTCACCATGATGGGTGACGCCACGAGCCGCGTGAGTGCGGCGTTCGCGTTCAGGACGAGGTTCTCCGCAGTGAGAATCGCAAGTCTCGCGTTCCCCACGCCGACGGCCGCCTGCAGCGAGTCCGCGCGCGTCGCCGCACCGGCGGCCATCTTGGCTGCAGCAACCTTGAGGTTCTGCTCGGCCTGCTCGAGCTGTCGCTGGGCCGCTGCGTCCGATTCGCGCGCGGCGAGAATAGCGTAATACTGCTGCTTGACTCCCAGCGCGACGACGTATCGCTGCGTCACCTCGGTCGCCAAGTTGGCGTCGAGGCCCGCATCAGCCGCCCGGTAGTTGTACCAGCGTTGCCCACCATCGAAGATCGTGAGCTGGGAATTCAGGCCGCGGCTGTACGTCCAGGGAAAGCCCTGCGCCGGTACGGCCGTGCCTCCCACGAACTGCGTACCGCCCGCCTGCGTGCTCGTGTAGGAGAGATTAAGCGTGGGCAGGTACTGCAAGAGACTCTGGCGCACTCCAGCCTCGCTTGTCCGCAAGGCGTTGCGTGCCGCAATGGTCGTCGGTGAGTTGATCTGCGCGAGTCTCACTGCGTCGGCCAGCGCGATCGGCCGCGCGGCGTCCGCGCCCTGCTGGGCTGCCGCGAGATTGGGGGCCATGGCCAGGCCTGCCACCACAAGAACCAGGGAACGCATGCTCATCGCCTCTCCGCGCGCTGCTGGTGATCGCGCCGTATTTGGTCGTAGATCGCCTTCTGTTGCGGCGTGAGGAGCATCGACAAGCGTCGGCGCGACTCAGCGAACACGGAATCGGATTGTGCGCGCCACGGGGCGAGCACCGCCCTGTTGCTGTCCATCAAAGCCTTCAGCTTGCTGTCCCGTTCATCGTAGATGATCGTCGCCGAGTCGCGCTGCGCGCTCGTCAGGTGCAACTGGTTGAAAAACCGGCTTCGCGCCGTGCGCTGATCACTACCTTGCGGCATGCGGAAGACGGAGCGGTCGACGGCAACGCCGATCGCCGCGCCGGCGAGCGCGGCGCCGAGGTAGAACGCCAGCGCAAGACTCTTGGCTCTCGTCATGGCCTGCGGGTACCCCTAGCGGCCCAATAGCCGGCGCAAGGTTTCCTGCTCCTCGGTCGACCGGTCGCGTCGCGCAACCTCGAATGCGTCAGCCGCAGCCGGATTCGCGATCGTGTCGTACGCCATGCGCGATGCCTGTGTCTGCGTGCGCAGCAGCAGGCTGCCGGCCACGATCACCGCGATTCCCGCGGCAACGAGGCCCGCGCGCAGCCATTTCTCCGGGATCGACCACCACTCGTCTACACCCGACTCGAGCCGCGCCATGATGCGCTGCTCCAGCAGGATCCAGTATGCGGGGTCGAGCGGCGGCGTGTAGATCGCGCGCAGCTCACGCGTCAGTTCGTCGTCGTCCGTGACCAGTTCGGGCCCGCCGTGTGTGTTCGTCATAGTTCGCTCCGTATCTTGCCAAGCACCCCGCGCAAATGACTTCGCGCGTAGTGCAGATCCGATCTCGCTGTCCCCTCGGGGATCCCGAGCATCTCGCCGATCTCGGCGTGCTTGAAGCCCTCCACATCGTGCAACACTATCACCGACCGCTGCCGCGCGGGCAGCGTCGCCAGCGCGTCCCTCAACCGCTGCCGCAACTCGCTCCCCTCCGCCGGATCGCGAAACGGGGAAGCCACCGATTCGGGTAGCTCGTCCGCTTCGCGCACCTTGCGCCGCCGCGTGATGTCGAGGGCCGCGTTGGCGACGATTCGGTGCAGCCACGCACCAAATGCCTGGTCCGGCAGAAACCGGTCGAGCGCGCGGTACGCATGCAGGAACGCTTCCTGCACGGCGTCTTCCGCGTCCTCGTGATTCACGACGATTGCCCGCGCCACCGCGTAAGCCCGGCGCTCGTGCGTCCGCACAAGCATCGAAAATGCCTCGCGCTCACCCCGTTGCGCGGCGAGGACGAGCGCTCGCTCGTCCGCCGTCAAGAATCACACTCCAAATACGTGGTGTGGCGCCGGAGCGTTGGGGGCCTTCGCATGGCAACCGGGTGCCGCCTCACGCCGTAGCGCTGCCCGCGAGACCGAGGACGTCCGCCCGGGCGCGCAACGCGCCGATCACGAAGGTGATATGGGCGTCCAGGTCCACCGCAAGATCGGCGGCGCCGCGAAGTACATCCTCGCGACTTACACCGCGTGCGAAGGCCTTGTCCTTCATCTTCTTCTTGACACTTCCGGCCTCCAGATCGTTCACGCTCCGCGACGGGCGTACGAGCGCGCAAGCGGTGATCAAACCGCAAAGTTCGTCCACTGCAAAGAGCGTCTTCGCCATGAGCGCACCGCGCGGGACACCCGTGTAATCGGCATGTCCGAGGATCGCCTCGAGCACATCCTCCGGATAGCCCAGCGAGCGGAGGAGGCGTACCCCCTCAGCGGGATGCTCTGCGTCAGCCGCGTGCGCCTCGTTGGGATGACGCTCATAGTCGAAATCGTGCATGAGCCCGGTGAGCCCCCAGCGCTCAGCGTCCTCGCCGAACTTTGCGGCATACGCGCGCATCGCACCTTCCACCGCAAGCATGTGCTTGCGGAGGGAGTCACTCGCGGTCCACTCCTCCATCAGCGCGAGGGCGTCTGCCCGCCTGGGCAGCGATGCGGTCTCGTCCGGCATTCGGGTGGGCTCTTTCTGGGTGCTGTCGAGGCACCGTGGCGCAAGCCAATCGCGCGCCCGGTGACTCGGGGGCGCTCGATGGAAAATCTAACCGTAAGGGAGGCGGCGTAAACGGCAATCGAACCGCTCGCAACGCCAATCGCGCACGGCGAAACACGAAACGCGGGACGATGATCGCGGACCAAGGCACGCGAGATGGCGCCTGTGGCGCGGGAAATGGCTTCCGTCGACCAGTCAGGGCCAACAATCGCACCACGAGAGTCGGCGATGCCGCCGTGAATGCCTGCTCCGCAGCGATGATTGCCTACTGCGCCGCGACGAGCAGCCACGACGATGCGCGAAACGTCAACAATTCTCCAGCAAATCCCTCTTACGCTACGTGAAATGGCTTCGTAGCTACGATGAACGACCTCCAAGGCACGTGAAATGCATTCTTTCTCGGCGAAATCGACGCCAAGGCATGCGAAGCGGAACCCAAGGCAGGGAAAACGGATGCCAAGGCTCGTAAAATGGACTCCAAGACACGCGAAACGAGCGCCAGGGCGGCAGAAATGACCACCGAGCCAGACGAAATCGACACCACGGCACGCAAAATGAACGCCAAGGCAGACGAAATCGACACCAAGGCCCGCGAAATGGACGCCGAGGCACGCGCAATAAGAACAAAGGCAATCGAAACGGAGGCCAAGGCACCCGAAACGGACGCCAAGGCAGCCGAAACGGACTTCACGCTCCAGAGCGCGCGCATTTTCATGCGCGGCATGGAGGGCATTTGCACGAATGACGGGGGTCGCTGCCTAGCGATCGCCTGGCCGTCCCCTTCGACCTTCACTTGAGGGCGCGCCACCGCCGCTCGGGACCAGTTCGAGGAAGTCCTTGTCCTGCTTGTCGAGCAGTTCCGCCGCCGCCTTCTTGTGCTCTTCCGGAACGAGGCCAAGCGACTCCTGAACATCGGTGTGGCGGCGTTCGACCAGTTGGTCGAGGATGCCGGACATCAGTTTCACCTGAGCCATGGCCTCCGCCTGCCCCTTGTCGTCGGCCGACGCGCCTGACGGGGGCCGGTATTCCTTTCGCACCGAGTCGTACTGGGCCATGAGGTCGCCATTGCGCTCGTAGATCTTCAGCTCGAGCGCCTTGAGCGAGGCCACTTGCGAGTCGGAGAGCGAGAGCTTCTTGCGCTTGTCAATCAGCAGGGCGGCCGGGTTCAGTTTTTCGAGATCCTTGGCCACCGGGAACTTGGGAGCAGCGCGCGAGCCTCCGCTGCCCATTCCCCCGCGGCCTCCGCCGCGGCGGCCGCCCCCCATTCCTCCCATTCCGCGGCCCTGCGCGGCAAGAACGGCCGGCGCAATGACCATCGCAAGAATGGCGAGCCTGCGTGCTAGCATGATCTGCTTATACGACGAACGGCGCGAAACGTTCAGTGCGCCTGCACTGCCGCACGGCCCTTTCCGTGGCGCCAGAAGAGCATCAGCGGAATGGAGCAACAGAGCGCCAGGCCGCTCATCATGAAGATCTTCGAGAACGCGAGCACGCTGGCCTGGCCGCCGATAGTCCGGTCGATCACGCTGAGCGCCATCTGGTGCGCCGCTTGTGCATCCATGCCGCGCCCGACCATCCCCTTCGCCAGCAGCGCAACCCGGGCCTGTGCATCGGCGCCGAGCGCCGTGACGTGCTCGGTGAGCACATTCTTGCTCTCCGCCGTGAACCGCTGCAGTAGCGTCGCCACGATTGCAATGCCGAGCGACCCACCGAGCTGCCGCGTGACGTTGAACATTCCCGTCCCCTGCGGAATCTCCGACGGCTTGAGCTCCGCCATCGACGCACCGGTGAGCGGAATGAAGATCAGGCCGAGTGCAACGCCGCGAACGACAAGCGGCCAGAACATGTCACCCGCCCCGGTATCGAACGTGAGCCTCGACAACGACCACATGCACCAGAGAAACAGCAGGGCGCCCACGACAATCGGTGGCCGCGCGTCGAGCTTGCTCGCGAACCGGCCCAATACCGCCATGGTGAGGGCAGACGCAATGGCCCCGGGCAGGATCACGAGCCCCGTCTGGTTCGCGGTGAATCCGTGCAACCCCTGCAGGAAGACGGGGATCACGAACACGGAGCCGAACAACGCGAACCCGAGCAGCGACGCCATGGCCACGCCCGTGGCGAGCTGGCGGCTCTTGAGCACGCGAAAGTCGATCACGGGCTCGGGCGTCCGGAGTTCGTGCCAGACGAGCAGGACGAACGACGTGGCCGATATGATGGCCAGCGATGTCACGAAGCGCGAGTCGAACCAGTCCAGGCGCTCCCCGCGCTCGAGCATCCACTGGAGCGAGCCCACGCCGGAGGTGAGCAGCCCGATTCCAAGCCAATCCACCGTTTCGGCCTTTTCCTGGTGTTCGGCGTCGCGCACATAGGTCCAGACCAGGAGTCCCGCAATCAGGCCGAGTGGAAGATTGATGTAGAAAATCCAGGGCCAGTTCCAGGTGTCCACGATGTAACCGCCAAGTGTGGGCCCCAGCGTGGGTCCGACCATGACGCCCACGCCGAACATCGCCTGGCCGATGCCAACTTCTTTGGGCGGAAAAGCTTCCCAGAGCGTCGCCTGCGCCGTGGAGAGAAGGGCGCCGCCACCCAATCCCTGCACTACGCGCCACAAGATGAGCGAGCCCAGCGATCCCGCCGCTCCGCACATGAACGACGCCGCGACGAAAAGCATGATGCTGCCCGTGAGGTAGCGCCGCCGGCCGAAGTACGCCGACAGCCATCCCGACATCGGGATAACGATCACGTTCGCGATGATGTAGCCAGTGGAGACCCACGAGATCTCATCGAGCGTGGCGCCGAGATTCCCCATCATGTGGGGGATGGCGACATTCACGATGCTCGTGTCGATCAGCTCGAGCATCGCGGCCATGGTGACCGCGATGCCGATGAGGTACTTGTATCTGTACTTGTCGTCCGACCGGGCGCTGGCCACGGTGCTACCTCGTCGCGACGTGCACGGTGACGCTCATTCCGGGGCGCAACGGGCGGTCGGCGCCGCAGCCCGACGTGACCTGAATGCGCACGGGCACGCGCTGCACGACCTTCGTGAAGTTGCCCGTCGAGTTGTCCGGCGGCAGCAGCGCAAACTTTGCACCGGTGGCTGCGCTCACGCTCTGCACGATTCCCTTCGCCGTGCAGCCGGGATACGAATCCACGTCGATGTCGGCGTGCTGTCCAACGCGGAGATCGGCGAGCTGCGTCTCCTTGAAGTTCGACGTGACCCAGACGCCCGTGTCGGCCACGATCGTCAGGAGCGGCTGGCCGGGCTGTACGAGCTGTCCGATCTCCACCTGCTTGCGGCTGACGGTTCCCGCGAGCGGCGCGACGATCTTCGTGTACGTGAGCTGGAGCGCGGCGTTGTCGCGCGCGGCCCTGGCGCTCGCAAGTCGTGCCACGGCCAGCCTCGCGTTCGCGTTGGCGTTTTCGATCTGCGTGCCCGCAGTGCCC
>Ga0210384_10006635_pt1 | contig 12306 bp, 9 predicted proteins | sample IncBWH2MmetaG_FD_160574 | JGI IMG/M metagenome (GOLD analysis project Ga0210384, IMG submission 160574) | Forest soil microbial communities from Barre Woods Harvard Forest LTER site, Petersham, Massachusetts, United States - Inc-BW-H-2-M | ecosystem: Environmental > Terrestrial > Soil >... | reverse complement strand
GGAGGGCTGACGGTTAAAGCTTGGCGCTGACGTAGGAATTAATTTCGCAATTCAAGCAAACTTCTTCAAAAGCTGGTGCTGTCCACTGCATTTCTCACCCCACTCGCTCCAAGGCTTTCCGCCTCGGACGTGTCATTATTCTAGCCGTACGGTTCTCTTAAATCAATGCTCTCGCGCGAAAAATAGTGTCGCAACCCGCACAAGGCGTCGGCACCCGCGCTCCCACCACCGGTATCTGACGCGAATTTCCGCGAGGTTGCAACTTCTTGCATACTCTTGCCCCATTCTGAGTTTGTGTCCCACTTTTCCACACCTGGGAACCTCGCCGGCTACTGTCTATCAAAGCCGCCCCTGTTTACCTTGATCTTCTCTCTTCAGTGTCATTCAGGAAGGCATTCATGTTTCGCAAGACGATTTATGGCGCGGCTTTCAAAGATGTTAATTTTGTTCCGCTGCAATCCGCGACCTTCTGCGTGCAGTGCGAGTTGATCAGTACCGGCAGCACTCCCTACTGCCTTGCCTGCGGCAACAGTTCGTTGCTCAGCCTCTCGCGTGTTCTTGGCGGATCACTTCGCCAGCAGCAGACGGCTCACCTCATCACCGATTCCGAACTCGACAGTCTCGTCCGCGACCTGCTCCGCACCGTCCCCGACCCTCAGGTGTTGAATATCGCGGATTACCAAACTCGCATGCCCTCCACCATTCTCCGCAGCCAGCTTCGCGTCGCCAATGCTGCCCACCCTGTTTCTGGATTTCGCGCCGTACATCCCGGCGAGGAAATTGAAATTCAATCCGCGGAATTAAATCTAGAGCCGGCCATCAGCGCCATCACCGAGCGTGCCCAACATCTCACCGGCGCTACCGGCGCTGCTATCGCCCTGCGTGCTGGGGATGAAATCGTTTGTCGAGCCCGTGCCGGACGCACCGCTCCGGATCTCGGCGTTCGTCTCCAGACCGATGCCGGCATCTCCGCCGAGGCCGTGCGCACCGGCGAAGTCATGCTCTGCCATGACGCCGAGCGCAACCCCCGTGTCGATTTGGCCAGTTGCCGCCGGTTAGGCGTCCGCTCCATCCTGGTTTCGCCGCTGCGCTCCTATCGCCGCACGCTCGGAGTCTTCGAAGTGCTCTCATCTTCTCCCAGCGCCTTCGATGAGCGCGATGTAGCTACTATGCAACTGCTTTCCAGCATGATGGTCGCCGCCATCTCCCGCATTTCCAGTCTGCATCAAGCCCGCCTCTCACACCTGGCCGGATGATTTAGCCGTGCCTCAACATATCGAAAAACAGCACGGATTGCCCTTCTTCGCGTCCTTGGCGGATTTTCTTTGCTGGCTGGACACGGCTTACCCCTCAAGTGGCGAGGATTAAAGCGTTAGATGTCGGCACTCGCGGGGGTTGCCGTCAATTCCCCTCCAGCCCAGCCATGTACTACTTAATGCTTACTTTTCCATCCTCTCGGGTTAATATGTAGCAACACAGTTTCAACCCGGGTCCCGCATGTCCGCCATAGCTCAGGTGTCGCAACCTGTATCCCCGAACCGCCGTCGTCGTGTGCGCCAGAAAGTTCATGCGCCCGCCTATGCCACTTTCAGCGGCTCCTCCAAAGGCGAGATGCTCGACCTGTACGAGATTCTTGACATCAGTGAGGTCGGCGTCTCAGTGCAGTTCGCCTCGCCCATGGAGGTCGGTCAGGAAGTAGATTTATGTTTGGATCTCGCTGAAGCTACCGGACAGATTTCCGCTACCGCGCGCGTCATATGGTCCAACGCCAGTGGACGTGCCGGCCTCGCACTTCCCCCGTTGCACTATTCGGCTCTTCACCGTCTGCGCGAGTGGCTCTTCCTCAATGCCATGGCTGCTGCCGCCAATGCCGCGGCTTCTAAATCATCCTCGCCTGCGCCAGTGCACTCCGCTCTGCGGCCCAACTACACCGACATTCTCTCCGCCGCCTCCGCTGTTCAACGAGAAGCGGAGTCTCTCGGCGCCGATCTCGAGTCCGTTCTCTCGCTCATCGTTTCGCGCTCGCAATCTCTGCTCCGCGCTTCTGGCGCGGCGATCGCGTTGGCAGAAAAGGATTCCGCGCAGACATCCGGGAGAACGACCCGGACAATGACGTGCCGGGCCAGCGCCGGCCAGAGCGCTCCTCCAGTCGGTGCCACTTTGCAAGCAGGCTCAGGTTTTTCCGGCGAATGTGTCCGCACTGGAACCACATTGCGATGCGATGATGGTGAGACCGACGAACGTGTCGATCGCCAAAGTTGCCGCGCTCTGGGCATTCGCTCCATCCTCGCTGCTCCCATTCGCGCCGCCGAAAAAGTAATTGGGCTTCTCGAGGTGTTTTCCGCTCGAGCCGATGCCTTCGGCGAGAACGACACCATCGTGTTGCAGCGTTTCGCCGAAACCATTGCTACCTCGGTCGCTCGCTCATCCCGTGCCGAGGACTCCTCGGTCCCGCCGCCAGCTTCCAAGCCGTTTACGCCGGCTCTCGGCAGCGTTCTCTTTGCCCATGATCCCGACGAGAACGTCACAAAGAAAAGTCTCTCTACCGATGATGACAAGATCGCCGGTATTCGCCTGCCTCGCGCTCATCTCTACCTGCTGATTGGCACCGCCGCCACCATCGCGCTCGTGCTTGGATTCATGCTCGCTCCGTGGATTCAGGAAAGAATCAAAGCTCGCGATCACACTGCGGAACACACGGTGCTGGCTTCGTCGCAACCGCCGCAACCCTCCACTCCGATTACCCAACTTCCTGACATCGGGAGTGCAACCATCGACCAACTGCTCCAGTTCGCTGCCAGCGGCGATCCCGCAGCTGCAAACGCCCTCGCCCTTCGCTATGCTTCCGGCGACGGAGTCCGTCAGGACGACAGCGAAGCCGCTCGCTGGTTCACCCAAGCCGCTGAGGCCGGAAACGTCAAAGCTCAAGTCGCCCTCGGTACACGTTACTGGGCGGGCCGCGGCGTTCCTTCAAGCCTGACCCAGGCCTATTTCTGGACTGTTCTGGCTCGGGCTTCCGGGGACAAAAACAGCAAAACTTTCGCCGAGTTCCTCGCCTCCCACATGACCCGTCAACAGGCCGCCGCCGTCGAACAGCAAGCCAACATCTGGTACCAACAACACGAATCAAACGGCAAGCCAAGCCCCGCCCACTGACTCCTCACTAACTCCTCACTGCCTCCTGACCCTGGTGTCATCCTGAGCGAAGTAAGTGCTTTGCGAACGCGAAGCACTTACGTAGTCGAAGGACCCCTTTTATCCCACTGCCCCACGGGCCTTGCAAGGCGTTCCCATCGTGAACCCGCCCTGTCCCTGTCGTCCACTAGCGTTAAAATAGGGTCAACCCCGTGTCCACCCTCCGCACCATCCTCGACCAGCAAGTCCGCGAAGCGGACTCCCATCTCTACGAGAAGCTCGAAAACAATCGCCTGCGCTGTTTCTCCTGCGGCCACTGCTGCCCCATCCCGGAAGGCCAGGCTGGCGTCTGCAAAGTCCGCTTCAACCGCGGCGGTACGCTCTACGTTCCCTGGGGATACGTCGCCGGCACCCAGTGCGATCCGGTAGAAAAGAAGCCGTTCTTCCACGCCTACCCCGGCGCGCTCGCCTACAGCTTTGGCATGATGGGTTGCGATCTCCACTGTTCCTACTGTCAGAACTGGGTGACTTCGCAAGCCCTGCGCGATCCCAGCGCCATCTCGCCGCCGCTGAAGGCCTCGCCGGAACGCCTTGTCCGCGAGGCCAAGGCGCAAGGGGCGAAGATTCTGGTCAGCACCTACAACGAGCCTCTCATCACAAGCGAGTGGGCCGTAGCGGTCTTCCGGGAAGCCAAAGCTGCCGGACTCATCACCGGATTCGTTTCCAACGGCAACGCCACTCCGCAGGTTCTCGAATACCTGCATCCATGGCTCGATTTATACAAAGTAGATCTGAAGACTTTTGACGACCGTCACTACCACGAGCTCGGTGGCCGCATCGGTCCCATCCTCGACAGTATCCGGCGCATTCATCAGATGGGACTGTGGCTCGAAATCGTGACGCTCCTCATCCCCGGCTTCAACGATTCCGACGACGAACTCCGCCGCCTCACTGAATTTCTCTCTGCCATCTCGCCCGACATCCCCTGGCACGTCACCGCCTTCCACGGTGACTATAAAATGCAAAACGATGTCGCACGCGACACGCGTTCGGATGACCTCTTGCGTGCCGTCGAAATCGGCCGCCAGTCCGGACTTCGCTACATCTATGCCGGCAATCTCCCCGGTCAGGTCGGCGAATGGGAAAACACGCGCTGTCCCCAATGCAGCGAAACGTTGATCGAACGCTACGGCTACCTCATCAAGAACTATCGCCTCACCGAAGATGGCCGCTGTCCCAACTGTTCCACCGCAATCCCCGGCCGCTGGTCCGCCCACTTCGAAGGACAGATCGCCTCCCGCCCTTTCTCTCCGCGCAACCGATCGCTTTTGTTTACGATCGAGGAAAGCCGCAAGTCCTAGTTATTTCTGGGGTGATTAGAAGGCTCGTATAGGGCAAGAAGGGTACAACTTTAGCAGTGCCGTCCGGAGAAGGCGACCACGAAATTGCAAGCTTTCCGCCGACCAGCTTAACTCAACATGAGCCGCTCAATGTCGCGCGCCTTGCCGGTCTTCTCGTCGCAGTCGATCACCACAGCGCACAGCCGGACGTCGCCCGTCGCCGGCTCGAAGCGTACAGGCATGCCGTTAAGGAATTTGTTGACCACCAACTCCTTCTTCACACCGATCACGCCGTCATAAGGACCGGTCATGCCGACATCGGTAACGTAAGCTGTTCCCTTGGGCAAAACGCGTTCGTCCGCCGTAGGCACGTGAGTGTGCGTGCCGACAACCGCGGTTACGCGGCCATCGAGATACCAGCCGAGAGAAATCTTTTCGGATGTCGCCTCGGCGTGAAAGTCCACGAAGATTACTTTGGCTTCAATCTTCTGCAAGAGCTGATCGGCGACGCGAAAGGGATCGTCATTCGACGCCATGAATACACGGCCTTGCAGGTTGATCACGGCGTAAGGAACTTTGTTTTTTGTGCCCTGATACAGACCCCAACCCGGCATATCCGCGGGATAGTTCGCGGGACGAAGCACGCGCCGCTGCGGCCCGTGCCCATTGCCTTCGGCCATCTGAAAGAATTCCACGATCTCGCGCTTGTCCCAAACGTGGTTGCCAGTGGTGATCACATCGATATCAAGCTCGAACAACTCTTCGGCGAGCGCCGGAGTGATGCCGAAGCCCGCGGCGGAATTTTCTCCGTTGGCGATGACGAGGTCGATCATTTGATCGCGGACAAGGCCCTGCAACTTGTCCTTGACGATGGTCCGTCCTGGCCGCCCGAAAATGTCGCCGATGAAGAGAATACGCATTTGAAGAACCAGAATTCGATGGTAACACGCGAATTCAGACGGCTGGCTGCTCCGCGATTCGCTTGGCTTCACGCAGCATCGCTTTGCGGATCAATCCGGAGAAAGGACCGACGAAGAGCCAGTACGCTCGAAATTTCAAGGTTGCGGAACGGCCGAATGTCTGCACTCGCGTTTCGGTGCCAAGCTGCGTGCCGCCGTCCGTGGCAAAGAGTGAGAAGTTCCAAACTGCCTTGGCGTAGCCTTCGCGGTTAAAATCTGCGAACTCGGTCGGACTGAGCCCGCGAACGATGCCGCCGTCAGGCCTCCAGAAACGGCCTGTTATGCCTAACACCACTTCACGTGGCGGAATCGCTGCGAGCTCGAGAAAAGCACCGCGTCCCTCTTGCGGGACGTTAGATTCTGGAATCTTAGCGCGGCCAATACGATAACCTCGAAGCCGCATCAGATTCCGAACGATGGCGAGGTCTGAGAAATTAGCGTGCCTCACAGCAGCGTACGTTTTCTCATCTGAAGCATGCACAAGAACCGAATAGCTGGCGCTCACCTGATACTGCGGGAGCCATTCGTCAATTGCCATCACTTTGCCAACTCCGCAGTCCGCAGAAAGTCGTAGTTTCCGGCGAGATTAAGCTTCAGATTCACAACACGTTTGGTGTGAACCAAAACGTTGTCCAGATACCACAGATCGATGTAAGGCAACTCTTCGGCCAAAATGCGCTGTAGCTCCGCATAGATCGGCTTGCGCACTTTGGGATCGACTTCGCGGCGGGCGCGGTCGATCAGCGCGTCCACTTTCGGATTGGAATAGAAGCCGCGGTTGGCGCCGTTCGGCGGAAATCGCGATGAATGGAATACGTAAAAAATGTCCGGGTCTTGATTGCCTCCGACCCAGCGCAACCCGTAAAGCTGAAACGCTCCGTGGGTTACATCGGCAAAAAAAGTGGCAGGTTCGAAGCTGCGAATGTCCAGTGCAATCCCAACCTCGCGTAGCTGCTGCTGCATGACGGCGGCCATCAGCCGCGTGCTCTCGGTGGTGGAAGTTTTCATGGTGATGTGAAAGCGTACTCCGTTCGTCTCTGGATAACCCGCTGCATCGAGTAGCGCGCGCGCCTTGGCGGGGTCATGATCGTAGGCCGGGACATTGCCGTTGTAGGCCCAACTTTGCGGCGGAAGAACGCTGCGCGCCGGTTGCGCCTCGCCGCGCCATAGATAATCGATCATGGGCCGGCGGTCGAGTGCATAAGCGATGGCCTGGCGGACGCTCACATCTTTCAAAATCGGATCGCGCAGATTGAAACCCAGATACTGAACTTCCGTCCCGGGCCCATGCTCGACGGCGAGGGAAGGTTCGCGCTCCAGCGTGAGCACGGTATCGGGAGTGAGGGAGTTGCTGGCGATGTCGCCAGTTCCTTTACGCAACTCAAGGGCTTCGGTGGTGGCATCGGGCACGACCGCAAAGCGCACGCGGTCGAGTTTCACTTTCTCGCCCCAGTAGTCGTCGTTGCGTTCGATGACGACTTCCTTGTCGATTTCGGCGCTGACGAATTTGAAGGGACCGGAGCCGAGTGGATGACTCGATATTTCATCTCCGCTGCCGGAAGGCACGATCCCAACCGCGCCGTCAGTCAGGTTCCACAGTAACGCGGCATCCGGTTCCTTCATGTGAAAGATGACCTTGAAATCATCCGGGGCGTCGATGTGATCGACAAAACGGTAGGCTGCTCCTCTGGTGCTGCGAATCTTTCCTTTGAGCAGGGAATCGAAAGTCCATTTCACATCGCGCGAGGTAAGCGGACGTCCATCGTGAAACTTCACCCCGTGACGTAAATGGAAGATGTAGGTCAAAGGATCGGGAATTTCCCAGCGCTCGGCCAGTCCCGGTGCCACGTTCAAGTTTTCGACAAACGTGAGCAGGTAGTCGAAGATCAAACTGTCGATGCGCTCCGACGGCGCATCCTGTCCAATCCTCGGATCGAGATTCGTGGGGCTCGACTCGATTACCATCACCAGCGTATTGGGATCAGGCTTCCTGGAGCAGGAGATCACAGCGAAGGTCAAGGCGAGTGTCGCGATAATGGGCCGGAGTCGGCGCATCAGAGGCAGTCCTGGCACATCTGGCGCAGGGTGTTTACGGTTTTCCAGTTACGCGTTGTGGTCACTACGGCCAGTATGCGGTCGACTGGTTTTTTCATAAGAACGCTTTGGGAGACTCCGTTGGGAAAATAGAAGTAAATTTCTTTCCCAGTGCAGTGGCACCGGTCCGGCTTCGTGGTCAGCGCAGTAAGTTGTTGCAGAGCGGCCGGTGAAGGCGATGCGGACAGAAACATAACGTGGAGTTTTTCTGGATTGATGCCCGGCTCGCGCAGGAAAGGATTGTCGCCGACAGCGGTCTCGATTTCATCGCTGCTGCGCGTGATGACGGACGCAGTAAAACCAAAGTCGCTGAGAATATTTTCTTCAATCTTCTTTGACAACACGGACGGAGAAGTCTTCCTGGTCTTGAAGACCACATTGCCACTTTGGATGTAGGTCTTAACCGATTCGAATCCCAACTCTTCTAAAGAGGATCGAAGCTTGTCCATCTTGATCAGCTTGTGCCCGCCAACGTTGATTCCGCGGAGCAGCGCAATGTAAATCGGCATTAGTCTGTACCAAAAAAAGTTAAGGATAAGAGATTTTGCCCAGTACCGCCGCGCGCTTTGCTCCGGTAGCCGAAGGAAGGTTCGACGGCCGCCGGTGCCACGTCTCATAAGCCAGAAGCGCAAAGGCCACCGCTTCTTTTGCAGAAGACGGCAAGCCGAATTCATCGGAGAATCGCAATCGTATTCCTAACGGCTCTAGTTCCGCCGCTAACATTTTTACGAGCGAAACGTTTTTCGCGCCGCCTCCGGAAAGAATCATTTCATGAAACTTCTGTTTACGTGCTGAGTTCGAGGCCGGCAAGACATGCCGCCGCAGTGCATCCGCAATGGAAATTGCGGTCAGGGCTGTTGCCGTGGCTACAGCCTCCTGCTTGCGGCAGCGGCCGCAGCGGCTCAGGAATTCGCGCACGAACTCGCGGCCGAACTCTTCACGGCCGGCCGTTTTGGGAGGCTTGGCCCGGAAAAAGGTGCGCTGCAAGATTGGGAGAATGACCTGATCCAGTATTTTGCCGGAGGCCGCGATCTTTCCACCGCGATCAAAGGGCCGACCGTAGAGTTTCTCAGCGATGGCGTCGATCACCATGTTGCCGGGGCCGGTGTCGAACGCGAATACGTCGGTCGCCGCCGCTCCCGCGGGGATTGCGGTTAGGTTCGCGATGCCGCCGATATTCTGCACGACCCGCCCCACGCGCGCATCGCGGAACAACATGTAATCGAGAAACGGAACCAGCGGCGCGCCCTTGCCGCCAGCCACCATATCCGCGGGACGAAAATCTGAGACGACCGGGACGCCTACTCTTGCGGCGATGACTGCGCCTTCCCCTGTCTGCCAGGTAGCGGCCACTTTACGTCCGAGAAAAAGCTGCGGCTCGCCTTGGTGATAGAGCGTCTGACCGTGGCAGCCGACCAGGTCAACTTCTATTTTGAATTTGCGTTGCGTGGCCAGCACGGCTTCGGCATAAAGTTCGCCCAGCAGAAAATTCAGGCGCGCCAGCTCGGCTACGCTGGCCCGCGAAGCGTTCATGGCTGCCAGTATAGCGAGGCGAACTTTCTTCGGATAACTGAACTCGGAGTGTCCGAGAAGTTTAAATGCGACCTCAAAGCCTTTGCTGACGCGCACCAGCGCCACATCGATGCCGTCGGCGGAGGTGCCGCTCATCACGCCGGCTACGATCATGTCTCTCTTTGTCCTGCCTGATGTCATACCCGCGGCCGCCGCAGCTTCTCGCCGAGAACCCGTTCTGCCTGAACCAACGCTTCTACACGCACCTGCTCGCCAAATTCCCACAGTCTTCGTGAAAGCTTCTCAGCCGCTGCAGGAGAGGCAGTGCCTTTCCTGCGCAAGAGCTTCGCCGACTTCTCTTTGAACCTCAGCACTCGGCGCGACGATTCGGCTGCGCGACTGGCGAACTTCGGATTGCGATCAGTTGCCTGCACCAGTTGTTCGTAAGCTTGTTCCACGTAATCCTCGCGATGGCAGACCAGGCACAAGTTTCCGCCGGCGCGAATAAACTGGACCGCCGCTTCGCCGACCGGCGCAGCCGACAAGACTCCGCCCATCTCCAGATCGTCGGACACGATCAGGTTGCGATAGCCAATGCGTTTTCTAAGAATATCCGTAATCCAAGTCTTCGAGAGCGATGCCGGAGTGCGATCCCTTGTGACCAGCGGATACGCTGCGTGCGAAACCATGACCATCGGCAACTGCGTTTGCAGTGTTCGGTAGGGAAGGATATCCTCAGCCCAAAGTTTCCTCAATGGCTTTTGTATCACCGGCAGCTCGTGATGGCTGTCGAGTCGGCCTTCGCCGAGGCCGGGGAAGTGCTTGCCGCATCCAAGCACTCCCGCCGCGCGTAGTCCGGCGAAGAACTCTCGTGCGTAGGCGACGGTGTCTCGGGGATTCGCAGAGACCACACGCGAACTCATCACGTTGCGTGAGGCTTCAAAGGCCAAATCGAGTACCGGAGCAAAATCGACGTTGAAGCCCAAGGCGCGGCAGTTCTCTCCGATCACTTGCCCGTGCCTGCGGTACAGCTTGCGGTCGCCGGTGGCGAACACATCGGCCGCTGAGGGCGTCGGACCAAGCACTTCGCGAAAGCGGTCAACCTTTCCGCCTTCGAGGTCGACGCAGGTAAACAGTGGGGTTGAGACGCACTTTTGGCAATCGCGCAGCAGTTGCCAAGTCTGCTCGATGGACTTGATATTGCGCGCAAATAGGATCACCCCGGCCGGCTGAAGACGCTTGAGCAGAGAAGAAAGGCGCGGCGTCACCCTGGTGCCGTCGAAGCCGACGATCAGAAGTTGGCCGATATCGGGTAGTTGGTGTGCCTTTCGTTGAGCGCTCATCCTGTCCGTTGTCAAATGTCCTTTTTCAACTCCGCCAACAAATTCAGCGCTTCCAGTGGCGTGAGCCGATTTAAATCCACCTCGCGTAACTTCTCCAGCACCGGCTGCGAAATCGGCGTGAAGATAGTCAACTGGGTTGGAGGAGGCGAAGACCCGGGGGAAAGATGTTCAGTAAGCTGGCGCTCTGCCGATTCATGTTCAGCCAGCACTTCGCGGGCGCGCGTGATCACTTCATTCGGCAAGCCAGCCAGCTTGGCGACTTCGATGCCGTAGCTGCGGTCAGCCGCGCCCGGTTCAACCTTTCTCAGAAAGGCGATACCGCCGCCGGTTTCCTTGACCGAGACGTGATAGTTCTTTACTCCCGCCAGTTGCTCAGCCAGTTCCGTCAGCTCGAAGTAATGTGTGGCGAACAGGGTTTTTGCTCGCACGCGCGCGTGCAGAAATTCGACTGCCGCCCAGGCGATTGCCAGGCCGTCATACGTGGAGGTGCCGCGCCCCACTTCATCCAACAAGATGAGAGAACGCGCCGTCGCCGTGTGCAGGATGGCCGCCGTCTCTGTCATCTCGACCATAAAAGTTGAGCGCCCGCGCGCCAGGTTGTCGCTGGCGCCAATGCGAGTGAAGACGCGGTCGACCACCGTAAGCCGCGCCGAGCGCGCCGGAACGAACGAGCCCATCTGCGCCAGGATCACGATCAGTGCGGTCTGCCGCAGATAAGTCGATTTACCGCCCATGTTCGGTCCGGTCAACAGTAGAATCGTGTGTGTCGACGCATTCAGGTAAAGATCGTTCGGGACGAAGCGCTCACTGCCTCCGGCCATCTCCTGCTGCTCGATCACGGGATGACGGCCTTCGACAATCTCCAATTCGCCAGCTCCTGAGTGCGCCCCCGTCTCTGGCAAAACGATGAATTGGGGCCGGCAATAATTTCGCAGTGTGGCGACATGCGCCAGCGACGCCAGGACATCCACTTCAGCTAGCGCCAGCGCCGTCTGCCGGATTCGCTTTGCCTCGGCAGCGATTGCAATGCGCAATTCGGTGAACTGTCGGCGCTCGATCTCAACGATTTTTTCCTGGGCGTCGAGAATCTTGGCTTCGTACTCTTTCAGTTCGGGCGTGGTAAAGCGCTCGGCGCCAACCAGAGTTTGTTTACGCTCGTAATCCTGCGGCACCAAGTGCAAGTTCGGTTTCGAAACCTCGATGTAGTAACCGAAGATGGAGTTGAACTTGACCTTCAGCGATGTGATTCCTGTACGACCGCGTTCTCGCTGCTCGATCTGCGCCAATACCTGTTTGCTGTTGCGGGAAAGTTCGCGCAATTCATCCAAGTCGCGGTCAATGCCAGCGGCGATTACGCCTCCATCGGCGAAGCTCAACGGAGGTTCCGCCACAATGGTCTTCTCAATGCGCTCCCGCAAATCGCTCAGCTCGTCGAGCGCCGCGTGCAGAGTCTGCAAGCGCTCCGCCGCCAGTTTTCCCGCCGCACCCTTGATCGCCGGAATTTTCGCCAGCGACGAGGCCAGAGCCAGCACATCCCGCGGATTCGCCGTCTCCAGCGTGACCCGGCTCAAAAGCCGCTCCAGGTCGAGCACGCCATCGAGGGCGCGGCGTAACTCCTCACGCGCGATGGTCTCTTTTACTCCAGCTTCCACCGCATCGAGGCGCGCGTTGATTTCCGCCAAGTCGAGCGACGGCCGCAGCAACCACGCCCGCAGCAGCCGCTTGCCCATGGGCGTGACCGCGGCATCGATGGAGCGAAACAAAGTAACGCCCGCATCCGTCCCGGCGAACAGCGGCTCAATCAATTCCAGATTGCGCACGGTAACCGCATCCAGCACCAGACAGTTCTGCCGCTCGTACCAGCCGATGCGGTCGACGTGATCGAGCGAGCCGCGCTGCGTCGATCGCACATAGTAGAGGATT
>Ga0210384_10006633_pt1 | contig 12308 bp, 9 predicted proteins | sample IncBWH2MmetaG_FD_160574 | JGI IMG/M metagenome (GOLD analysis project Ga0210384, IMG submission 160574) | Forest soil microbial communities from Barre Woods Harvard Forest LTER site, Petersham, Massachusetts, United States - Inc-BW-H-2-M | ecosystem: Environmental > Terrestrial > Soil >... | reverse complement strand
CGCCACCACGCGCTTGAACGAGATCACGCACGAGATCAACTCCGCGGTTGAGGAACAGGCTTCCGGCGCCCAGGCCGTGGTCAAGGCCATGGAGCGCATGCGCGAACTGGTGCAGCAGACGACTTCTGGTTCAACCGAACTGGCGGCTTCGGCGGAACAAATGTCGAAGATGTCCCGCGAGTTGCTGGATGCCATGCACCGCTTTGCTCTCGAGCAAACGGAACGGGTTCCCTCGCGCTACGAGGAACAAGCGGCGGCTGCCAACGCCCGGCGCGCTGTTGCCGGCGCTCGGGCCTGAAGTCAAAGTGCAAGCATGAACCCTGAATTGCAGATTGTCGGATTCCAGGTGGGGCGCGAGACCTACGGCGTTCCTATCACCTCACTGCACGAAATCGTGCGTGTACCCGAGATCACGGCTGTGCCTGACGCTCCGGACTACATGGAAGGCGTGATCAATCTCCGGGGCAAGATCGTTTCGGTGATTGATCTGCGCAAGCGCTTTGGCGAACCCAGGAGGGCGCTGAATCGTCGCAACCGCATTCTGGTGGTGGAACACGGCGGACGGCTTTCAGGGTTGATCGTCGATTCCGCGTCGGAGGTTATCAAGATTCCCGCGGCTGAGATCGAGCCCTCACCGGCAACCTTGCAGGACGGCGGACTCAACTGCGTAACCGGACTGGGCAAGTATCGTGGCCGCCTGATCGTCTTGCTGGATATGGCCAAACTGCTGGAGAGCGGCGCCCGAAAAGAACAAGCAGAGCTGGCGAACGTTGAGGCGCGCAGCGCTGCTGTAGCCAAGTAGCGGTCCTTCGATGAAGGGTAAGGACGAACCGGAACTCATGGGCACATCCAGCATACCTGCGCAGTTTTCCGAAGCTGAATTGAAGCTTCTGCAGGTGCTCGTCTACCAGGAGTGCGGCATGTACTTCGACGAGCGGCGCACCCATTTCCTTCAAGACCGTCTGCAACGCCGTTTGAAGGAATGCCATCTGGATTCTTTCTATAGTTACTACCGCCTGCTGATCAGCAAAGAGGGGAAGAACGAACTGGCCCGTCTGCTGGAAAACCTGACGGTCAACGAGACCAGCTTCTTTCGCAACAAGGCCCAGTTGGAATTGTTTCACAAGCACGTCCTCGACGAACTGATTCGCCGCAAGCAGGCGCAGCGGGATTACTCGTTGCGTATCTGGAGCGCGGGCTGTTCCACCGGCCAGGAGCCTTACACTCTGGCCATGCTGATCGCTGACAGCCTGGCTTACTACTACCTGCGCAATCCGCAGCCTGCGGTCATGCCTTCGCCCAAACCGCTGATTCCTCCACCCTGGAAGGTCGAGATCATTGCCAGCGACATCAGCTACTCCGTCCTGCGGGCGGCCCAGGAGGGCATCTATTCCGAAACTCAAATGACGACCGTGGATTACAGCTACCGGTTGCGCTACTTCGACAAGACTGGTGACCGTTACGCCATCAAGAAGGCCCTGAAGGAAGTCGTCCACTTCGACTTCCACAACCTGAAGACCGAATTCCTGCCGCAGCGCAACGACGTAATTTTTTGTCGCAACGTAATGATGTATTTCGACGAACCCGAACAGAAACGCCTACTGGAAAAGTTCGCGCGCTGCCTCAATCTTCAGGGCTACCTGTTCGTGGGCCACGCTGAAAGCCTGCTGGCCCTGACCGACAAGTTCGCCATGGTCCATCGCAACAGCGGGACTGCCTACCAGAAGGTGGAGGTGACGGCATGACCCAGTTTTCCGACGAACGCGGCGCGGAAATGCGGGAGCTCTTCTTCGAGACTGCGCAGGAACAGCTGCAGTCGCTGAACGAGGAGGCTCTCAAGCTTGAGCGAAACCCTGCCGACCCGGAATTGGTGCGCAGTATCCGGCGCATCGTCCACACCATCAAGGGCGACGCTGCGGCTTGCGGCTTTCGCGAGTTGAGCAATGCAGCGCACGAACTGGAAGACGCCCTGGCGCTCGAATCCGTATCCTCTCACGGCAGCCTGGCGGAGATCGCGTTTGCCGCCGCCGACACCTTCGGCGCCATGCTGGCCGCCTATCGTCGCAAAGGGAAGCTGCCCTCGTCCGCGCCACTGGCAAAGATGATTCGTGAGCTGGCGCAGCAGCCCAAAGGGAAGAAGCGCCCGAAGAAGGCGTCCAGGGCCGCCGTCGTCCCGGCTGCGTGGACCGAATACGAGAAGCTGGCGATCCGGACTGCAGTCTCCCGGGGCAAGACGGTGTACCACATCACGACCGGAATCGATCCGCACTGCGCGATGCCGATCGCAGCCCGGCAACTAGTGCTGAACGGGCTGGCGCCGTCGGCCGAAGTTTTGGGGGCGCGTCCCGAGGCCGGTTCGCCGGCCAGCACCCAGCGCCTGGAGTTGCTGGTGGCAAGCGAAAAATCTCCTGACCAGTTGTCCACCCTGTGCCGGATCCCTACCGTGATCTCGAGCGTGGTGGTGGAGCTTGTACAAGCTGCCGAGCCGAAGGCAAAAGTAACCCCGTCGCCGTCGCAGCCTGCATCGTCGCCCGAATCCGGGGAAGAACTGGCGACCGTCGGCAAGCCCAATCACCCGGTACTCGCGGAAAACATTTTGCGGGTGGACGCAGAGCGAATTGATGGTGTGCTCAACCTGGTCGGCGAATTGATTATCGGCCGGTCCATGCTGCAGCAGGCATTCACAGAATTCGCTCATCACGTTCCCAAGGAGGCCTTGCGTGGCCGCTTCAGCGATGCCATGGCTTTTCAATCTCGCGTGCTCAGCGAGCTGCAGCATTCGGTCATGAAAATCCGCATGGTCCCGGTTGAACAGCTGTTCCGGCGCTTTCCCCGGATGGTGCGCGACGTGGCCAAGCAGTGTGGAAAGGAAGTCGCACTGGTCATGGGCGGCCAGGAAACCGATCTGGACAAGAGTCTGCTCGATGTGATCGCCGAACCCATGACCCACCTGGTTCGCAACGCCGTCAGTCATGGCATCGAGAGCGCCGAGGAGCGGGTCCGAAACGGGAAGCCAGCACGCGGAACCATCCATCTCACTTCGTACCACCAAGGCAATCAGGTTATCGTTGAAATTACGGACGACGGCGCCGGTATTGATGTTCAAAAAGTCAAAGCCAAAGCTTTGGAGAAGGGCCTCATTACCTCGGAAGAGGCGGACAGGTTGGGAGAAGCCGAAATTCTTGCACTCGTGTTCCGGCCCGGGTTCAGCACCGCTGACGAGATCACAGAGATCTCGGGCCGCGGGGTTGGCCTGGATGTAGTGCAGACTGTGTTGCACCGCCTGAAGGGTTCGGTCGACATTGAGACCCGGGTGGGCCAGAGTACGACCTTCCGCCTCAAGTTGCCCCTCACGCTCGCTATTATCAAGGCCCTGTTGTTCCGGGTGGAGCAGCGGCTGTATGCCGTCCCCTTGAACGCGGTAGCGGAGATTGCACGCGCCCGGGAGTCGGACGTGCACCAGGTGCAGAACTACGAAGTCTTGCAGTTGCGCGATCGCGTGCTGCCTGTGCTCCGTCTGGGGTGTGCGCCGGGTCCTGGCGAGAAGGCCGGGTCCGGAAAAATCTTTGTGCTCGTGATTTCGATGGGCGAACGCAAGCTGGGGATGATCGTGGACCGCCTCGAAGGTGAAGAAGAACTCGTAATCAAGGCGCTCGATGACCAGACTGTCGCGACGGATTTGATCAGCGGAGCTTCCATCCTGGGCGATGGCCGGGTCGTGCTCATTGTCAATCTTCCAGCCATTGTGGATCGTCACAGCAAGTTCCGCCCGGAACAGGGTGACAGTATCGTCTCCGGAATCCTGCTCTCGCACGCCGACCGCAAGAGTCTGCGCGAAGCCCCTGCGGAGGCACGTCTATGAACCCGGTGCGCGTACTGGTGGTGGACGATTCCGCGCTCATGCGGAAGCTGATCCCACAGATTCTGCAGACCGACAGTTCGATCGAGGTGGTGGGCACCGCGATGGACGGAAATTTCGGCCTGAGGAAAATCGAAGACCTGAAGCCCCAGGTTGTGACCCTCGATCTGGAGATGCCGGGCATGGGCGGCATCGACATGCTCAAGGAAATCATGCGCCGCCACCGCTTGCCCGTCATTGTGGTGAGTTCCCACAGCACGGAAGGAGCTTCCATAACGCTGCAGGCGTTGTCCCTGGGAGCGTTTGATTTTGTGGCCAAGCCCAATGACGTTTCCGCCCGCATGCCCCAGATTGCCGCGGAGTTGATCAGCAAGATCAAAGCGGCAGCCCAGAGCCGGGGAGTAACCGTCAGGCCGGTAGGTCTAGCCCCGCGTTTGGAAAAGAAAGCCCCACTCGACGCCAGAAGAACTCCGACCAAAGTAATCGCCATCGGCGTTTCCACCGGAGGCCCGCAGGCATTGCAGTATGTATTCTCGCAGTTGCCGGCGGATTTCCCCGGCTCCATTGTTGTGGTGCAACACATGCCGGAAGGCTTCACTGAAATGTTTGCCCGTCGTCTTGACGAAATCTGTGCCGTCGGGGTCAAGGAGGCTCAGTCAGGCGATGTCCTGCTGGCAGGAAGGGTCCTGATCTGCCCCGGAAGCCGGCACCTGAAGGTCAAACGGCTGCCGCTCGGAGACGTCGCGGTACTGAGTGATGAGCCGCGAGTCAACGGCCATCGTCCCTCTGCCGATGTGTTATTCAAAAGCTTGGCCGACGAATTCGGGTCCAAAGGGGTCGCCGTCCTCATGACTGGAATGGGAGACGATGGCGCGTCGGGCCTGGGCGCGGTCAAGGCTGCGGGAGGGATGACCATCGCTCAGAGCGAGGAATCCTGCGTGGTCTATGGCATGCCCAAGGCAGCCATCGAGCGCGGCTTTGCGGTGCGGGTGGTGGGGCTGGATGTTCTTGCTAACACATTGCAGGCCCAGGCTATGGCAGAGCGCAGAAATGGATTTGGAAACGAGCCCGGCGAAGGCGGCAAAGCCGCAGGCGCCGGACGTGATTAGTTTTGGACTAGCGGTTAGGCGCGATTTTTGCAGATAAAGCAGGGAGGATTTATGGAGCAGTTTGCATCATTAAAACGCAGCAAGGACGGTCAACCGGTCCGCTACCTGGTGGTGGACGATTCCGTCTTCGCCCGCAAGAATCTGGCACGCATCGTCGAGACCTTCGGCGGCCAGGTGGCCGGCGAAGCCGGCGATGGCATGACCGCCATCACCGAATACGACCGCACTAATCCTGACATTGTGCTCATGGATATCACCATGCCGCAGATGGAAGGGATCGAGGCGGCCGAGAAGATCGTGGCCCAGCATCCGGAGGCGCGCATCGTCATGGTGTCTTCCGTGGGCTATCAGGAAAACATCGTGGCCGCGTTACAACGCGGAGCTCGTCACTTTGTGCAGAAGCCGGTCAAGCCGGAAGTTCTGTACGAAGTAATCAAGTACGTGCTGGGCGAGGATGGGGCCGTGGCCAGTGCTGCGGGCGCGGGAGCCTGATTTATGAAGATGGAGCTGATCCAGCCGTTCATCAACGCGGCGGATGCCGTCCTGGCACAGGGGCTGCAGTCTCCCATGTCGATTGGGAACCTGAGCATGGAGCAGGAGGCTTACCGGCGCAAAGGAGTGGCCGCCTTGGTTGCGATCACCGGCGACATCGAGGGCCGAATTGTGTTCGACCTCGATCCCGAGACAGCGGTGCGTGTCGCCAGTCATTTTGCTGGTGCCGAGCTGCCCGAGTCCGATGACCTGATACGGGAAACAGTCTGCGAGTTGGCCAATCAAGTGACGGGGAATGCCGTCACCGCCCTGAATGACCAGGGCTTCCATTTCCGCGTCCATCCCCCCGTCCTGCATACCTCCGAACACGGTCCCACCAACACTGAAGACACCGAAGCGCTGGTCATCTGCTGCGAAACCGCCAGGGGAAACGTGTTCATGAACATCGCCCTGCGCTACAACGCCCAATCGCCCGGCGAATTGGCGGCAGCAGCCGGGGAGTAGCGATCTCGGACTTCGGCCCTCAGACCTCTTACTTCAGACTTCCCAGCTTGGAACCTCAGGTGTCGCGCGCTATGCTTTAGCCGAAGTCTGACGCCTGGCGTCCGCTTTACGGTCCCGCTAGAACGAACACGGGGTTTTGCGGCAAGGCATTTCCGCCGTTCGGTGGGGTGACGGTGCTCAACGGTGCAGGCAGGTCGAGCACCGGAGTGTCGTCAGAAGAGCGAATGACCGCGGTGCTCCCCGAATCGCACTTTCCCGCAAATACCTTTGAACTGTCCGCCGAAGCGGCGGCAGAAAGACGAAAGCGCACTCCGCCCAGCGCACCTGCCGGGACACCTAGGCCACTGCTATCGCAACCGGTCGGGAACGCCGTAGAGACTTCGACCACGACGGCTCCAGTTCCGTTCTGACTGCTCGCCTTGGTCCCCGTGCTGCTGACGACCGTGAAGGTTCCAGCGTTTACCGCGTTGAGAGTAAATGTTCCGTTGTTTCCCGGGTCGCCCATGCCCGAAATCACCATTTCCATTCCTGGGCGCAGGGCGGGGCCCGACGTCAGCGTGTAGGAGTAAGTGGTAGTGGGGAAGTTGGAGCTGGTATTAGGGCCGTCTGGCAAGGCGGTTGTGATGCTGACCGTGGATTCCAGTGGAATGATCTTTCGGACACCGCCGTCAGTGGCGTTGATCACGGTAACCTCGGATCTGATACAAAGCTGGGTATCCAGGGGATCAGAAGTGCAGGGGGGGATCTTTGTGGAACCCACCGCGTAAGCCCGGCTGCCATCCGGCAGCACGGCCACCGTAACCGGTCCGGGGACAACCGGGGTCGCAAACAAGACGGTCGGGGGATCGGACGAAACATTCAAAGCGGTCACAGTGCTGGCGGTCGGATTGGTGATGTAGAGGCGATTCAGCTTGCCGTCATACGCCATGTAATTCGCGCCCGCGCCCACCGTCACCGAGCTCAACACTGTGTCGGTCTTGGTGTCAATTGTGGAAACCGTGCCGCTTCCGCTGTTGAGCACGTAAATCCTCGCGCTGTCGGAGCGGGCCACCGCCCAGACCGGAGTGGCGCCGGTCGGAATCGTGGCATTGCCATTCAAACTTCCATCAATGGTGTTGATGCTGGTCACCGAATCCGTACCCTGGTTTACGACATACAGTTTCTTGCCGTCCGGAGTCTCAGCCAAGGCTACCGGTTTAGAGATAGTGTCAGTTTGGAGAACCGGCTGGCTGGGGTCTACACGAATGAGGTTGGTTACAACGTTGCTGGTAGTGGAGATTGCAGCCACCGTTCCAGTCCCGAAGTTTGCGACGTAAACCGTGCCCCCCTCTGTGGTATGGACAAATACCGGGTTCGCACCCGCCGGAAGAGATGTCGTCGTCACTGACGTGGCGGTCGATCCCGGCGTCGGGGAATAGGAAGAAACCGAATCTTCGCGCGTATTCACGGCGTAGACCCGAGCGCCGTTCGGGGTCAGCGTGGCGTGCGCGGGGCCCAGTCCGAGTTGGGCGACGCCGATATTGGTGTCACCCGAAACATCCATACGGCTGCTGGCGCCTGGGTCATTCACACCGTTGACGCTAAACACCAGAACGAAGTGAACAGCCTGGGGATCGGGTGGCGGGGCGACAATAGGAACGGCCACGGGACGGTATTGGTCTCCGCAGCTGACGCAAATCAGGCCAAGAATCAGAACGCCCAGCAGGCGGGCCGCACACCAAAAATTCATCCGCACCCCAGCAGAACCGTGCATGAAAGATTTCCCATTTTAATGGTTGGTGGGAATATGCGCCAGCGGAGGACTCGGCACTTAGCGATTAGCACTTAGCCTTTAGCACTTAGCCTTTAGCCTTTAGCACTTAGCCTTTAGCCTTCCAGTCTGATGCCAGGTGGCAGCCGAAAGGCTGCTCTCAAGAATTGACAGGCGATTAACTGTGCGGAGAGGTCAGTCGTAGATGGAGAGAGTGCCAGGTGCTAATTGCCAATTGCTTCTATGCCTTCCCTCTCGACCGTTTTCCCACGGCTTCCCGCGCGGGCGCTGCCGGCTTCTTTTTTCCTTCCATTTCGGCGAGGCTTTGTTTGAGGGCGGCCATCAAGTCCACCACCGGGGCCAGCTTTTTCGGCTTTTCTACTTCGGCGATCTTTCCGCCTTCCAGTTTGGTCTCGATGAGCTTTTTCACGTTCTCCTGAAACGTGTCGTGGTACTTTTCCGGGTCCCACTCGGCGGCCAGAGCTTCAATCAACTGATGAGCGACTTTGACTTCCGCTTCTTTCAGTTCGACATCGGGCGCGCCAAAGCCTTCGACCTGGCGAACCTCCTCCGCGTAATACATGGTGTGGAGCATGAGCCCGCCCGAATGTGGACGCAGAAACACGGTGTACTCGCGATTGTGCATGGTCAGTTTGGCGATGGCGACGTACTCGCTCTCTTCCAGGGCCTTGGTCAGCAAGCCGTATGGCCTGCGCCCCGCTTCCTCCGGCAACATGTAGTACGACGATTCAAAAAACACCGGATCGACTTCGCTGGATTTTACGAACTCCAGGATCTCCATGGTCTTGGCAGTCTGAGGTTCGATCTTCTTGATCTCTTCGGGCTCAATCACTACGTATTCGTCCTTGCGGAATTCGTAGCCCTTTACGATTTCACTGCGCTCCACCACCCGATTGTCGGCAGGACAGTAATATTGCTGCTTGACCCGCTGCAGGTCATCGCGATGCAACATGTTGAAGGAGATGCCGCTGCTGCGCGCGCCGGAGAAAAGACGCACCGGCATGGAGATCAAGCCGAAAGTAAGATATCCCGACCAAACCGAAGCTGCCATAAGTTCACCCCGAACCGGAAATGGCCCAAGCGTAGTGCAGTTTAGACTACTCTGGGGACTTTGATGCAGTTCGTAAACGCTGGTACTCTGAAAGCCAAACCCAATCTGTAGCACGACCAGAAGGACTACGCTATATCTTGTGGATGACGCGGATCCAGTTTGCGCACTGGCGCCATTTATCGTGACCGATGTGTTTGACTTCTGCCGACTCAGCGACCTGACTGCCTTCCAGGCACGTTGGGTCATCGGAGGTCTGCTCACCCTCGCCTTCGCCATGTTCGCCCGCCTGATGCGCGGAGTAACAAACTCCGGCGGGCTGGTGGGCGCGGTCAGTTGCTTTGTACTCTACCTGTGTGCCGGTCCGGGGGCTTTTGCGGCGTTGATTACTGTCTTCGCGCTGGCCTGGATCACGACCCGGCTCGGCTATGCACACAAACAGAAGTTGGGGATCGCGGAACGCCGGGAAGGCCGGAAGGCATCCCAGGTTCTGGCCAATCTTGGCGTTGCCACCGCCTGTGCGGCTTTTTCCGCCCTCAGCCATAACCGGGTGCTGTTGCTGCTGGCAATGGCGGCGGCGCTTTCCGAGGCCGCAGCTGACACAGTGTCCAGCGAACTGGGCCAGGCTTTCGGCGAGAAAGCTAATCTGATTACCACCTGGCGCCCCGTTCCCGTGGGGACTGATGGTGCTGTGAGCATGATCGGGACCCTGGCCGGAGTGGTCGCTGCAGGCATGGTAAGTTGCGTGTGTGTTCTCGGTGGACTGCTGCCGCGGCAGTGGCTGGCAATCTCGGCCGGCGCGGCCATTCTGGGCATGGTCGCCGACAGTTTCCTGGGCGCCTGGCTCGAGAGGCGCAATCTGGTTAATAACGACTCGGTAAACTTCCTGGGTACCCTGGTCGCGGCCCTGGCCGCATTCTGGCTGGCCTAAGTCACCTGTTCTTCCGCGATTTACCCCGGCAGATCATGTACTGATGGGCCTTGCTGGAGGTGACCGTCCGGGGCGAAAATCTTGGAAGAGCATCTTGGCGCAAGGGTGCTCGCATCCCACTACTTTGCTGCGGTTTCCGGGGTTATTGACGAGGCCTGCAAAGCAACGAAAGACGTTTAGAAGTGAAGATTCACACGTTTGTTATCGGTTCCGTGCTGGCGTTGGCACTGTTCCTGTTCGCCCAACACCGTCCGGGCACGCCCCAGGCGGGCACATTCCGCGAGGTCGTTGACCTTACCCATTCGTTGCCGGCGAGCGGCTTTGAAAAGCCGCAGAAGTCCGGTTATCGGCTCGAAACCGTGGCTTTGTCCGAAAAAATGTCGTCCGAGCCTTCAGAGCAATTTGCTACCCGCATTGATGCTCCCGCCCGTTTGCGCCGTGGCACGTGGACGGTCGATCAGATTCCAGCTGGCCGGCTGATTGGGCCGCTGGTGGTGCTGGATGTCAGCGCCAGCGTCAGGAGCAACCCCGACTATGAAATTTCTGTGCAGGACATTGCTCGCTGGGAGCAGGTCAACGGGCAGATTCCCCTGGGCGCGGTCATAATGGCGCGGACGGGATGGGGCTCCCGCTGGAATTCCGTCAGAAACTACCGCAATGCCGACGCCAAAGGCGCTGTGCACTTTCCGGGATACTCCGAGGAGGCGGCGCGCTTCCTGGCAGAAGGACGCAATGCTCTCGGCCTCGGCATCGATACGGCGAATCTCGATCGCGGCTCGGCCAGGAAATCTGCCGTCAATCAATATGCCGCAGAACACGGACTCTATCTTCTGGCCAACGTGGCTAACCTCGATCGCATGCCCGCGAACGGCGCCGTCGCAATGGTGGCTCCTGCGAAAGTGGCAGGCGGGTCGACCGCCCCGGTGCGCATTCTGGCGCTGGTACGGTAGCAGGCTGAACTTCTAGTTTCTAGATCCTCGAGCTCACCAGCTCCCTCCCCAAAAAGCTGCCGACTGTTGTTGGTGTTATGGCGATGCTACGACAGTAATCCTGGGAAAGAGACGAGACTCGATTGTGCATCGGGCTACCAGCGAGATCGAGCCCGCGCCCCGACTGACGTGCGCAGCCGACAACTTGCTTCACTCTGGTAGTCCGACGCGCCGCCGCAGTTCACCAAAGCGCGGGTCGGAGCGGAGGCTGTCCATACGCGCGGCCGTCAACAGATAAGTAGGCAGATAGTAGGACCGGTCTTTGTACGCCCGTTCGAGCAAGGCGAATGCCTGGTCTTTTTCTCCCAGGCCCGCATAAATGACTGCGACGTTGTAGGGCGCGACCCAGCTGTGCGCCGATACCTCTTTTAAATGATCCAGGATCTTTTGCGCTTCGGCGCGGTTCCCCGACAACGCGTATGCATGTCCCAGGCCTGACCAGGTCTCGGCATTGTCCTTTTCCAGTTCGACCGCGCGTTGAAACTCGACAATGGCCTCCGGCAGCTTTCCTTTCTGCTCATAAGCTCTACCCAGGAAACAATGACTAAACCAAAAGTTCGGGTCAATCGCAATGGCGCGACGGAGTTGCTCAATCGCCGGATCCCAGCGTCGTGCAAACACCAGAGCCGCTCCCACGCTGAAGGCCGCGAATCCGGAGAGTGGATCGGCTTGCTGTGCCCGCTTGGCTTCCGCGATAGCCTGATCGTTTCGCCCCATCGGCGCCAGGAACCAACTGTAGTACGTGTGAGCGTCCGAATTGTTGGGACTCAGTTCAATGGCTCGTTTGAATTCCTTTTCCGCTGCGGCCCAATTCCAGTCATACCAGTGCGTGACGATCGCCATGGAAACATGCGCCCCCGCATCGGATTCGTCGATCGCGAGCGCCCGCTTGGCCGCATCCTTGGTCTTGGGCCCGGCTTCGTTCGGAGACATAAACCAATCGTCCTGGTTCACGTAGTTGAAAGCCAGGCCGCTGTAAGCCAGGGCATAGTTGGGATCGACAGCGATAGCCTGATTAAAGTAGTCGATGCCCGTGCCAAACCCCTCTTTGGTGAGTTTGTTGGTGTAGTACTTGCCCTCCAGATAAAGCCGGTAGGCTTCGGGATTATCTGTCGAGCCCCTGGTCAGCTTCTGTTGATCTTCCGCCGAAAGTTGAGAGCGCAGACGCTGGGAAACTTCCCTTGCCATGTCACTCTGAACCGCCAGCAGGTCGGCCACCTTGCGGTTGTATTGCTCACCCCACAGCTGTTTGCCGTTACGAATGTCGTCGAGTTCGACATTGATAGTTAAATCGTCACCTCGCTGCCTGACGTCACCTGTGAGTACGGTTTGTACGCCAAGTTCGTCGCCAACCTTTTGCACATCCATCGCCTTACCCTTGTAATGGAGAGCGACACTGTGCGGAGTTACCTTTAGGCTGGGCAACCGCGCCAGGCTGTTGTTGATGCTTTCCGTAACGCCATCGGAGATGTATTCTGCATCGGGATCGTTGCTTCGATTCTCCAGAGGCAGAACTGCGATGGAATCGATGCCTGCATTCGACCGTCTTAGATAAATAAAGACTCCGGCGGAAGCGATGACTAGCAGACTCACGGAAATAGCCAA
>Ga0210384_10006629_pt1 | contig 12313 bp, 13 predicted proteins | sample IncBWH2MmetaG_FD_160574 | JGI IMG/M metagenome (GOLD analysis project Ga0210384, IMG submission 160574) | Forest soil microbial communities from Barre Woods Harvard Forest LTER site, Petersham, Massachusetts, United States - Inc-BW-H-2-M | ecosystem: Environmental > Terrestrial > Soil >... | reverse complement strand
GCCACAAACTGCAGTCGCTCATCCATCACCGAACACTCCTTCCAAGGCATTCACTCCCTCCCCAAAAGGGGAAAAAGTGTAACCCATGTGTCCGGTACAATCTGTTACCTATGTGTCGGGTCGCTCATCAGTGACTTAGCAACCCAGCCCGAAATTTCACACCTGTGATTTCACACCTGTGCTGGTGGTGGCGAACAAAAAAGCGAAAGTGATAAACTGCGTCGGATGGACGAGGGGCGCAAGCGCGTGCTGTTGATCGCGGCGAGTATCCTCGCGGCGCGCAAACTCGCGCAGTTTGATGGCGGAAAACGAGTTCCGGCGACGATGAGCGCAATCGCGGACGCAGTGCGCTGGGCCGAAGAAATCATGAAGGCGATTGATGAGCGATGGCCGACTGGCAGATGAGTCTCGGCTTTCGTCAGAGATTTCTGTCGCACAGTCCGTAGAACCAAACCGCTCTGCCGTTCAGATGCCGAGAGAGGCACGATCGTCATCCGTGGGACCCGTAACCACCTACGATCTGATTGACAGCCGCTCCAGCCCAAGGACAGAGTCGCTCGTGGCCGCTGCGGTTCAGTGGGCAGAGCGGATCATGCGGAAGATTGATGGCGTGTTTCCGAAATAGGCTCAGGTCCAGATTTCAGTCGTGGACTGCCCTTGAACCTCTCTTGGTGATTGGCGTCACTGCCGCGCTTTTCGGTAAGGCGCATCCTTTCTGCTACACAGATGCACTACAATGCCCGAATGCTGCACAGACGCCCACGTAACTCCTTTGTAGATGGGCCTGGGAAACCCTGAACACGGGTGGGGGTTTTTAGCTCGCCCGTTGAAGCCCCTTAGCAGAATCGAGAATCCCGGAAAGGTGCCAGTGTCCGGTTTGCCGACGATACACCCGGAACTATGTTGGCTGATGCAACGGGGAACTACCGGTTAGCGCGGACATCAAAGAATTACACTCTCAATCGACCGCCGCGGGCTGGCGTGTGCAGTCCATTTCGGATAGCCCATATAGAAAACAAAGGTCGGCTGCCACGTGGCGTCATGCAGGACTTCGCCAAGCAGGCTAGCCCGCAGCGCCGGTTTTCCCAGCGCCTTTTCATGGTCGATCATTTCCACTGACTCGTTGCAGGGGCGTCCGGCCAGTCCGCGAGCAGTTGTCAGCAAATGCGCCCGGTGCCAAATTCTCCCTGCGCGTAGACAGTGTTCCCGGTCGTAACGGTCATGCACCGCTATGATGCCGATCAAGGGCGCAGTCAGCATCAAGTCCGAATAGCCATTTGCCTCGCTTCGTGATGCGACCCGTTTCAGCAGCCACAGAGGCATCATCTTGGCTACTCCTGTGGCGATTGGAGGCAGCCCAAAGGCATCAATCGAGAGGCCATCGCGGAACTTCTGGACCTCACTCCTTGATCCGAATCCATCGATCGCTACCACGCTTTACGTCCGGGTCAGAATAGATTTCGGCGTTCGCGGCGGAGCTGACTTCCACGATCTTTTTTCGGTCGGCCTCTGCTGTGAAGAGAAAGAGTTTGACGTCTGGCTCCTCGCTGGCCAAGCGGCTCAGAGTGTCGACGAACTGGGGCGGGATCGGTTTCTGAGGCTTGTACGCACTGCGATTCGTATGGCGCCGCGGGATCGCATCGTACAAGTTGGTTTCTTCGTGTTTACCCGAGACGAGATCTACGCGTGCCAAAAGCTCCGGTTTGGACTCGGCGGGAATCGGCCCAAGCTTGCCCGGAAGGAGCGTCGCGGTGGCTTGGTAGCCATGGGCAGCTGCAGCCAGCATCAGGTTCTCGAGAGCACAGCCCATCCCGATGTGCTCTTCCCGCAGGAAGGGATCGAGCGCCCCGACGTTTCTCTTCGTGTCGATATACAACACAATCGAGGAATTCGTCACCTTGAAGAGCCAAGGCTGTGTGTTGTGCGGGCTCGCGGCTAGAATCGCGGCTCGCACCAGCGCGAGGGCTCCCTCGTCGGAATTGTTACGCCAGTCTTTCCACGGTTCGTAAGCCGGTCCTTGACCGACGCTGAAGACGCCCTGGTCGTAGGCGCGCCAGACTCCACCGCCCACAACGACGACAGTCACAACTCCCACCCCCTTCAGAAATGGTCTGCGTTGCATAAGGCACCTCTCACCTGCGCGTAGTCCGGCGCAATCGCTGACGACCACCGCAACAATACTCTTGGTCACGCTTATGGACCGTATAAAACTCAGGAACGCCGCTTACCTGCCACTTGGCTGGAGAGTCTGAATCCCATCACTGTGCCCATACCTGAAACGGTGCCGACTGTCGCGATGACGGAGAACCCTTCCATAATCCGCTAAGGGAAAGGTTGCTGACAATCCAGGAGCCATCGCGTTGGGTTTGCCCAATGTTGTATACAAGAGCGTGGACCCATGCTTCAGTTGGCGGATCTGGCGGGGCGAGGAAGGTCGGGCCGGGGTGGCGGATGCCCGCATGATGGGCACAGTGCGCCAGCTGCGATTGCATCCTGAAGTATGCAATCGGAGCGCGCGACCAGACTCAAGTTTCTGTATCTGATCAAGCTATTCAGGCAGCATATAAATCTGAGATCATCTGCTTTACGAGACTGAGACCGATCATGGCAAAACCAATCATGCTGAGTGTGGATGACGACTCCGATGTTTTACGGACGATTGAACGCGACTTGCGGTCGCAGTACGGTGCAGATTACCGTGTGATAGGAAGCGATTCTCCCGAAAAGGCGCTTGACCTGTTAAAGCAGATGAGGGTACGGAATGACAGCGTTGCTCTGCTTCTTGCCGACCAGCGCCCCAAGGGATGGGCGCTCGAACGGGATCCCTTTCTGCTCGAGACCAATGTTCCCGGTCTCTTTGCCGTGGGCGATGTGCGGCATGGTTCGGTCAAACGGGTGGCTTCTGGAGTCGGCGAAGGATCGGTACCCGTGCAATTCATCCATCGGTACTTGAGCAAGGTCTAAATGGTCGAGAAATCGGAACTACTTCGCGTCCCTGTATTCGCGGATTTACCTGACGATCAGATCGCCTGGTTCATCAGCCAGTCGCAAGAGCTGCATCTCAAGGCGGGTGAAAGCTACTCGCGCCAAGGCGATCCAGCCGATGCGATGTTTGTCCTTCTTGAGGGGCAACTCCAGGGGCGGGGCGAACTTGGGGGTGAAACCATCATCTTTGACCTAAAGCCGGGCGACGTCACCGGATTGCTGCCGTTTTCGAGGATGAAGCAGTTTACTGTGAGCGGGCGTGCAGAGACGGACAGCCGCGCCCTACGATTTCCTGCCTCGCTATTTCCAGACCTCGTGCAGAAAATGCCGGAACTGACCAAGCGTCTCGTGGGCCTGATGTCCGACAGGATCCGTGAAACCACTCGGATGGAACAACAACGCGACCGCTTGGCTTCCTTAGGAAAGCTGTCTGCAGGCCTCGCGCATGAGCTCAACAATCCCGCTTCCGCCGCCAAACGTGCTACAAGCCAGCTGCGCGACATCCTGAAACAAATCAAGGATGCGAGTCATGACCTGGGAAGGCGCGACCTCACTCGTGCGCAGAAGTCGGAAATTGAGAAGTTAGAGGCTTCGATCATCCAGCGGGACGAACCTCCGCGCGATGCACTGACCATCAGCGACCTGGGAGAGCAAATTGATTCCTTGTTGCGCAGCCACGGGCAGGACGACCTGTGGCAACTGGCGGCCGACCTGGCACGGAAGAACGTTAAACCCGAAGTGCTGGAATCGTTATTCGCGAGTCTCGATACGGACACTGCCCGAGCTGCACTGGTGAGGATCTCCGCTTCGGTAGAGGTCGCGAACCTGCTGAAAGAAATCGAGAGTAGCACGTCGCGAATCTCTGACTTGGTCGCGGCGATTAAGGAATACACATACATGGACCAGGCACCGGTACAAAACGTCGATGTCGTGAAAAGCCTGGAAACGACACTAACCATCTTGAACTACAAGCTCAGGCGCGGAGTGGAGCTGCAGCGCGACTACCAGCGCATCCCTCTTCTGGTAAATTCATTTGGGAGCGAACTCAATCAGGTTTGGACCAACCTCATCGATAATGCCATCGACGCGATGGACGGAAAGGGAGAGCTTCGAGTTCGAACTTATCGCGACGACAGTTGCGTTGTGGTTGAGATCGGCGATAACGGTCCGGGAATTTCGCCCGAGATCAAGTCCCACATCTTTGAGCCTTTTTTCACAACCAAAGGAGTCGGAGAGGGCACAGGACTCGGTCTCGACACGGTTCAACGAATTGTGAAGAAGCACCGGGGAACTATTCAAGTCAGTTCGAGACCTGGGGACACACGTTTCCAAGTGTGGCTCCCGTTGGCGAAAGGTCCAACCTAGACCATAAGTTTTTCGGCGCAGCCTGTACCTCTCAGATTGATAGATTCGAAGGTCTTCGGACGGAAGCCAAAGTCGTTGCAGCGGTGGCATGTGCAGTACGAGCGGTCTCCTTCTCGGCACTTCGGCGAGAAAGTTCCTGATCCGAGGCTTCCGCAATACTGGCAGGTGACGCCTGTGTAGCCGTCACATCGGCCGCAGGCAGGAGTAACGGAGTCGTCATGGCAGCAATGCCGTATCTGCATAGAGTGGGGCATTGAAGTGGGTCACCACATAAGCCAAGAGAAGGCGTTTTGTGGCGGCAGGCGCGGTGCGTGTGGAAGAAGAAGAAAAACCGGGTGGTGCGCAAGGCCCGGAAGGTGAGAACCGAGGAAGGCTGAGCGACTCGGCGACTCGGGCGGGCATTCTGGGTTTAACGTCGCGGGGACAAAGGGGCGTTGGGCGCGGACGTGTTAATAGGGCGAGGGGGCACCAGTGAAGGGGTGAGGGGAAGCGGGAGCGGGGCGCGCGGAAGAGATCTCACTTAATCATCATCATTCGGCGGGTTAAAACTCGACCAGAAGACCCCCCAGCCAAAAGCGTTTTCCGGTATATACAACAAGCCCTTGTCCGTCATCAGCCCGGCGGGTTGAGCCTGCGGAGAACAGATAATGCCGTTAGCCGGATCGAAGGTGAAGGCGGTGCAGGATGAGACGTAGTCTGCCAAAAGGGTGGGGTGCTTTAGGTCCGTTACTGCGGCAATATCCTGGGTCTCAAAGCTGTAGTTATACCCATCGTTGTTAGTGATGATGTCGGAAAGGTCTTCCAGCAACTGAGGGCTGGCTCCGAAGTGTGGCCCCAAGATGATCGGGTAGGCAAGCTGACGGGAGCCGTCGGGGGCATAAGACCCGAATCCGACACTCGCCGTGTTGGGATTAAAGAAGACATAGAGCTGACCGGGCGCAAATTCGGCGCTGATGGTTCGTGAACCCTTGGTGATCACGACGCGGGCGGTGCCGTAGTTATCGACGTACGCTTTAGGACCAACTCCGGCAAGCGGTTGAACCTTTGATGTGTGGGATGTGAAAGAGAGATTGATCTTCGCGTTGCTGAAGAACTGTTCGCCAATGGTGACGTCGGAAACGAAGAAAAGGTTGTAAGTGATGGATCTTGTCACCGCCAGCTGACGGCTTAAAAGGCCGAGAGCACGATTGCGAGGTTCTGGGCAGCGCGAGAACTTACAATGGCCTCTCGCCTGCTGATGTACCATACGGAATCTCCATGCGGTGAGAGCCGCATTTTTTGAACCAAACCCTATCACAAACAAATCTCAGCGGGGGAATATGACTTCCCTAGAGGTGACCGGCCGCTGAGCTGTACTCGCTCTCCTTTGCGTGCTCGCTTGTTTTATTCCGCCCGCCCTCGCACAGACGAAAACTGGCACGATCCGAGGTTCTGTCATTGATCCGGCTGGCGCGGTCGTCCCCAACGCCAGCATCCGACTGATTGACGTCGATCGTGGATCTCAAACCCAAGTGGCAACTGGCAACGGAGGCTTCTACACCTTCGCCAATGTTCGTCCCGGCCATTACCGGATGGAAGCAGAAAAGAGCGGATTCAAACTCGTCCGTCTGACGGGAATCACCGTCAACGCCCAAGACAATCTGGACCAGAATTTTAGGCTTGATGTGGGTGCTGTTTCGGATTCCATTTCCGTCGAAGCCAATGCCGTGAATGTGAATGCAACAGACGGCACCGTCAGCACACTGGTGGATCGCACTTTCGCCGATAACTTGCCGCTGAACGGCCGAAGTTTTCAGACGCTGATCATGCTCACGCCCGGTGTGGTGGTGACTCCAACGGTTTTCAACGACCAGGGACAATTTAGCGTGAACGGACAACGCGCGGACGCCAACTATTTCACGGTAGATGGGGTCAGCGCCAATTTCGGTGTGACTGGCTATTTTCCATTGGGGCAGACTGCAGGTGGAGGGCTACCAGCGCTGACCGTTTCAGGCGGGACGAACAGCCTGGTGTCGGCGGATGCCATGCAGGAGTTTCGCATTCAGACCTCTTCCTTTGCTCCGGAGTTTGGGCGCATGCCTGGGGGACAGATTTCAATCGTGACACGCTCTGGAACCAATCGTTTTCATGGCACGTTATTTGAATACTTCAGGAACGGCGTGCTGGACGCCAACGATTGGTTCGCCAACTTCAACCATCTGAGGAAGCCGGAAGAGAGACAAAACGACTTCGGCGGTGTGATCGGCGGACCAGTTTTCAAGGACAGAACGTTCTTCTTTTTTTCTTACGAAGGGCTACGTTTGCGCCAGCCGGTGACCCAGGCGACTGCCGTGCCTGACAATACCTGTCAGGTCTTTGGTGATGCACGGGCCATGGCGCCGACTTCCAATGCAGCCCTTCTTGAACGCGTACCCATTTCCAAACGGCGCAGAGCTTTTTGCGCAGTGCGAACCGAATGTGAATGGATGCCCACCGTCCGGCCAGCTTGCGACGGGGACGGCACAATTCAATGCTAGTTTTGCGAACCCCTCGTCCCTCGACAGCTACAGCATCCGGTTGGATCAAGTCGTCAGCTCAAAGGTCAATTTGTTCGCTCGTTACAACCACTCCCCCTCTAGCCTGAAACAGCGAGGCGCTTCCTTTACATCGACAGCCCTCAGCTCGACAGAATCGCTTGATTCCTCCGTAAATACATTCACCGTCGGACTCACACACTTGGTCACGCCCAGGCTTAGCAATGAAGTGCGGGCAGACTACAGCAATCACCGTTTGGGAACTGCGTTTGCTCTGGATCATTTCGGCGGTGCTGTGCCGGTTCCCGACTCCGTCTTGTTTGCGGCCGGAAGTTCGTCCAACGATGATGCGTTCCTTTTACTCATAAGCGGCGCTGGGGAGTTCGGGCAGGGCAAGGCGGCCATCGACGAGCAACGCCAAATCAATCTTATCGACAATTTATCAATGACAAAGGGCGCCCACCAGTTGAGGTTTGGAGTGGACTATCGCTGGCTCTCTCCTTTTAGCAGTCCGTTCTCTTACCGTCAGTTTGCTGACTTCTCGGGAGTAGCGTGTCCTCCGCTGCCAAAGTCGTGTGCGGGCTACGCTCTTTCGGGAACGGTTCCAGGCGCCATGACAACTGCTTTTTTCGCTCAGCCGGCGGTGTTTCAACCTATAAGTCACGGTGATTCGGGGCGTGATTTTCCAGGTGTCTGTTCAATCCGAATCCAGATTTTCAGTTTGTCTCGATAACCGACAATTCGGCGACCTCGAATTACAATTCCCTGCAACTCAAGTTCGAACGGCGTCTGTCGAGTGGAATCCAAGTTCTAGCCTCGTATTCCTACTCACACTCGATTGACATTGCATCGACGGACGCATCTACCAGTCGGAGCACGCCGGGCACGATTTTGATTCCGGACACGGACCGCGCCGATTCGGATTTTGACATCCGGCATTCGTTCACTGCTGGGGTAACCTATGATCTCCCTTCCCCGGGGTCGCAAAGCGTTGTCCATTACCTACTTGGCGGCTGGTCACTGAACAGTTTTGTTCTGGCCAGATCGGCTCCGCCGGTTGATGTAGTGGGTGCAACTCTCTTCGCTGACGGCGTCGCCCTTAAACCCCGGCCGGACTTGAATCCCGGAGTGCCCATCGTCATCCACAGCGCGCAGGATCCCGGCGGCAAACATTTCAATAAGGATGCGTTTACGTTGCCTTCGCCGGGAGATCAGGGTGATTTCGGACGCAACGTGCTAAGAGGTTTTGGGGCTGCGCAGGTGGATTTAGGCTTGCACCGCCAGTTTCACATCACCGAGAACGTTGGGCTGCGTTTCCGAGCTGAGTTCTTCAACATTCTTAACCATCCAAACTTCGGCAGTCCCAACACCGACCTGAGCCAGACGCAGTGTCTCCCGCCTGCACAAAGCACCGGCTTCGGCTGTTCGACGCAAACCCTTGCCAGCGGCTTGGGCTCCAGCGGCGCGAATGGCGGCCTCAATCCGCTGTATCAGATCGGCGGCCCGCGCTCGATTCAGCTGGCACTCAAACTTCAGTTTTAAACACCAGACTGCGCGACAAGTCCGCATCAAGCCTTCGGCCCGCCCCCACGCCCGCCCAACCAAGCCCAATTCTGTTTACTCATCGGTAACGAGGGCAGTTTCAGATCGCTCTACCTCCTATCCCCTCAATTGCGGGCTGCCAGAATTAATGATTTATCCCAGTCCTGGTCCAATTATGTTAAGTCCTTTGAAATATGACAGCCAGGGACGGAGGTGAACCGCCAACACCAGCCGCTGTGCCAGTTCAGCCCTTTGGGCGAATGCGTTGCCGATCAATTCCCTCCACTGTGCTGAAAGTCAACGCGAGCGTACGCAAACTGCTTTCCACAATCAAGGCACACCTCGTAAGTCCGGCCCGAAATCGTGAATGGACGGCTTACGTTGCGATGCCAGCAGCCAAAGAGCCGCTCGAGGACGGTTTGTACTCGAAGTTTCACAACTTGTTGCCTTGGCAATTTGTTCTCCATTTTTGGGCTCATGCGCACGTTGACCTTCTGGGTTGACGAAAAATTCCTCTGCGGTCGAAAAGATCTGAGGAATTACCAATTTACTTATTGCTGGCCGCAATCACCCTGGCAACCTTGCTTCGACCACGCGGCGCCGAGCGAGTGGAGTATGAGGGCATCCCCTACAGTCAGCGCCGTGGGATCCATAACAATCTTGTAGGCATAAAAAATCTCTGTGTTGAGCGTCATGCACCAGGGCTCGTGGCGAACGGCACCGCCGCAGTGCTCACACGCGCCCTGGGCACTGTAACGGTTGCTGTGAAACCACGTGGTTGGAGCTTGGTCCGACATAAAGTAAACCTAGAAATGACAAAAGCTACTACCTAACACTCATCCTCTATTTCACCGCCAACGAGTTGGTCAAACTCTTTCATCGATGTGTTACGACTTAATGCTCCTGCAATTCGTTCTCCATCTGCAGGCTCCTGTTCTGACCTTTGGCAACCCAAGTGCTCCACACCGTCTTGGAGAAATCGTCAATTGGGAAATGACATCTGGATGAGCCCGGACGCTCGTTTGAAGCCACTTATGAAAAGACTCGTTTGCATGATTCTGTTCGTTGGTGGTGGCTGGCTTCTCCGCTCCAAACCAATGTGCGAGAGGAAAACCAAAACACAAAGGATTTCAAGAAGGAAGGAGGCGGTAATGGCCCGCATAATTGAGTTCTACGTACCTGCGAAATTCCAAAGAAGAGAGCCGCTCATTGCGCGGTCGCAGAACGGAAAGGTCATTGTGTTCTGCGCCGAGGCGAAGAAGCCTGCATAGCCCTCAAGGTCCCAGTATTATGCGAAGGAGAAGCTGCGCGTTGAGTGCCACAATGATCGTGGAAAGATTCATCGCGATAGCGCCCACTCTGATGGGCAGATTCACTCCCCATCGGAGAAACATCCCGGCAGTCGCCGGAATGGCAATCACGTTATAGACCGTAGTTTTTCCTGCGGGTTTGTGAAGCCTTACAGCACCACCTGCGCCCTCTAAGTTCATGTAAAGCCGTGAAGGACGGGGCAAGAGCGGGTGTGACACGGAGGTGCGAAGAGATACATGCCACTAAATGGCCGTGCGCTGCAATTTCAATCGGCGGAGCAATTGCGCATTCACGGCCACAATGATGGTGGACAGGCTCATGGCCACTGCTCCCACACTCATGGGCAGATCCACTCCCCAGCGGACGAACAGTCCTGCAGCGACCGGGATGGCAACAATGTTGTACGCAGTCGCCCAAACGAGATTTTGAATCATCTTTCGATAGGTCGCTCGGGATAACTCGATCGCTCCCACGACGTCGCGCGGGTCGCTCCGCACTAGGACAATGCCAGCCGACTCAACCGCCACGTCAGTACCCGCGCCGATCGCGACTCCAACATCTGCGGTAGCCAGCGCGGGTGCATCATTCACGCCGTCCCCAACCATGGCGACCCTCGCACCGTCCTCCTGAAATCGACTCACTGCAGATGCCTTGTCAGCGGGAAGGACCTCGGCTGCGACTCCGTCTATCCCGATGTCGTGAGCCACGGACTCGGCCACCTTTTTGGAGTCTCCCGTGATCATTGCCACCCGGAGACCGAGCTGATGAAGCTCGTAAACCGCTTCCTTGGATTCGGGCCGAATCTCATCCTCGACAGCGAGAGCCCCGAGCAAGCGCCCTTCCTCAATCACAAACGTAACGGTCTTGCCCTTGGCCGCCCAGTTGGCCGTCACTTCTGCAAGCTCTGGCGGGACTGCTGCCTTGGCCTCGGTCAGCAGACGCGGTCCGCCGACCACGATGCTTTTGCCGTTTACTCGTGCCTGGGCTCCGCGACCAGGCAGCGCATGGAAGTCAGCGGCATCTGAGTTGGGCAGGTTTCGACGTTTAGCTTCGGCCACAATGGCCTTGCCGAGCGGGTGTTCGGAGTTGGATTCGACGGCCGCGGCGCGAGCGAGCAAATCATTCTCGTTGCCGCCAGGCACAACCGCGACCCCAGACACTATAGGAGATCCACGTGTGAGCGTTCCGGTCTTATCGAAAATCACTATATCCAAATTGCGAGCGCGCTCAAGCGCGAGTCTGTCCTTGACGAGAAGACCGTTCTGGGCGCCGAGCGACGTCGAGATCGCGATCACCAGCGGAATCGCCAGTCCCAGGGCGTGCGGGCAGGCAATGATGAGAACCGTCGCCGTCCTGATCAGGGCGTGCTCTTTGTCCCCTGAAAGCCACCAGTAGGCGAGAGTGATCGCTCCAGACGCGACGGCCACATAGAAAAGGATCGCGGCAGCACGATCGGCAAGGTCCTGCGTGCGAGATCCGGAGGTTTGCGCAGCGGCAACGAGACGCATGATGCCGGACAAAGCCGTCTGCTCACCGACGGCCGTAACGCGAACTCGAAGGCTCCCGCCACTCACGACTGTGCCCGCGATGACGGCAGCACCAGGCTCTTTCGATACAGTTCGAGACTCGCCCGTGATTACCGACTCGTCGACATCGGCAGCACCCTCGACCACTGTCCCATCCGCCGCAACCCGGGTTCCGGGTCTCACCAAAACAACGTCGCCCACGCGCAACGCGGAGAGCGGGACGGTTTCAATTTCTGCACCGCTTATTCGTTCAGCCATGTCCGGAAGCAGCGCAGCAAGGGCATTGAGTGCTCCTTGGGCCTGGGAGATTGCTCTCATTTGGAGCCAATGTCCAAGAAGCATGATCGTGATTAGAGTCGCCACTTCCCACCAGACCTCAATCTTGAGGAGGCCGAATGTTCCCGCAAGCGACGTCAAGAAGGCAACGGTGATTCCCAAGCTGATGAGAGTCATCATGCCGGGCTTGCGGTCGGCAAGCTCATTCCGGGCTCCACGGACGAAAACCAGGCCGCCATAGAAGAAGATGACCGTTCCGAGGATCGGAGGAATCCAGTTCGATCCCGGGAAGGAGGGAGCTTTGTATCCAAGCCAATGTTGGACGTCGCTCGACCACAGCACGACGGGCATCGTGAGAGCGAAGCTCAGCCAAAACTTGTCGCGAAACATGGCGACGGAGTGTCCCGCGTGATGGTAATGACTTGCGGGGGCTCCCGACAAACTGTGGACGACGTGCGAACTAACCGGTTCGTGATAGTGGTGCGTTATGTGGTCCATTTTGAATTCTCGAGAGAGTGCTCCGCGACGGGGCGCGCGTTATCACAACATCATTGACTTGGTGTCCAGACCGGTGGCCCCGTTCGGTTCCGGCGGGCTGGGAGTGGCGATTTGCGGCGTGCCGTTTCCTTCATGGCACCGAACGGTAAAGATGTGCCTGCCTGACCGATAGGGCCAATCGTATCGCCAGATGACCCAGGTCAACTGCGAAAGCGGAGTGCGTAGCTCCGCCCGCTCCCAGGGACCGGCGTCCACCTGCACTTCAACTTTCGAAATTTCTCGGGCTCCGCGTGCGCA
>Ga0210384_10006628_pt1 | contig 12314 bp, 8 predicted proteins | sample IncBWH2MmetaG_FD_160574 | JGI IMG/M metagenome (GOLD analysis project Ga0210384, IMG submission 160574) | Forest soil microbial communities from Barre Woods Harvard Forest LTER site, Petersham, Massachusetts, United States - Inc-BW-H-2-M | ecosystem: Environmental > Terrestrial > Soil >... | reverse complement strand
CGAGATTTTCATCCGCCAGCTTGTCGTCGTAAATCTTGGGGCGAATCGCCGTAGCCATGTGCTTCCAGCCTTCCAGCCCATGGAACGGCGCATTGGGTTGCAGGCTGACGCAACGAATCGCGGGGTTGAGCTCCCTGAGGCGTCGCGTAGTGCCCATAAAGGTGCCGCTGGTGCCCAGGCCAGTGACGAAATGCGTGATGCGGCCTGCCGTCTGCTCCCAAATTTCATTCGCGGTGGTGCGGTAGTGCGCCTGCCAGTTCGCCGGGTTGCTGTATTGGTCGGGATAAAAGTATTTTTCGGGATCGGCCGAGACAATTTCTTGGACCCGGCGAATGGCCCCGTCGGTGCCTTCATCCCCGGGAGTAATAATCAGCTCCGCGCCAAAAGCACCCAGAATGCGCTTGCGTTCGTGCGAAGCGCTATCTGGCAAGCACAGCGTGACCGGATAGCCCAGCGCAGCGCCAATCATGGCATAGGCGATACCGGTGTTGCCGCTGGTGGCGTCGACGATGGTCTTTCCGGCCCGGAGGGCACCGCAGGCCAGCCCCGCTTGAATCATGCTCAACCCGGGACGATCTTTGACCGAACCGCCTGGATTGAACCACTCGGCTTTAGCACTGAATTCCACATTGGGAAATTCCCGCCCGATGCGCTCCAGACGCAACAGGGGGGTATTCCCGATGCAATCGACCACAGACTTGCCCGCGCGGCTCGAGGCACCGAGGGTTCCAGCAGGCGCAGCATGTTTGGCAACGGACATGGCTAGACCAGCGGACCACCTTCCGGATGGTTGGTTAACAGACCGCCCCCACCCCCCTGGATTTTCTGTAAGTGTTGATTATAGGGGACTTTAAGTCCTTTAGATTTGGAAATGCAGATTCTAAAAGGGTTAGCTGACTTTGCGGCCTGACCGGGCCGCGGTGCCACTGTGGAAAGCGCTACCCAGGAGACCCGTCTCTCAACCACCAAGCTATCATAACGCATAAGTAACCATTTGTCAAGCACTTACTCGCGAATCCGGGTGCTGACCAGCGGCGCCGTACGGTAGAGCCGGCAGTCCTAAAAAGGGAGACTATTCTAACCTCATATTGGATGCGGGAGCCAGCGGGCGATTTACATAGGTACGTTCGGTCGGTAGCTCATTCAGGGCCGGGTCGGGAAAAAAAAGACCGGATCCACAACCGTGGCTCCGGCCCGCTAGAGCGATGAACCGCCTTCAGAAGCTGAGGTGCAAGCCCAACTGCAGGAACCGCGGACTGCCTATCGTATGCTGAATTATTCCCAGGCTGCCTTGAGGCGGGATCGAAGGGGGACCTGTGAAGTTCGGGAAGAAGGTGACGTTGTTGTTCGGCGCGTCGAAATCGGGATGGTTGAACATGTTAAACGCGTCGGCTTCAAAGCGCAGACGGAAGCGTTCCTTGACGGGGAACTCCTTTGCCAAGCTCATATCGAAGCGCACCTGGAAAGGACCGCGGAACAGGTTCCGGCCGGCAGTTCCATAGTTCGACTCGAACTGATCGCACCCGGACGCGTCGCAGGCTGGTATCCCATTTGTGCCAGGGGCAAGAAACTGCGGAGCGAAGTCGGCAGGATTGAGTACGGGCGAACCCGCATTGATGCCGAGGGTGCCTTGAAGTTGCGCCTGACTGGGCTTTATGCCCGGCTTGAGGGGAACAATGGGGTTCCCGATAAAGTCACTCGTGCCGAAGAACAGGCTGCCCACCGAGCCCGAAAAGTCATAGACGCTATATGGTTGACCGCTCTGAGCCACGGTTTGGCCGCCGATGACCCACCCGTTGACCGCATAGCCCAGAGCGTGACTCTTCACCAGGTTCGGAGTCGTGTAGCTGTAGTTCACCAGAAAAACGTGCGTTTGATCGAAGTCCGAGGAGGCGTAGCTGGCTTTGGGAACCAGCGGATTATTGCCCGTGAAGAACAGGCCTAGCCCGCTTTGTTCGTCCAGAGCGTGCGACCACGTGTAGGACCCAGTGAGTTGGAAGCCTTTGGAGAGGCGCTTGTGCACCTGAATCTGCAGCGCGTGGTAGTTGGAGACCCCCTCCGCCCGGTAAAGCACCGAATTCATATCATAGCCGGGGAAGGGTACGCGGATCGGCGCATTGCCAGAAAACTCGCTGGTAAAGACGGGCTCGTTATCGAGAAACAGCGGACTAGTCCCCCCGTACGAGGTGGTCTGGCCGTTCACCGGATTCGAAGTCGTGGCGATGAACGGCTGATTGAAGGGAATGGGCAGCACTTCATGCGTGCCATGATTGCCTACATATCCGATTTCGAACAGCCAGTTGTTGAAGAGCTGGTATTGGAGATCGATCGTCCAGTTCTGCGTATAGGGCAATTTGTTGTGAATGTCATAGCCGCCAAACAAGAAAGGACCGAACAGGTTGCCGGCCGGGAAGCATCCCGCAAAACCGCAGGCGGTTTGTGCCAGGTTGGGCAAGGATGCAAGAAAGGCGGCGCCGGTGGCCGTTGGCGGTGTCGCTGCAACGGTGCCAAACGGCACCGACAGGTTGGCGCCCTTGGCAGCAGCAACCGGTTGGACGAAGGGCGGTGCCAGCGTCACGCCAAACGGACCATTGAACCCGGAGCCGGCGCTTGGCGAGAGATAGCTGAATAGTTCACCTCGGTCGTAGTAGATGCCGTAACCCGCGCGCAGCGTGACTTTCGTAAATGGCGACCAAGCGACGCCAATGCGCGGAGCAAAACCCCATTGGTGGTTTTTCAGTAAAGTATCGCTGGCCCCTGGCGTGCGGCCGGTCTTGTTATTTCCAGCAATCTCGAGTCCCGAGCCGGTGATGACATCTGTTCCGGCGTCACAGGTATTTGCTGTCGGATCGGCAGGCTGTCCGTTCACCGCGCACTGTACATAGCTATACTTCGACGGATCGAACCCGGTCAGCCGCCCATATTTTTCCGCCAATGGCCCGTCGATATCCCAACGCAGGCCGCCGGTCACCGTGAGGTTGCTACGAACCTTGTAGTTGTCGTTCACGTATAAGCTGGCGGTGTCCGACCTGTAATAGCGATTAGCCGAACCCGCGAACGCAGTTCCGTTACGCACTTGCCCCTCCACGAAAGTCATGAACGACGTGAAGTCGAGCGTATCGGTGTTGGTGTTCTCGTTGATGACGTTCAGCTGGGTGTGGTCGAATTGCCCACCGAAACTGATGGTGTGCTTCCTTACGATCAGGTTTAGCGAGGATCCTCCGCCCCATTGATTCTGGAACATACCGGCATCCCCAAAGCTGGTGCTCGGGCCGAACTCCAGGCCTTGCTGGATGGTCGGATCCGAAGTGCTGATATTCAACTGAGGGAAGGTTGCTGAGCCGAGCAGGCTAATGCCCTCCGTACCCGGACTGAAGCCCTGTTTCGTGTTCGCAAAAGCGCGCAGCCGCGTGAAGCCCGCGTGCTGCTCCCACGTTAGACTCGGCGATAGCACGATGGTATTGGCGAGCGAGACTACCTGGCTGCCTGCCGAAAGCTGCTGCGAGAAGCCGAGGAGGGAACCCACGGCGCCAAACGGATTGGTTGTGGGATCGCTCTGAGTGTAGTACTTCACCGAGAAACGATCCTTGTCGCTGAACACATAGTCCACGCTGGCGATTCCCTGATCGACGTGCGACTGCGCGTTGGGTCCTTGTACCACTGCATCGAAGCCCAACGCCGTGGCTGATGCCGCGTTGGTGTTTTGCGCACTGGGAATCAGGAATTGTCCGTTGGGAAGCTTGGCATTCAAGAGGTTCATCGCTGCCGTATTGATCTGGCCGGCGGTGATGGTAGCGCCAAAGGTCGTCTGGATCATGTTGATGATGCCCGTGGTGCTGCGGTCGTTGGTCAGACCCAACGGCACTGTGACGTTCTTCGTCGCGGGCTCCGCATCGGCAATACGAACGCCCTGGTAGGACAGGAAGTAAAAGAGCTTGTCCTTCTTGATGGCCCCGCCGGCGGTAGCGCCGAACTGGTTTCGATTGAGAAAGGGCTTAGGGGTTCCGGCGGCATTGTAGAAGAACGGGGTGGCGTTCATGGCGCTGTTCTGGAACTGCTCCCAGACCGAGCCGTGGAATTTATTGGTACCGGATTTGGTGACCACGCTGATGTGCGCGCCACTATTGTTACCCTGGGTGGCGTCGTACATCGAGGCATTGACGGAAATTTCCTGGATGGCGTCCGGAGGGGGCGTTGGCAAGGCCTGGCCAATCGCTCCATAAACCGATGTGCTGGTCTGGATGGCACCACCGGCCCCGAAGTTCTCACCGGTGTTCAGCACGAAGCGGTTCTCTCCCACCTGGCTGGTGGAGTTTCCGTTAAACAGGTTGTTCGTGCTGGTGCCATTCAACGAGAAGCTGTTGCTGGTGTCCCGGTTTCCGTTGGCGAAAATGGCCTGATTGCCTAAGCCGGCATTCGAGCCCGCACCGCCCAGAAAATCGGCGTGAACACCAGGGCTCAGAATCGCCAGTTGCGTGAAGCTGCCGGTGCCCAGCGGCGTCTGCTCAATGGTGAGCTGGTCAACCACATAGCCGTTGGTGGTGTCCGTCTGGTTCATCAGCGGTGTTCCCGTGACGGTGACCGTTGCGGTGACTTCGCCAGGCTGCAAAGAACCGTTGACCGTTGTGGTGCGATTACCCTGCACGACGATTTCCGAGTGGGCCAGGTTCTTAAATCCGTCGCGAGAGAAGGTAACGCTATACGTGCCGATCGGGAGATCGGAAACATTGAAAGAGCCATCAGCTTTGGTTGTTACGGTTTGCTCCAAACCAGTGGCCAGGTTGTGGATCTTTACAACCGCACTCTGGACGACCGCGCCGGAGGCATCCGTGACCGTGCCGGTAATTGAACCGAGGGTCTGCTGCGCGCGGGCAGGCAAAACTACCGAGAGAACTATGCTTAGAAACATCGCGATGGAACGAAACGATCTGAACATCACCTACACCCCTTTTTTCCCCGACGTTTTGCGGGTTTGTATAACATAAGTTGAACGCAAAGCGAGCGCGGTCCTGTGGAAATCGGCGCGCGACTCGATCACCCCGCACCTTGATAAATCAAGCTGATGAACACAAGTACAACCAATTGTTACAGTTGCATGAATCGAAGCTGACAAAACTTTTACAAATCTCAGTTGCGCCGGATGCAAAGAATTCATGGAGACGGCGGCGCTTTACAGACGCGCGCGGTTTCATTACCCTAGGCAGGCCATGTGGAATGTCGAAGAGCGGTTTTCACCAAAGGCCATCGAAAGTTTGGCGGCGCTGGGATTCAAGGTGGGCAGCACGCGCGGCGTGGTGCGCGTGGAAAAATACGGCAGCGGGGCGGAGTTCCGCAAAGGGACCGACGAGCTCTATCAGATGACCGTGGTGCCGACGATTATGGTGAAGGGGCAGTTCACGCGGTTGTGGGACGCGGGCTACCAGAAATTTCTGCTGACCGATGAGGGCTTGAAGCTCCCGGCGCTGGCCACGCACCTGGCCAATTTGCGCAAGTTCAATGAAGAGCTACGCACCGCGCTGGGCGTGCCGACGTTCTACAACGAAGCGCTCGGCTCGGTGAGCCAAGTCTCCGTGTACGACCGCGTGAAGGGCCGCAAGGGGGCGGTGCCGGACGAGACCGTCGGCGCGCATGGCCCCGGAAACAGCCACTAGGCCTCGTGTCTTCGGTTGCGGCCATGGCACCCTCCAAAAATCCGACGATCCGGCGAGCATTGCTGGTCAAAGGCTTGGATGCAGGCTCCCGCGGGAACGACGCATAACCCGATCCGCAAGACTCCCGACGCCAGCTTCTAGTGCAGGAAGTGCCGCATGCTGGTGAACACCATGGCCAGCCCCAGGCGGTCCGCTGCTGCAATCACGTCATTGTCGCGCACCGAGCCACCGGGCTGAATGACAGCCGTGGCGCCGGCCTTGGCGGCTTCCTCGACGCCATCGGGGAACGGAAAGAAGGCATCGGATGCGACCACACTGCCTTGAAGCGGCACTTGGGCCTTCATCACCGCGAGTTTTACGGAATCGACGCGGCTCATTTGGCCGGCGCCGACGCCCAGGGTGGCGCTGTCCCGGGCGAACACGATGGCGTTGGACTTCACGTGCTTGGAGACTTTCCAGGCGAAGCGCAGGGTGTGAATCTCTTCGGCCGTGGGCACGCGCTTGGTCACGGTGCGAAGCTCGGTGTCTTGTAGCTCTCCGAGATCGGGCTGCTGCACCAGCATCCCGCCGAAGATGCGCTTGAGCTGTAATTCGCGCTCGGGTTCGAGTTCCCCCGTCGGCAATTCCAGCAGGCGCAGATTCTTCTTCGCCGCGAAAATGGACTTGGCTTTGTCGTCGAATCCCGGCGCGGCGATGCACTCCACGAAAAGCTTGGCCACTTCTTCTGCCGTGGCCGCATCGACCACGCGATTGAATGCCAGCACGCCACCGAACGCCGAAACCGGGTCGCTGGCCAGCGCCCTGCGGTAGGCGTCCAGGAGTGTTTCTCGCTCCGCGGTGCCGCAGGGGTTGTTGTGCTTGATGATCACCGCCGCAGGTTGGCGGAACTCCGCAGCCAGGCTGCATGCGGCTTCCAGATCGACGAAATTGTTGTAGGACAGCTCCTTTCCCTGGAGTTGTTTTGCCGCTGCCAGGCCTGCTGGTGCCTGCCCAGCGGGCACATATAGGGCCGCGGCTTGATGCGGGTTCTCTCCATAGCGGAGTTCCTGCTGTCGGCGCAGCGCCAGGTGCACGCGCTCGGGTAGCAGCGGCTTCTCGCCCAATTCGACGTGACCCGAGGCAGCCGAGAGCCGCTCGAGCTTTGTAGTGATCATCCCGTCGTAACGCGAGGTCGTTGCGAACACTTTGCGTGCCAATTCCAGCCGCGTGGCCAACGAGGTCTCCCGCGAACTCTGGAGTTCCGCCGCGACGCGCTCGTAGTCGGCAGGATCGGTCACCACCGTCACGCTCTCGAAATTCTTGGCAGCCGACCGCAGCATCGTGGGCCCGCCGATGTCGATGTTCTCGATCAGTTCTTCCGCCGTCAGGTTGGCTTTTGCGGCGGTGGCCTCGAAAGGATACAAATTCACGACCACCAGATCGATTGGCGCGATGCCGTGCTCCGCCGCTTGTTTCTGGTCTTCGGCGTGGTTGCGGCGAAACAGCAGCCCGCCATGCACCTTGGGATGCAGGGTCTTCACCCGCCCGCCGAGCATCTCCGGCCAGCCGGTGAAATCGGAGACGTCGATTACCGTTACACCCGCTTCGCGCAGCAGCTTGGACGTGCCGCCGGTCGAAAGAATCTCGATGCGGGCCGCCGCGAGCCGTTTGGCGAACTCCACAATCCCCGTCTTATCGAAAACGCTGATCAGCGCCCGCTCCACCGCCATGTAAAGCCTCCGAACAAGAAAGCACAACAGTGTAAGCGGTCTGGCTCGAAATGGGAAAGCGCTTGTACCGGCCGGGTGGTAGGTCAGTTTCCGATAAGCGTTTATCAGGCGCTGAGGTTTGATTAACTCTGGTGATTCTTTCGACGGTGGTCGCTATTTGATTTTGGCGATGCGGCCTTGGGTGGGATATTTCTGGAACTGCAAGGCGTCGTGGCCAGGGATGACTCGGTCAGGATTGCCACCGGCCAGCTGGATCATGCGTTCTTGGTTCCTAATATTCGCGGTGTGATCGGCATCTGAGAAGGTAGCGCTGGCTTTGTGTTCGGAGAGATTGCGATAGAGATAGCAATTGTCGGATGCCAATACGAAGGGAGGATTGCTGTCGACACGCAGGTATTGCGAAGCGTAGGTGTGCCGCGCTCCGGTGTAGGCACGAATGCCAGGAAAGATCTCGACGTCGTCGCCATCGACTAGGTGCAGCCGGCCCCCTGTATTCAGTCTCACGAGTTGTTGCACGTCTTCGGGATCAATGCCGCCATGATTGCCGCCGGGCTGCCAGGCTTCGCCGGTGTAGTAACGGAACTCCTCCTTCTGAATCCACACTGTCGCTTTGGGGAAGAGATCAATGCCGCCCAGGTGATCCCAATGAGAATGGCTGACGACGATATCCGTGATTTCTTCCGGCTGGACGCCGGCGAGCTTCACCGCTTCGTCGGGGCGAATGTATTCCGTCGATGGGAAGGACTTGAGGAAAGTATCGCGGTGATAGCCGCTGTCAAAGAGGATGTTGCGACCGCCGCCACGAATGAGCCAGACGACCATGGCGATGGCGACTTTTTCGCCTTTTGGAGCGCCCATAACGAGGCCGGCAACTTCATCTTCAGCTGAGGCGTAGCGAATTGCCTGAATGGAGTATTCGAGCGTGGCAGCCTTCGCGGGGGAGAAAGCAGGCAGCGCGAGCAGTGGAATTAACACAACTGAGAAAAGACGTTTCATGGAGTGCACTCCGACGCAGAAGCGACGGATCATTCTACCCGCGCTTAGTCCCAGGCACAGTTATTCCATATCTAACGGCTGCCCCGATGAGGAGTCGTGTTGCTTAGACCTATTTGGCTGGGAGGAGTGCTCCATTGACTCTGTTTCCGTCCCTATGTTACCCATAAGGCTCCCAAAGTAGAGCCAATTGGGTAGCGGGTGACGCGGCTGCATGGCGCCAGACACCAAGCACCTGGAAGTCACGCTGGAGACGCAAGTCGAGAGCGTCAATGTAGCCGAGGAGATGTGTCTGCGCGTGGCGGAAGCCGCCGGATTCGGCGAAGACGATTGCTACCGCATCGGCATGTCGGTGCGCGAAGGCGTGATCAACGCCTTTCACTACGGCAATAAGGAACGTCCCGAGAAGAAGATCCACCTGGCGGTGGACCTGACGCCGGACAAAATGATTATTCACGTCCTGGACGAGGGCACCGGCTTCGACCTGAGCAGCGTGCCCGATCCGCTGGCGCAAGAGAATCTGCTGAGCACGTCGGGGCGGGGCATTTTCCTGATGCGCGCCTTCATGGACGAATTCGACGTGGTGCCCGGGCGGACCGGCGGCGCGGAAATCATCATGTCGAAGAAGCTGCCTTCGGGCAATCCCGGGGAGAACGGGCAGAGCGGTCAGAACTCGGCGCCGCAACAGGGAGCGTAGGCAAAAGATGGAGCTGCGAGCTACCTATCGGGACGCCGGCGTGATCACTGTTGTCGACATCAGTGGCCGCATTACGCTTGGCGAGGGCAGCGCGCTGTTGCGCAAGACCATCCGCGAGTTGCTCGAGGACAACCGAACCAAGATTATTCTCAACCTGGCGGACGTCAATTACATCGACAGCTCGGGAATCGGAGAATTGGTAAGCGCTTTCACGGCAACGAAGAACCGCGGCGGCGAGATGAAGCTGCTGCACCTGACCAAGAAAGTCCACGACCTGCTGCAACTGACCAAGCTGTTTACGGTTTTCGACGTCTACTCCGACGAGCATACGGCGACGAGCAGTTTTCGCTAGCGGCTCGCCCGGAACGGCCCGCGTTCGTTACCCGCCCATCGTTTCGTTCTGGACCCCTCCTTGGCGCTCGCCAGACGAAGCTCTGCTGCGGCAAAATCGGAGAGATGCGGACTGCCTCCGATACCGTGTGGATCGAACAACGCGCCAAGTCGCTGGGCTTTGACTTGTACGGGGTCGTGCACGCCGCGAAATTCCCCGAGCTGGCGCAAACCGAAGAATGGCTGGCCCGAGGGTATGCGGGAGAGATGAATTATCTTTCCGATGCGCGGCGGAGTGACCCGGAAAGTGCAATGTCCGGGATTCGCAGCGTGATTGCTTGCGCGTTGAACTACAACACGGAATATCCGAAGTCGATCGATGCCGACCCTGAAGCAGACGCGGACGAACCACGAGGCTGGATTTCGCGGTATGCCTGGGGCAGCGACTATCACGAAGCGCTGCGCGGAAAACTCGAGGAGTTGGTAGTGGCGTTGCGCGGGCAGTTCGAGGAACCGTTTGAAGCGCGCGTGTACGCCGACACCGGCCCGCTGCAAGAGCGTGTGTTTGCGAAATACGCGGGGCTGGGCTGGCTGGGAAAGAACACGCTGCTTCTCAATCAGACGCTGGGCTCGTGGTTTTTCCTTGGTGTGGTTCTGACCACGCTCGATCTCGCTCCCACGCTAGGCGCGGCGGAATTGCCTGCACCGGATCTTTGCGGCACTTGCCGGCGCTGCATCGATGCGTGCCCGACGGATGCATTGGTGGAACCCTACGTCATGGATGCGCGCCGCTGCATTTCTTATCTGACCATCGAGCTGCGCGGCAGCATTCCGGAAGAGCTGCGAGAGCCGATGGGACGCCACGTATTTGGCTGCGATATTTGCCAGGACGTGTGCCCATGGAACCGCCGCGCTCCGGTCACACAGGAGCAAGAGTTTCAGCCGCGCGTTATCCCTGTTGAGACGAAAGGCGAGGCAACTGGGAGGGCGTCGCTGCAAGACAACTCGTTGTTTCTGCCGAAGCTCGAATGGCTGGCCTCTCTGGAGCAAGAGGAATATCGAAAAGTGTTTCGCGGCAGCCCAGTCAAAAGGACGAAATTGCGCGCGCTGGTGCGCAACGCGTGCATCGCCCTGGGAAATTCAAAGATGCGAAGCGGCGCGCCCGCGCACCAGCGGATCAGCGCATTGTTGCAGCGACTCGCCGCATCGCCGGACGCGCTGATCTCCGAGTCTGCCCTTTGGGCGCTTTCGCGCATCCAATGACCGGAGACGACCCCTTGCCGAAGGAGCACGGCGAACCTCGCTACGCTGGACTCCAGCTTTACCAGTTCGCGTGGTATTGAGGGTATAATCCGCGACGCAAGCTAACTCGCCTTTCGCGCCGCAGGAGCTTCCCATGAATCGCCGAAAATTCATTGTTGGCACGGGCCTCGTCGGCGCGGGACTGCTTGGAGCAGGCGAAGCCGCACCCGGTCTTCTACACGCCGGCACAGCAACGGATTTCGAACCTAATCTCAAATCGGAGGAAAAAACCGTGGCATTCTCAGTGCCCCCACTGCCGTACGCATTTGACGCACTTGAACCGCACATTGACGCCAAGACGATGGAAATCCACCACGACAAACACCACGCTGCCTACGTGACCAACCTGAACAAAGCTCTCGATGGCCACGCTGACCTGCAGTCCAAGTCTCTGGAAGACTTGCTGAAAAATCTCGACGCCCTTCCAGATGCCATTCGCAACCCGGTGCGCAACAATGCCGGCGGCCACTGGAATCACTCGCTGTTTTGGACGCAACTCAAGAAGGGCGGCGGTGGCGAGCCTTCCGGCGATCTGGGCGCGGCCATCAAATCGACGTTTGGGTCGTTCGCGGATTTCCAGACCAAGTTTGCGGCCGCGGGCGTCGGGCGGTTCGGCTCCGGCTGGGCCTGGCTGCTGGTGAAAGACGGCAAGCTGGTGATCGACTCGACCCCCAATCAGGACACGCCCATTTCCCTGAACGGCAAGGCCGTGCTGGGCCTGGACGTCTGGGAGCACGCCTACTATCTGAAGTATCAGAACAGGCGGCCCGACTATATTGCCGCGTGGTGGAATGTGATCAATTGGGATTCGGCGGCCGAGTTGTATGCTGCAGCGAAGAAGTAAAACTCTAAGCTACTCCTTCTGAAAGACAGAAGGGCCCGGTCCAATTTTTCTCGGACCGGGCCTTTCTATTTACGCGGGGTACCCAGGTCACCGGCACATCAAAATCAGGCCATCATTTGGCGTTTGGAGAGCGCGATCGGACCCACGCGCGGCGCGCTGTGATAGCTGGGCACTGCCGATCCATAGGCTCGCGACTCGCGCGTCCCGAAAGAATGTGGCATGGCCATCGGCGCGGGTGAATGGCGCGCGGCCTCGCGAACCAACTCCATCCGGCCACGCACGCGGAATTTCGTGAGCAGCGAAGAGACGTGGAATTTTACGGTGCGCTCGGATAGATTCAGGGAGGCGGCGATCTCTTTATTCGCGAGGCTGCGCATCACGCCGCCGAGAACTTCTTCTTCGCGGCGCGTCAGCTTAACCGAACTGCCCACGGAATGCCCGGCCTGCAAAAGCTTTTCCGCTTTCTCCGCCAGACCTTCCAGAGATTCGTGGGCGGCCTGCACCATCACCACGTAATCCCGCGGGGACTGCCCGCGTACCATGCAATGCATGGCTAGCAGACCGGCGGCTTCCTCGGTGGGAAACTGCCCGTCCGGACCAGCCTCGACGTGAAAGTGAGATACTCCGGTATTTTTCTCGTAGAAGAAATACAATTCGCGGGAAGCATTCGGGTTGGAATTGTTCAATTCATGCAGCTGTTCGCTTCTGCGGATTAGCTTCACTGGCACCCCTCCGTACGCAGCCTCGAAACGCCGACCGAGACCCGTGAGTTTTCTTGATAGCCTCTT
>Ga0210384_10006626_pt1 | contig 12317 bp, 10 predicted proteins | sample IncBWH2MmetaG_FD_160574 | JGI IMG/M metagenome (GOLD analysis project Ga0210384, IMG submission 160574) | Forest soil microbial communities from Barre Woods Harvard Forest LTER site, Petersham, Massachusetts, United States - Inc-BW-H-2-M | ecosystem: Environmental > Terrestrial > Soil >... | reverse complement strand
AACCCAGACTTCTTCCGCATTTTCATCATCGAACACAACTTCAAGCGCTTCCTCACCCCGGAATTTCAGCACATCCAACCGTTTTGGTTTTATGTCCCAATTTCGTTTATTGCTCTGCTGCCGTGGACTGCAGGCTTTCTCATCTTGGCGAAAGACGCGCCACGCCGTTGGCGCGAGAGTAGTTGGCGGGATTCCACAGGTTTGTTCTTAGTTTGCTGGATATTGGTTCCGATTATTTTCTTCAGCATATCCAAATCGAAGCTGCCCGGTTATGTTCTCCCTGCAATCCCTCCTCTCGGACTACTCGTGACACGCACCTTTTTCCTTCGCCTTCACAAGACTCTCTCGGGGAATCGTTGGATCGGTATCAGCACTGGCATTACTTTGATGGCCCTCGGCATTCTGACATTCATCCAGATCGAGTGGATATCGTTTGGCTGGGCACCTGTGGTGCTGACGGCGGGCGGGATCTTGATGTTAGTGCTAAGCCTGCGGTACAGACTCGGATGGGCACTCTTGATAGGGGTGGCCACCGTGAGTGCCACCCTCTTACTGACATTCGCGGGGCCGACGAGGCAATCTCTCGACCAACGCCTCTCAGCGCGACCCTCGCTCAGGGCGGCCGCCATGATCTGGAAGGACTTTTCTCCAGAGCACTCGTCAACCTACAAGCTCCAGCGGTCCTTCCAATTTAGCTTGAATTTTTATTTTCACAGGGAACTTCCCGCTTGGTCGCCGGGCTCTCGGCAAGGATGGGTCTTCGCCTCACGTAGCGAAATCGGTGACTTGCGAAATCGGGGCCTCAACTGTCCGGTTGTTTTCTGGTACTCCGTTATCGTCTGTGAAGATCCTGGGTCAGCGGCTCATGCGCCCGGTGGCGGGCAGATGCAGTAGAAAATAGCTGACGATGCGATTCTCGTAGTTGCGCTTATCGGCGTCTTCCATGTCCACAAAATTCCCGTGCGGAATCGTCGCCTGCTCCTTCGGCTCGGGCGCCAGCTTGAACATTTTCTGCGTGGCTCCGGCGAGCTCCGGATCATCGGCCGCCTCAATAAACAATTTCGGCACGCCCGCAAGCGTATCGAACTTCCAGCTCAACGGCTTCTCGCCGTGATACTTATGATTGATCCACCCGAAACTCAGCTCCGCCGAGCGCGCCATGAAGGGAATTCCCGCCAAGCCTTCTTTCTGCACGCCGATCTTTACCATCTCCTCGGGTGCATCGTAGACAGAGTCCAAGATGAGCGCATGCACGCGCTTGTCGCCTTCCGCCTCGCGCAGAGCCGCATAAGCGCCCAGGTTGTAGCCCCACAGTCCGAAATGGTCGGGATCGACATCGCTTCGCTTTGCGAGTTCATCGATCGCGGCGCGCACTTCATCCGCTTCGTGAAAGCCGAACGACGTGATCCCATCATTTTTTCCGTGCGCCACGAAATCAAACACAAACACGTTGTACTGGTGATCCTGCAGCGCGGAAACCAATGTCAGCAATTCGCCGCGGCTCGAACCGTACCCGTGGCAGAGCACAACGGTCGGCGCTCCGAGGAACCCAGGGAAAAACCAGCCTTCGCGCTGACCGGCACCGGGCAAGGAGAATTTCACGGCGTCGGGACGCCCCGGAAAGCTATCCATATTGATTTCACTGCTGGAGCGCTGCGGCTTTACGATGCGGTAGACTAGGAACCCTGCAATCGCTGACGTAGCCACCACGGCGAAGAACGCCAAGGCCAAAATGGCCATCAATATCTTCGTATACCAACGGGTCGGAAACCGGAGTTCGTCAACAATGGACATTCGTTACCTGCGCCACTGGGCTGGCGCATAGCGCCGTATTCATTCCTCACTCTTACGTATTCGTTATCGTAGCACGCGGTTTTTTGCGCTAATTCCGTAACTGCTCGGCCTGTGTCGCATGCAGTAGTAGCTGCCGCGAGCTCCGGCACACTAGTCGCGTTTCGCGCGCCGCTTGCCGAATCGGCTATCATAAAGCTGAGCGCCGCCCTTCCATGAATATTCTCGACCTTCGCCAAACCAGCGTCCGCCAGCTCGAGCCGCTGCTCGAGGAGGAAGCACGCCACTGGCACGACGAGCTGCACTGGGACTATCGCGGCGCGCTCGACTTAATCAAGCGCTTTCTGGAGGCGCATGCCTTGTGCGGCTGCGTGGCGTTTGAGAACGGCTCGGCAGCCGGGTATTCCTTCTACGTTCTCGAAGAGCAAAAGGGACTCATCGGCGGCCTGTACGTTTCCCCCCGTTTTCCGCAGGCCGAGATTGGCCGCCGCCTTCTCGAGGAAATGCTTTTTTCCATGCGTGCGCTCCCGCAGCTCTCCCGCATCGAGGCACAGCTCATGCCCTTCGGTGGCCCGGTGGACAATCCCCTTCGCGATCAGGGCTTTAAGCTCTATACGCGCCAATTCATGTTGCTCAATTTGCACAGCAACTCAGAGGCACACTCCGGTGCATCCGCAGGCATGCGCCTCGACCGCTGGAACGATCGATTCTTCGAGCCATGCGCAAAACTAATTTACTTGTCATATGCCGATCACGTCGACGGCGAAATCAACGATCAGTACCGCAGCCGGGCGGGAGCTTTGCGCTTCCTCAAGAACATTATTTTGCTTCCGGGTTGCGGCCAATTTGTGGCTGGCGCCTCATTCGTCCTGCGCCAACCGGGAAGCGACGAACTCATCGCCGCCGTGCTCACCAGCGAAGTCTCTCCGGGCGTGGGCCATACGACGCAAATATGCGTCCTCCCCGGCTACCAAGGGCACGGCCTCGGCCGCACGCTTATGCAGACTTCCGCCGAAGCCCTGCGCGCGATGAAATTTCGCGAATTGACACTAACCGTGACCGCGCAGAACCGCTCCGCCGTCCAACTCTACGAAAATCTCCACTTCACCACCATCCGCAGCTTCACCGCGGGTGTCTGGCCAAGGTAGCTGCAGCAAACGCGCTGCCGCTCTACGGCAATTACTCGAGTTTTAGAGCCAGCAGGTTCCGCCGAAATTGCAGCGCGCTGCAGCAGCCTGGAATCCGCCGATCTCATTTCCTCACGCATACGATTCCCTAATGGATTCCCTGCTCGATTTGTCCTAGCATAGCCGCGCCTCTTTTCAGCCCAAAGGTCGCTATGCTCAAGGAAATCGCGCCAAAGCAAAGCACGCTCGCGAGCATTTTTACCGACGTTCACTTCTGGGTGCCGGTCGCGGTGCTGATCGCTGGTCTTCTTCTCCTGCGATCTCTTCACTAACCCATCGATATGCAATCAACCCTGACGCCCACCATCGAGTCGCCACAACAAGAAACCTCTCGCGCGCGCAGGCTGCAAATCCTCGGTATTCTCTCCGGCTTCGCCGCCGGCGCCTGGCTTGGTGCCGCCGAAGCGCCCACGAAACTTGTTTCGACTGGCCTCTCTCCGATTGTGATCTCGCTTATCATGGTCATCGGCGTTTTTCTCGCACGCTGGAGCGTCCCTGCGCTCATCCTGGGCACGTCCTCCGTGCGCGCCGACGTGCGCCGCGCGCCTCACTTAATCATTTGGGCTTTGCTGGCAGGCTGTCTCTGGGCCGTCGCCAATACCATGACCATCTTCGCCATCCGCGACATTGGCCTGAGCATCGCCTTCCCCCTCTGGAACTCCAACAGCTTGCTCGGCATCCTTTGGGGCTTTCTCTTTTTCAACGAATTGCGCCAAGCGGGCTGGCGCCGATGGCTAGGCGTTCTTGGCGGCGCGCTGGTAATGTGTGTAGGCGCCGCGCTCCTCGCGATCGCTTCCTCAACCGAAGCTCCCGTAGCGCATTCCTACCGCGGAGTCTGGGCGGCGCTAGGCGCCGGCGTCCTCTGGGGCACGATGTACATTCCCTATCGCAAAGCCTACCTCACCGGTATGAATCCGCTTTCCTTCGTCACATTTTTTACTTTCGGCGAGCTTGGCATGATGTCCACGCTGGCAGTCAGCTATCTAGGCGTGTCGCCACTCTTGCGCGAACTACAAAGCGCCCGCGACGTCTTCTTCTGGCTCATGCTGGGCGGCTTCGTCTGGGTCATCGGTGATCTCTTCCAGCAATACGCCGCGAAATACATCGGTATCAGCCGCGGCATTCCGCTATCCAACACCAATCAACTCTGGGGCTTGCTCTGGGGCATTCTGGTTTTCGGTGAATTGCACGGCCGCGCTCATTCCACCTACGCGCAAGTAATCGGCGGCTCTTTGCTGATGATGGCTGGCGTAGCCGCCATCGCATTTTCTTCCGCAACCACGTCCGAGCAAGCAAAGTGGAAGCAAGCCGCCCACCGCGAAGGCCAGCGCTACAATATCGAAGCCGAATACGTCGAAGCCCGCATGGACGGCCGCCAATCCGCCAGTGAAGCAAAACCTTCGCGCACAGCCATCGACTGGCTCCTCGTAGCCGCCGCAACCGCAATCTTCGCCTACTTCGGCGCCACAGCCCGCCTACCGCAAATCCAGCTCAACTGGCCACCCGCACTAGTCCTAACCGCCGCCACGCTAGTTCTTCTTCTCGTTTGCGGCCTGACCCTCCGCCGAACGACCCGCTTTCTCTGACCGCTCCGGACATTTTGGTTGCGCGCATTTTCTAATAGCTCAACAGGCTTCGCGAGTCAGGAATCAAGGGGCTTGCGCCAGTTAGGACCATTTATCGACGTCGAGCTTTAGGGCGTCCGCGATTGTTATGGCGTTCACCGCAAAGCCGGACATGGCCACAATTTCAATAATCCCCGCGTCATCGACTCCATGTCGCCTCAAGATGTCGTAATCCGCATCGACGATACTCTGTGGATTAATTCCTACCTTCAGCCCGAATTTCACGATGTCCCGGGTACGTTCGGGACGGATGGCGTCTACGTTGTTGACCAGATTCTCGCAAGTTTCCGTATCCACTTTGAGAATCCGGCAAAATGCGAGGTGCGCCGCCTCGCAGTAAGCACATTTTTTCGCCGCTGAAATTGCCACAAATATCATTTCCTTGAGGACTTCAGATACCGACCCACGCGTGCTTACGTTGCGATATACGTTCCACGTTCCGTCTAAAACGGTGGAACTGTTCGCTAGGGTTTTGAAAAAATTTGGAACGGATCGAAGATGCTTTACTTTTAGAATTTGTTTATAGATGCGCTCCGTTTTTTCCGAAGCAGCATCCTCGCGAATGATCTGAAACTTGGCCATTGCACGTCCTTGGCCCGAAAACTGAGGGTTCTCGAGCGTAGCAGGCTGACGCCGGACCATCAACCTGGTTAAATCAAGCGATGCGCGTGTGTGCTCGGGACTGTTGCAGCCTGGCCAGCCAATCCCGTGGTGCGCCCCCAGCCGGACAACTCGCCGCCATGCGGCAGTGATCATTCCGCTAGAACGCCGCGGCATACGGAGACCTGGTCGGCCGCTCGGAACTTATCGTCGGATCCACGCGGGCAAGTCCTGAGAAATCGGCTAATCGGAAATTATTCCGCTCCCGCATTTCTCTTTGCATCAGACGGCAACTCCTTTACATTTAGCGCCGTCAAATGTCACCCACTCCCAAAATTGACGTCGTAGGTGTCGGCCTCAACGCCACCGACACCCTCATTCCGGTTCACCAGTTCCCTGCCCCCGGCTCCAAAGTCGAATTCCGCTCCGCCAACGTCCTCCCCGGCGGCCAAGTCGCTACCGCCATGGTCGCGTGCCAATCCTGGGGACTCCGCACCCGCTATGTCGGCAAAGTTGGCGACGATCCCGCCGCCGCTCTGCATCGCTCCGAATTCGCGCGCCTCGGCGTCGAGACGCATCTCCTCACCGCGCCAGGCTGCCCCAGCCAGCAAGCCTTCATCCTCGTCGACGACACCGGCGAGCGCACCGTACTCTGGAAGCGCGACGACCGCCTCGCCCTCCAGCCAGGCGACCTCTGCCCCGATTGGATCCTCAACGCCCGCGCCCTTCACCTAGACGGCCACGACACTGCCGCCGCAACAAGAGCCGCCACCTGGGCGCGCAAAGCAAACATTCCCGTAATCGCCGATCTCGACGATCTGTACCCCGCCGTCGACGCGCTACTCCCGTTGATCGACTACCTGATCACCAGCCGCGACATCCCCGGCCGCATCTCCGGCGAATCCGACTTGCACAAATCGCTCCCTGCAGTCCGCGCCAAGTACAACGCCCGCCTAACAGCCGCCACGCTAGGCCCAGAAGGCGTCCTCGCCTACGACGGCGCGCAATTCCACGACGCCTCCGCGTTTCGCGTTGACACGGTCGACACCACCGGCGCCGGCGACATCTTCCACGCTGGTTTTATCTATGGATTGCTACAAGGCTGGCCGCTGCCCCGCCAACTCGAATTCGCCTGCGCCGCCGCCGCCCTCAACTGCACCGGAATCGGCGCCCGCGGCCACATAGCTCCCATCGCCGAAATCGAGCGCCTGATCGCAACCGGCCAGCGCCACCCTCCAGCATTTTGATTTCAAGGTTTGCACAGCCATTTCTGCCTTGCGCGTTCATCCTGTCAGTCGGCGCCCCCAACCGGACTTTTATTGACAGGTAAACCATCCGTTGCTATACTGGTTTGGTAAGAAACTACGCCTCGCCTCCGCGAGACTCCCCAAAAATCCCAAATCTAAATCTTCTTCTGGAGACTCCATGTCCACCAATCGCTCCAAGGACCGTTCCTCTTTATGTTCTTTCACCTTGCCGACGGCCGCCGCTGCCGCACTCCCGCCGCGACGCCCATCCGGCCAGTCGACGCTAAGCCTGCGCCGACGCCGACCTCCGCCGAATGTTCTGCCTCCCAGCCAGATGTCCAGCGGTCACTAGCTAACTAGCTTTAGAATGAACACTTGCAAAAGTGTATGAAAACAAATGACTTTAACCAGCTTTAGAATCAACACTTATGCAAAACCCCAGGGGGGGTAGAGCCAGGGAGCTACCGAACACGTCAAAGTTGGTCCGCTGTAGCAGCGGTTGCTTCCATGAACATCGCGGAGGCTCAGTGGAGCTATCGTCCGAGTTGGGCAAGAGCGTCGCGCAGTGTGGTGCTGGAGATATGAATCAATCCTCCGAAAGGTGTGTACATTTCCAAAATCAGGAAGATGGCACCTGAAACGGATAGCGCGCATAGGAATAACACGCCCACAACTGTGGCATTGCGAGGAGCGTGGAGACCGAAGCTGATGAAGACGATGGTGAGCCAGAAAACCACAACGGCCATGAGTGCCCAGGGCAGTGGCACGTTCCCCTGTTCGTACATCAGCCAGCGCGTTCGTCCGATATCCATCGCAATGGTTAACGCTTGGGCCTTGAGGTAGTGCTGCGCATCGTCCTGCGGCGAGAGCTGCTGAATCTCATCATACATAGATTCGCCCCCGCTCCCCGCGGGGTCCAATTTGACGCCTTGTGAACGGTCTTTCGGCCAAATACGATCGAGGATACGGGCAACGGTGCCACGCAGCAGATCTCGGCTTTCCTTCGTCTCTGATCCATAGTGAGCCAAAACGCGGTCAAGCATGACCAAATCGGCGGACATCTTTGTAAGTTCGTTTTTCTGGGTGTCGTACTTACCCGCCGCAGAAGCGACCAGCAGCCCGAGGGCGATGCCCGACATGGTTCCTATCAGTCCCATTCCCAGGTTCATCGTGCTCTTGGAGTCCGCGGTTAGATGATGCTCCGGTAGCACGCTGCGGAGAAACATTCCGAACAGCGCGCCTCCGAATACGCATGCACATACCATGAGGCTCGTTGTAATGGCACTCATGCGATCCACCACCTCCGCCGGGCTCATTTTCGTTTCTTACGTTAGGGCAAGGGCACTTGGCGCGCGCATGCGTGCTTTTCTACCTATTGAATGTAGGACTCCCACCTCATCGGGGTAACTGTCAAAATGCACAGGTCATCGTCCACACGCCCGATCAACGCGCTGATCGAAAGCTAGCTCTCAAATGTCCGCTAATCCACTTATCGGGCACTTCACGGGGAACCAAGAAACAGAGCGTCGCGTACGTCTTTGGGGCCGGGAGACAAAATGAAAGCTCCTTTACGTTGGCAGGTCTTTGTAGTCCGGGATCGTGCCACAGGCTAAGTGACGGCTCTGTCGGCAAATCGCCAGCTCGCTTAGAGTCGCTCGAACTTCAGCATTCAAATTCGATACCAGGTCTGCCTTCGGAACGCACACTCCCAAGTTCCTCATTACGTTTTCAGTGAAATAGGGGTTTGCGCTAACAAAGACAAACGGGATGTCTGCGCCAAGTGCTTGCAAACATTTCTTAGCATCTATTCCGCTCAGCTTTGGCATGCTAATGTCGCTGACAATTACATCTGGCTCGAGTTCCAGGGCCGCCGTAACGAGTTCGTCGCCATCACAAACAGCACCAACGACATCAAATTCCGCACTTAACACGCAGACGATGCAATTGCGCATCCTCGCGTGGTCGTCCGCAACCAGGATTCGTGGACGATTTACTTCCATGTTCAACTCCTGTTCAGGTTCAATTGGGCTCGGGGTGCGGACAGGTTAGGGCCTGAACAAAGACATGTCGTTGCGCACCAGCAACCACGACACCGAACGTATCCCTGGGAACGCCAATGGCCCACCGGGAAGCCTGATACTTCCGCGCAGCCAAGCTCAGGAGCACTTTTAGCCCCCCCCTGTTAGTTCTAACAGTTCCCTGTCTGGCCTGCGTCAGAGTAAACAACGCACCGCTTTCTTGCAGAAGGAAGCCGGGTTCGGTGGCCTCGCACCACCTGACCGACGCCGAAGCACTCCAAATGGAGGACGACACATTGGCTTCCGAATTTTCAAAAGCAATCACGGAACGCATAGAGCGCGGTTTCCGTGAGATTATTGGGCAGAGTGCTGGTCTCACATCCGTATTGAAGCAACTGCAGACGGTCGCCTCAACCGATTCTACAGTGCTGATCCTCGGAGAAACGGGTACCGGAAAAGAGCTGGTTGCCAAAGCGATCCACAATCTCAGTTCGCGGCGAGACCGTGCTTTCGTTAGAGCGGACTGCGCGGCGATTCCCGCGGGACTGCTTGAGAGCGAACTCTTCGGCCACGAAAAAGGTGCGTTTACCGGCGCCATCTCGCGTGAAATTGGACGCTTCGAGGCGGCGCACGGAGGAACGATCTTTCTTGATGAAGTAGGGGACATTCCCCTCGAATTGCAATCCAAACTTCTACGAGTCATACAACAGCATGAAATTGAAAGACTTGGCAACGCTCGGACGATTCGCGTGGACTTTCGCCTTGTGGCGGCGACCAATCGCAACCTGATTCGGATGGTCGAAAAGCGTGAATTTCGCGAAGACCTTTATTACCGGCTGAACGTATTCCCAATCCAAATCCCTCCCCTGCGCGAGCGACACGAGGATATTCCGCCGCTGGTATGGCACTTCGTGAAAAAGTATGCGCATCTCATGAACAAACGGATAGAAGTCATCCGGCCGGAAGATATGGAAGTCCTGGTTCATTACGATTGGCCGGGGAATGTAAGGGAATTGCAGAACGTCACGGAACGCTCCGTGATTCTGTCGCAAGACGAAGTTCTTCGCCTTTGTCGACTTTCCAATCCGAAAGTCGAAGGCGACGGTGTGCTCGGCGCGTGAAAGGCACCCTAGCAGCCTATCTTTCTGAAGCAGCTAAACTCGCTCTCTGGTGTAAGTGCAAGCACACAGACTGATAGCAACGTGCTCACCGGACAAGCGGAAAAATGACCAAAAACCCTTAACGCGCAAAAACCAGACATGTTGGTTGCGATCCCCAAGATGAGAGCACCGCGGAAGAATCATTCAATCTACTCGTAGCGGAGCGCCTTCATCGGGTCCACACGGCTTGCGCGAAGCGCAGGGATGTACCCGGCCGCGCACGCCACCAAGGCCAGCAATCCCGTGGCTAATCCCAGCGTCCACGGATCATGCGCCTCCAATCCATAAAGCTGGCTCTTGATCACGCGCGTCAGCAACAGCGCTGCCGGAACGCCGACTACCACCCCAATGGCGATCAGCGTCAGCACTTCGCGCATCACCATGCCAATAACCTTGCCTTGCTCCGCGCCCAGCGCCATGCGAATTCCAATCTCTCGCGTCCTCTGCGCCACGCTGTACGACATCACACCGTACAGTCCGATAATCGCGAGCACCGTCGCCACAAAACCGAACACGGTCGACAAGCTCGCAATCATCCGCTCCGTCGCCAGCGAGTTGCTGATCTGCTCGTCCATCGTACGCATCGCGTAAATGGGCAGGTTCGTGTCCAACTCACGCACTTTCGCGCGCACGCTGGACATCAATTGATTCGGCTCTCCCACCGTTCGCAGATAAACGGTCATATCCGTAACGCGACGGCTTCCCATGTACGGAATAAAAGCCTGTTCGGGAATTTCGTCGCGCAGGCTCGTGTACTTTATGTCTTTCACGACGCCAATAATCTCCATTGGAGTGAGAGTTCCTGGGTCACTGCCAAAACCAACGTGCATACCAACCGGGTCGCGGCCCGCAAAATACTTGCGTGCGAACTTCTCATTGATGATTACCACTGAGGGATTCCAACGCTCTTCGTCGAAGCCATCCCCCCGGGGTGCCCGTTGGACTTCGCGGTTATCCGTCAGACGAAAGTCGCGGCCCGCCACAATGGGCACACCCAGCGTAGCGAAATAATCCGGCCCAATCTCATTCATAAACGGTTCCGCGCGATCTTCGGGTTTGGCCGGCGTATATCCTTCAACGGTCATCGAGCTATCCCACTCGTTATTTTCCATAATCCGTACTGCCGCCAGTCCCACGGACTGCACTCCAGGAATGGAACTGAGGCTCTCGGATAATTGCTGATAAAAAACTTTTGTGCGCTCAACAGAATAGCCGCTCAGCGAGGGATCGATGTTAAATCCGACCAGCCGGTCCGCGCGGAACCCCGGACCCAGGTTGCTCAAATTTTTCAGACTGCGCAAGAACAGTCCCGCTCCGATTAGCAGTAAGAGCGACAGCGCAACTTGCGTGACCACCAGCGCATTCCGCAAGCGCCCGTGCCCTCCGCCGACTACCGCGCCAGCCTGGTCCTTCAGCGTTCGCCCCACATCCGGCCGCGTAGATTGCAGCGCCGGCGCAAGTCCGAAAATCACCCCCGTCAACACGGTAACCGTCAGCGTAAAAAATAAAATCCGGAGATCCGGCACGGTGGAAATATTCAGCTCGCCAGAATCGGATGGCAAATACACCGCCATCAGCGCCTTGTCCGCCCAAAACGCCAGCGCCAATCCCAGGACTCCACCAAGCGCCGAAAGTGACAGCGTCTCAATCAGTAGTTGGCTGACGATGCGTCCGCGGGTCGCACCCATCGCCAGGCGGACCGCAATCTCCTTCTGCCTCCCGGTCGCGCGCGCCAGCAGCAGATTCGCGATATTCGCGCACGCAATCAGCAACACCATTCCCGTCGTCGCCATTAGCACCCACAGTGGAGTCGATAGGTCTCGCCGGAACTCCCCGCGCCCCTGCGATCCGGGTAATACATCGATCCAGCATTTCAAGAATTGCTCGCGGTCGTACGCCAACGCGTGACTGAACGCCGCCTCACGCACCTCGTTCTCCAGCATCGAGTGCATAAACGGCTGCAGCGCCGCCTTCGCTTTTGTTTCCGAAACGCCGGGCTTCAGCCGTCCAAACGCGTTCACCCAACGCGTCCTACGGTCCGTCAGCATCTTCGTCGGTCCTATGATGATCTGCTCCTCCATCATCACGGGAACGAAAATCTTCGTTTGAAACAGAGGCTCGACTCCGTCAAAGCCGGCCTGCGCCACGCCAACAATCGTCATCTGATGATTGTTCACCAGCACGGTTTTGCCGACGATCTGCGGATCACCGCCGAACCGCTGCTTCCAGAAGTCGTAGCTCAGCATCACCACCGGATGGCCGTTCGGCACGCGGTCATCGTCTGGCGAAAACGCGCCTCCCACCGCTGTGCCCACTCCTAACACGCCGAAGTAAGTCCCGGATACCAACTCGCCAGCGACTCTCTCAGAATGTCCCCCATACGTCAGGCTGACGTGCTCCGGACGACGGCAGAACATTCCCGAAAAAACTTCATTGTGGTCCTGAAAATCGCGATACATCGGGTAGGAAATCGCATTCCCGCCCCAGTTGCTGCCGTAATGGTGGCCGCGCATGGTCAGCAGCACTAATTCCTGCGGATTTTTCACGGGCAGCAATCGCAGCAACACCTGGTCAAGCAGAGTAAATATCGCCGTATTCGCACCAATTCCGAGCGCCAACGTCAGCGCGGCGACTACCGCAAATCCACGGCTCCGCCGCAAGGTTCGCAACGCATAGCCGAAATCCCGCC
>Ga0210384_10006625_pt1 | contig 12319 bp, 11 predicted proteins | sample IncBWH2MmetaG_FD_160574 | JGI IMG/M metagenome (GOLD analysis project Ga0210384, IMG submission 160574) | Forest soil microbial communities from Barre Woods Harvard Forest LTER site, Petersham, Massachusetts, United States - Inc-BW-H-2-M | ecosystem: Environmental > Terrestrial > Soil >... | reverse complement strand
GACCTGCGCCTGGCGCTTTGGCGTGCCGCGCTCGGCGCGCCGCGATGGCGTGGTGGCAGCGAGGCGGCGTTTCGGCGCGGGGGCCGTGACTTCGACCGGCGGGAGCTGCGCGCCCGACCTCGCCTGTTGATCGGCGCTTTGCGCCCTCGCCGGCGCTGCCGACAGCGCGAGCGACGCAAGGACGATCAGGCTCGCGGCTGCAAGCCATCGCTTATCGAAAGCATCGTTCACCGAACGGCCGGTTGCGATTGCACGCACCGACGCACTTGCCCCACACATGAAAAGCACCCACGAAGCCGGAATCGCCCTTCCCCACCCACCGTGCATGCGAAGCGTCGAACTCGGCATCGGGCGAAAATGCCATCCACGCAAACGCAACATGCGGAGAAGAACCCGCAGGCGTCCACGCCATTCCCGATCCTGGTTTTGAATTGTTCTTGTAAGGCTTCTAAAAACGATTCTAAGCACCACTGCTCAGAAATTGCTTGCGTGTGACGCGCGCGAAAGCACCGCGCGGCGTTCTCACTTCACTTCGCCGATTCACTTCGCCGATTCACTTGGCGGATTCACTTGGCGCAACATGATCCGGCGAATCGGACAGCGCCTTGATGCGGCACTTGATCTCGCGCAATGCGCCAAGGCTGGTCTTCATCGCGTCCGGCGAGAGGTTCTTCATCACGTCGTCCGCGATTCCATCGCGCAGGCTGTCGAGATCGTCGACGAGCTGCTTGCCGCTTGCGGTGAGAAACAGACGGTTGGCGCGGCGGTCCTTCGGATCATGCCGACGCTCCAGGAGCCCATGCTCGACCAAGCGATCGAGCAGCCGCACCAGCGAGATCGGTTGCAGCTCGAGCACGTCGGCGAGATCAACCTGCGACAGCCCCTCCTGCTCGCGCAGGCGGAACAGCACGATCCATTGCGCGCGTGTCGTCCCGCGACTTTTCGCGCGATGATCGATATAATTGCGCAGGAGTCTCGAACTCTCCACTAACTGCGCAACAAGCTGACGCTTCAGATCAAGCGACATGCCCTCGGCGGTCCCTCAAAGCTTGCCAAATGTTTAGAATTCTCAAGCTATAGTGTGTTTACACATAAAGTGCATGCATATTATAGCTGTGTATGCTGGGAACAGTAGTTAAGACCCTGTATTGTTTTTCTTTCGAGCCGAATGGACACCTATGAAGCGACTGATCCGGTGGATTTTAGTGATCGCGGTTGTCGGCGCTGCGGGCTATTTCGGCTGGCAGCGATATTACGGTGCTGAGGCTCAGGCAAAGGCCGAAGCGGCGCAGAAGGCGGCATCGCGCCGACCCGCCATTCCCGTCAGCATTGCCCAGGTCGAGAAGTCCGACTTCCCGGTCTACCTGACCGGCCTCGGCACAGTACAGGCCTTCAATACCGTACTTGTACGGACCCGGGTCGACGGTCAAATCGACAAGATCGCCTTCCAGGAAGGCCAGACCGTCAACCAGGGCGACCTGCTCGCCGAGATCGATCCGCGCCCCTATCAGGCGACGCTTGACGCGGCAAAGGCGAAAAAGGTGCAGGACGAGGCTAACCTCGCCAACGCCAATCTGGACCTGCAGCGCTATACCAAGCTCGGCGAGTTCGCGACCCGGCAGCAGACCGACACGCAGCGTTCGACCGTCGCCCAGTTGACGGCGCAGATCGCCGCCGACGAGGCTGCGATCTTCAACGCGCAGACGCAGCTTGACTACACCCAGGTCAAAACGCCGATCTCCGGCATCGTGGGCCTGCGCCAGGTCGACATCGGCAACATCGTCAACGCTTCGACCCAGACCGGCATCGTGACGGTGACCCAGATCGAGCCCATCACGGTCATCTTCACCGCGCCGGAAGGCCAGCTTCCCTATATCAGCGAAGCTCAGACCGCCTCGCCGCTCAGGACCATCGCGATCACGACCGACGGCAAGAAGCCGCTCGCGGAAGGCAAGCTTGCGGTGATCAACAACCAGGTCGACACGACAAGCGGGACTATTCGGCTGAAAGCGGTGTTCGACAACAAGGACCACGCGCTGTGGCCGGGCCAGTCGGTTTCGACGCGGCTGCTGGTGAAGACGCTGAAGGACGCGACCGTCGTTCCGGATGACGCGGTCCAGCACGGAACCGATGGCCTCTATGCTTACGCGGTCGGCGCAGACAACAAGGCGGAGCTGCGCAAGGTGAAGGTCAGCCAGTCCATCGACGGACGCACCGTGGTGGAGGAAGGGCTCAAGCCGGGTGAACGGGTGATTACCGGCGGACAATTCAAGGTTCAGCCGGGCTCGCTAGTCACCACCGCGGTGGCAAGCTCGGATTCGGCAGCACAGGACAAGGTCAAACCGGAATGACGAGCCAGGGCGGCGTCAAAGGCGAAGGGATATCGGCTCCCTTCATCCGCTTTCCGATCGGCACCTCACTGCTGATGGCGGGTATCCTGTTCGTTGGTCTCGTTGCCTATCCGCAACTGCCGGTCGCACCGCTTCCCCAGGTCGACTTCCCGACCATCCAGATCACCGCCACGCTGCCAGGCGCGAGCCCCGAGACCATGGCCTCCTCGGTGGCACAGCCGCTGGAACGCCAGTTCGCGCAGATCCCGGGCATCGCCCAGATGACGTCGACGAGCTATCTCGGCACGGCGGCGGTCACGATCCAGTTCGACCTTAACCGCTCGATCGACGGCGCTGCCAACGACGTGCAGGGCGGCATCAATGCCGCGAGCGGCCAGTTGCCCAAGAACCTGCCCTCGCCGCCGACCTACCGCAAAGTCAACCCGGCGGACTCGCCGATCCTGCTGTTGTCGGCGAGCTCGGACGCGCTGCCGATCACCACGGTCAGCGACGCCGTCGACGCCCAGCTCGCGCAGCAGATCAGCCAGATCTCCGGCGTCGCCCAGGTCTCGATCGGCGGCCAGCAAAAGCCCTCGATCCGCGTCCAGATCGATCCGGCGAAGCTGGTGGCAAAGGGCCTGTCGCTGGAGGACGTCCGCGGCCAGATCGCGCTGACCACGGTCGACAGCCCGAAGGGTAATATCGACGGCGACAAGCGCGCCTACACCATCTATGCCAACGACCAGCTGCTCGACGCCGACAAGTGGAACGACGTCATCGTCGCCTACCGCAACGGCGCGCCCTTGCGCATCCGCGACATCGGCCAGGCCGTGACCGGCCCCGAGGACGCCAAGCAGGCGGCCTGGGCCAACGGCAAGCGCGGCGTGTTCCTGGTGGTCTACAAGCAACCCGGCGCCAACGTCATCGAGACCGTCGACAAGATCAAATCGCTGCTGCCGCGGCTGGTCGCCGCGATCCCGCCGGCGATCAAGATCGAAATCATCTCCGACCGCACCACCACCATCCGGGCCGCGGTCGAGGACGTCCAGTTCACGCTGCTGTTGACCATCATGCTCGTGGTCATGGTCATCTTCGTGTTCCTGCGCAGCTTCTGGGCGACCGTGATCCCGACGATAACCGTGCCGCTTGCCCTGCTCGGCGCGTGCGCGCTGATGTGGGTATTCGGCTACACGCTCGATAACCTGTCGCTGATGGCACTCACCATCGCGGTCGGCTTCGTGGTCGACGACGCCATCGTGATGCTGGAAAACATCTCGCGCTATATCGAGGAGGGCGAAAGGCCGATGGCCGCCGCCTTCAAGGGCGCGAGCGAAATCGGCTTCACCATCGTCTCCATCAGTATTTCGCTGGTCGCCGTGCTGATCCCGCTGCTCCTGATGGGCGGCATCATCGGCCGCCTGTTCCGCGAATTCGCGGTGACGCTGGCGATGACCATTTTCGTCTCGATGGTGGTGTCGCTGACGCTGACGCCGATGATGGCCTCGCGCTTCCTGCGCTCGCACCATGAAACCCAGCACGGCAAGCTCTATCAAATGAGCGAGCGCGGCTTCGATGCGATGCTGCGCGGCTATGAATACATGCTCGACCTCGCCATGAGCTGGCGGCGGGTCACGATGTTGATCTTCTTCGCGACGCTGGGCCTGTCGGTCTATCTCTTCGTGATCATCCCCAAGGGCTTCTTCCCGCAGCAGGACAACGGCCTGATCACCGCGACCTCGGAAGCCTCGCAGGACATCTCCTTCGAGGCGATGAAGGACAAGCAGGAACAGCTGGTCAACATCGTGTTGCAGGACCCTGATGTGGCGACCGCCGCGATGGCGATCGGCGGCTCTGGCCGCGCCGGCAACAACGGCAACATGTTCATCACGCTCAAGCCGCGGAGCGAGCGCAGCGCATCCGCGCAGGAGATCATCGCGCGGCTGCGTCCGAAGCTGGCCAAGGTCGAGGGCGCAAACCTCTATATGCAGGCGGCGCAGGACGTGCGTCTCGGCGGCCGCCCGACCCGCACCCAGTTCGAGTTTACGCTGCAGGACGCCAACCTCGCCGAGCTCAACGAATGGGCGCCCAAAATCCTTTCCAAGATGCAGACGTTGCCGCAGCTGCGCGACGTCGCGACCGACCAGCAGACAAAGGGCACGACGCTCGAGCTGAAGATCAATCGCGACACTGCCTCGCGCTATGGCATCTACCCGCAGCTGATCGACGACACGCTCTATGACGCGTTCGGCCAGCGCCAGGTCACGCAATATTTCACTCAGCTCAACTCCTATCACGTGATCCTGGAAATCCTGCCCGAGCTGCAAGGCAAGATCGACTCGCTCGACAAGCTCTATATCCGCTCGCCGCTCACCGGCGACCAGGTGCCGATCTCGACCTTTGCGACCTGGACCAGCGTGCCGGTGCGGCCGCTGTCGATCAGCCACCAGGGCCAATTCCCGGCCATCACCATCAGCTTCAACCTCGGCCAGGGCGTGGCGCTCGGACAGGCAACGGATGCCGTGCAAAAGGCGATGAGCGATCTCGGCGCGCCGCCGACGCTCAATTCGAGCTTCCAGGGCACCGCGCAGGCGTTCCAGCAATCGCTCGGCACCGTGCCGCTCTTGATCCTCGCGGCACTGGTCGTGGTCTATCTGATCCTCGGCATTCTCTACGAGAGCTACATCCATCCGATCACCATCCTGTCGACGCTGCCCTCGGCCGGCGTCGGCGCGCTCGCGATCCTGATGGCGTTCGGCTACGACTTCAGCCTGATTGCGCTGATCGGTGTGATCCTCCTGATCGGCATCGTGAAGAAGAACGGCATCATGATGGTCGACTTCGCCATCGCTGCCGAACGCGACCAGCATCTCACCTCCGAGCAATCGATCCGGCAGGCCGCGCTGCTCCGCTTCCGCCCGATCATGATGACGACCATGGCGGCGATGCTCGGCGGCGTGCCCTTGATGCTCGGCACCGGCACGGGTTCGGAAATTCGTCAGCCGCTCGGCTATGCCATGGTCGGCGGCCTCATCGTCAGCCAGGCGCTGACGCTGTTCACGACGCCCGTGATCTATCTCTATCTCGACAAGCTCTCGAACGCGTTCTCCGGCTGGGGCCGCGCCACGGCCGGCACGCACGCCGACGACGAGCAGGGCTCGGTCAAGGAAGCCGCCGAGTGACTTGACTTTGATCTCCCGCCGCTCCATCGGAAGGCACCATTTTCCGGAGCGTGTCACGTGAAGATCATTGCCAGGTTTGTCGTTCTTGCAACTGTCATATTGCTCGGCTGGGCAACCGAGGTCGCGGCACAAGCGGCGCCTCCGGCGAAGAAGGGCGCCCCAGCTCCTGTCGCCGCACAGGCAGCTCCGGCCGCCTCGGCCACGCCGCAGGCCGATCCCAACACCCCGCCCCCGCCCGGCTGGATCGCGCGCTGCGCCGCGGCGAGCCGCGAAGCGCCGCTGGAATGCGCTGTCGAAGAGACCGCCGTCCTCCAGAAGACCGGCCAGGTCATCGTGCTCGTCAATATCCGCGTTGCCAGCGACACCCGCCAACCGGTCGCACTGGTGCAACTGCCGCTCGGGCTCAATGTGCCTGTCGGCGGCAAGATGCAGGTGGATGAGGGCAAGACCTACGATCTGCAGATCCAGACCTGCGAGAACCGCGGCTGCTACGCCAGCCTGCCCATCGCGCCCGACATGCTGGCGGCGCTGCGGACCGGCAAGCAGCTGAAGGTGTCGTTCCAGAACCTCGGCAAGGAAACCATCTCCATCCCGATGCCGCTGACCGACTTCGCCGCCGCCTACGACAAGATCAAGTAAGGGCCGCGTCGTCATTGCGAGCCAACGGGTCTGCGCAATGACGAAGCTATCGTAGGATGGGTTCAGCGAAGCGATGCCCATCACTCGCGTGCTCGGTGTCGATGGGTTCGCTCCGCTCAACCCATCCTACGCGCTCCGCAACTTGAAGCGGACCGGATCATCCAAATTCGGCAATTGCGGCGTTGCAGAGCCTCAAGACCAGCGCGCACGTCTCTGACTGCTTTCTCCGATCGACCGACAGCGTTCGATAAAAGTCCGGCGAGGTCAGCGCAAAAAGTACGTCGGTTACCGCCGCCGAATTCTCCGCTGCCAGGTGGCCTGCCTGCGCCAGCCGCTGAACCAGAACGGAAAGGACTTTGCGGCGTCGCTCATGGCGCGCGGCGAGCGCGGATGCGAACTCCTCGTCCATCGATGCAGTTCTATTCAATCGATCGACTGCCGGATCTGATCCCCAAAACCCGCAAAAAATATCGATCAGCCGCGCAAGCGCCGCCTGCGGGTCGGGCATGGCCATCGCTTCCGGAATTCGAGTGAGATCGCCCCGCCGCGCGAGCTCGTCAAACACTTCTTCAAGCAACGCACCGCGAGAGCCGAACTGATTATAGACCGTCAGCCGGGTCACACCTGCGGCCTTCGCGACCGCTTCCATGCTCACAGCTGATAACTCCGGCGTGCCAAGCAACCTGATGGCCTCCGCCAGGATACGGGCGCGATTTTCCGATGCCGCTTCGTCGCGGACAGGACTTCGATAGCGGCGCCTTTCATTTGACATTTTCATTTTACATACTGTAAATCAAATTCACGACAGGAGGAAACACTTTGGCTACGCTCATCGTCATCGCGCTCGCCATGCACGTACTATCCTCCGTGTTCTGGGCCGGATCCACATTCACGCTGGCGCGCCTTTCGGGGCTAGCAGGCGAACGCCTGGTGCTTCCGCAAGCCGGAGCCGCAGCCGTCGCGATCCTGACCGGCGGATATCTTTGGCACACAATGCATGGCACTGACCTCGGCCCATTTGAGCAGGTGTTGCTCGGCGGGATTTCTGCCGCCCTGATCGCCATTTTGCTCCAGATCGTGGTGGGCGTTCGAACGGTCGCGGCTTTGCGTCGCGAGACGCTTGACGACAAATCGGCGCAGCGGCGGCTCGCCGTCGTGCAACGTTTCGCTGCCGGTCTTCTGGCAATTACCGTGATCTGCATGGCCATCGCGCGCTATGTCTGAGTTAAAGAATCAGGTCGCTCTCGTCACTGGAAGTTCGCGCGGCATCGGCGCGGCCATCGCCAAGCGGCTCGCCGCCGCGGGCGCCTTGGTCGCGCTGCACGGCCGCGAGGAACAGTCTCTCGCCGGCGTTGCGAACACAATCAGGGAAGCGGGCGGCCATGCGATTGTGACAACAGGCGATGTCAGAGATTTCCACGCGATCGAAAGAATCCGCGCCCAGGTAGAGCGCGAGCTTGGCCCGATCGACGTGCTCGTGGCCAATGCCGGTGGGAGCTTCACCCCGCCGGCAGCGCTCGAGGATATTCCCGAAGACGGTTGGCGCGCGTCGATCGACGGCAATCTGACAGCGACGTTTCTCACGCTGAAAAGCATCGTGCCGGGGATGAAAGCGCGCCGGCGCGGCGCCATCGTCACCATCTCGTCGGCGGCCGCGCGCCGCCCGCATCCGAGATCGCCGATGCCCTATGCCGCCGCCAAGGCCGGCCTCAGTCTCATGACCCAGGCGCTCGCCATGCAAGCCGGGCCCTATGGCATCCGCGCCAATTGCATTGCGCCCGAAACCATTCTCACGGAACGCAACTGCACGCGCATCCCGGCCGATCAGCAGCTTGCCATGGCCGAGCAGCATCCAATGTCCCGCCTCGGCGACCCCGATGATGTCGCCGAGGCCGTGCTTTACCTGGCCTCTGACCGCGCGGCGTGGATCACGGGGATCGTTCTTGACGTCGCCGGCGGCGCGGTGATGGTTTAGCGCAAGACGGCGCTTTAAGCCGAGCCGAGATACGCCTTCTGCACCTGCGGGTCCTGCGCCAGCGCGGCGGCCGTGCCCGATAGCACGCTCTTGCCTACCTGAAGCACGGTCGCGAAGTCGGAGACTTCCAGCGCGAGCTCGATCGACTGCTCGGCGAGCAGGATGGTGAGCCCCTCCCGGTGCAGCCGCCCAAACGTTTCGTACATGGACTCGACGACGGCGGGCGCGAGCCCCAGCGACGGCTCGTCGAGCATCAGAAGTTTCGGGTCGCTCATCAGCGCGCGGCCGACCGCGAGCATCTGCCGCTCGCCGCCCGACATGGTGCCGGCGCGCTGCAGCCGGCGCTCCTTCAGCCGCGGGAAGATTTCATAGACGCGTTCGAGCAGCGTTGCTGTACGCGACTTGTCGGCCAGCGGCGTGGCGCCGAGCAGGAGATTGTTCTCGACGCTCTGCTGCACGAACAGCCGCCAGCCTTCAGGCGCCAGCGCCAGCCCCTTGCGCACGATGGCAAAGGCCTGCCGTCCGCCGATCTCCTCGTCGCGAAAGCGGATCGAGCCGGCATGCAGGGGGATCAGCCCGGCGATGGCGTTGAGCGTCGTGGTCTTGCCGCCGCCATTGGAGCCGAGCAGCGCCACCACGCTGCCTTCGGGCACCTCCAGCGAGACGTCGGAGACCCCGATCAGATCGCCGTAGCGGACTTCGAGGTGATCGATCTTGAGCAAGGGCCCGTTCATGACACCGGTCCGCCCATCAGTTCGATCGGCGTGTGGCCGGCGGCGGCCTTGGCGGCGCGGGTGCCGAGATAGGCCTGGATCACGGCCGGATTGCTGGTGACCTCGCGCGGGCTGCCGCGGGCGATCTCCTTGCCCTGGTGAAACACCATGACGCGGCTGGACAGCGCCATGATCACTTCGATGATGTGTTCGACGATGACAAGCGTGACGCCGGAGCGATGGATGTCGCGCACGAGATCGATCGCAAGCTGCACCTCGCGCTGGGTCAGGCCCGCCATCGCTTCATCGAGCAGCAGCACCTTGGGTTCGGTCGCGAGCGCTCGCGCAATCTCAAGCCGTTTGCGGCCGGGTGTGCCCAATGAGCGCGCAGGCGTCTCGGCAAGCCGGCCCATCCCGACCCGCTCGAGCACCGCGCGGGCCTTCCGCTCCGCCTCGGCGCGATGGGAGGTGCGCAGGAAGGCGCCGATCATGACGTTCTCGAGCACCGTCATGCCTTCAAAAGTCTGCGGCACCTGGAAGGTGCGCGCGAGGCCGAGCTCGGCACGGGCTTCCGGCGTGAAGGCGGTGATATCCCGCCCTTCGAACAGCACCTTGCCCGACGTAGTGAAGAGGTCGCCGGTCAGGCAGTTGAAGAAGGTCGACTTGCCGGCGCCGTTCGGCCCGATCAGACCGAGGATGTCGCCCTGCTCCAGGGTCACGGACGCGTTGTCGACCGCCTTGAAGCTGCCAAAGGTCTTGGTGACGTCGCGCGCTTCAAGAAGCATGGCTAGCCTCCGCAGCGACGGTCTCAGACGCCTTGCGACGCCGTTCCCAGAGCCGGTTTGCCAGCGCCAGCAGCCCACCCGGCTGGAAGCGCGAGATCAGCACGATGATCGCACCATAGACCACGAAGGTCAGACCCGCGCCCTGCCCGCCGAGCCAGCTGTTGGAGAGCTCCTCCAGCGGCACCAGGATCGCCGCCCCGACCAGCGGCCCGAACAACAGGCCGGCGCCGCCGAGGGCTGCCATGATCAGCATCTTCACCGAGATCAAAATACCGAGGCCGGATTCCGGATCGACGAAGCCGAACATCATCGCATAGAGCGCGCCGGCGACCGACGTGAGCCCGGCGCTGAGCATGTAGGCATAGAGCTTTGTGCGCGCGGCAGGGGCGCCGAGGGAGCGCGCCGCGCGCTCGGAATCCTTGATCGCGCGCAGGTAGAAGCCCATGCGGCTGTTCGTCATCCACCAGGTGATCAGCAGCGTGATCGCGAGCACGGCCAGAAACAAATAGTAGTACGGCAGCGCCGAGACGAAGGAGAGATCGAACACGTTGCGGGGCACGGCCGGGCCGCTGAGGCCGGGCGACGCGCCGAGCCACTCGGTGTTGGTGACGATCAGCCGAGCCAGCTCGGCGATCGCAATCGTCGCCATGCTGAAATAGTGCCCGGATAGCCGCAAGGTCGGCCCGCCGATGATGGCCGCAATGGCGACCGCAACGATGATGCCGACGGGAATGCCGACCAGCGGCGGCAGCGCGAAATGCGTATACGCGGCCATCGATGCATAGGCGCCGCAGCCGAAGAACACGACATGGCCGACCGAGACCTGGCCGGCATAACCGCCGATGATGTTCCACGCTGAGGCCGCAATCGCATAGAGCAGCACCAGCGCGCCAAGGCGCTGCTGGAATGGCGTCGAAAACAGCAAGGGATAGGCGATCACGAGCGCCAACACGACCGATGGCCAGACGAGACGCCGGATCATGCTTTGCCCATCAGGCCTTGCGGCCGGAACCAGAGAAAGAAGATGAACAGCGCATAGACCACGATGTCCTTGTAGACCGCGCCGATCAAATAACCCGAGACGGACTCGATCACGCCGATCAAGAGCCCCGCGACGAGCGCGCCCGGCACGCTGCCGAAGCCGCCGAGCGACACTGTGACAAAGGCGACGATGCCGAGCGTCTCGCCGACCGTCGGCACGATATAGAAGAAGGTCGCGATCAGCGCGCCGGCAAGACCGGTGGCTCCCGCCGCGATCGCCCAGGCGATGGCCTGCATGGTGTCGGGCCGGATGCCCATCAGCTGCGCCGCCGTGGAGTCCTCCGCCACCGCCAGCATCTTGGAACCAAGCGAAGTGCGCGTCAGCAACAGGTGAAGGCCTAGCGTCACGACAAGCGCCACCGCGCCGGCGAGCAGCCGCGCCGCCTCGATGCGCAGCCCGAAGATGTCATAGGTGCCGCCGACGATGTTGTTCGGCAGCGACAGGAAGTTGGCGCCGAACCACCAGAACACCGAATAGCGCAAGAGCAGCGCGAGCCCGAAGGTGCCGAGGATCTGCGCCAGCATCGGCCCCTTCATGATGTGGCGGATCAGGCTGAAATAGACGATGACGCCGACGGTCGCGAGCAAGAGCGCCGCGAACGGCGCACCCACCGCGGGACCTACGCCGAACAGCGAAAACACCACGAAGGCCGCATACATGCCGAGCATGACGAAATCGCCATGGGCAAAGTTGACGATGTTCATCATGCCCCAGACCAGGGTCAGGCCCGAGGAGAACAGTGCGTAGACGGCTCCAAGCAGAAGTCCGCCGACGATCACCTGCACAAGAAAGAAATTCATAAGCCGCGCGTCGTTGCGAGGGAGGTTAGCGTCGGGTTCGCATGAGAACGGGCGGGAATTGGGATTCCCGCCCGCAAAGGTTTACCAGCCCTTGTAGGGAAGAACCGCCGCCTTCTCGGCCGTGGCCTTCGGCCAGACCGAGACATAGTTCTCGCCGTCCTGGAGCTGAATGATGCCGCCGGAGGCCAGGATGTTCTGGCCCTTGTCGTCGAACTTGACGCCCTTGTAGCCGATCAAGATTTGATCGGGCTTGAGGTCGGTCGCCTTCAGCGCGGCCTGGATTTTCGCAGGCTCCGTCGAGCCGGCGCGGTCAATCGCATCGATGAGAACAAAAAGCCCGGTCATCTGGCGCGCGACGGTGTCGTCCATGTCGACGCCGCTCTTCTTCTTGTACATGTCGGCGATGATGGCGCTCGGCGAACCGGCGGGGCCAACGCTCCAGGAGGAGCGGTTGAAGGCGCCTTGCGAGATTTTGCCGACCGCCTTGATGAAATCGGGGTCGGAATAGCCGGCGTCGTCGGCGAGCAGAAGCGACGGCTTGTAGTCCTGCGCCTGCATGGTCTTGGCGAACAGGATCGCGTCCGACGTATAGGAGATCATGAGCACGACGTCGGGCTTCTTCTCCTTGAGCTGCAGCACCTGGCTCTGCACATCGGTCGAGTTCGAGCCATAGGCGACGTCGAGCGCGACGTTGAGGCCCTTCTCCTTGAAGGTCGTCGTGATCGTGTCGGCAACCGACTTGCCGTATTCGGTGTTGTCATGCACCAGCGCGATGCTGTCGGTCTTGGCGCCCTGGGCCTTCATGTCCGCGAGGAAATCGGAAAAGACCTTGGCGAAGTCGGAGGCGATCGGCGTG
>Ga0210384_10006624_pt1 | contig 12320 bp, 9 predicted proteins | sample IncBWH2MmetaG_FD_160574 | JGI IMG/M metagenome (GOLD analysis project Ga0210384, IMG submission 160574) | Forest soil microbial communities from Barre Woods Harvard Forest LTER site, Petersham, Massachusetts, United States - Inc-BW-H-2-M | ecosystem: Environmental > Terrestrial > Soil >... | reverse complement strand
CCGCCGCGCGCCATTCCGCCACCACGCCTCGCGTCTCCATCGCCATCGGAATCAGCCGCTGGCTGGTGATGCGTTGCTTGACCACGACGTCGGCACCGGCAAACGCCTTGTCCACCTCGCCGCCTTCCTGATGAAAGTTGAACGCGATGTTGTCCGGCCACTCGGGGTGAACCGCCGGTGCGCCCTTGGCTTGCGCTTTCTCCGGATCGGACACTGCTTGCAACACCTCGTAGTCCACTTCCACAAGGTCCGCTGCATCGCGCGCCAGGTAGCGATCCGTCGCTATCACCACGGCCACCGGATGCCCGACGTAGTAAACGCGATCGGTCGCCAAAATATGATGGTGAGGCACTCGTAACCCCGGCAGCGCGGCTCCGCACGGAACCGGCCCCACCTTCGCGGTGTCCTTGCCCGTGAAAACGGCCATCACTCCAGGCGCCGTTTCTGCCTGCTTCGTGCTGATCGAGCGGATCGAGCGGATCTTTGCGGCGGCATGCGGGCTGCGCACGATGACCGCGTAGTGCATGCCCGGCATCTGGATGTCTTCGACGTACGTGGCTGTGCCGGTGATCAGTCTCGGATCTTCACGCCGGCGAACTCGCTTCCCGACAAGAGTTTCGGTTTGTGTCATCGTTGTTGTGGCCATGGTCGTCTCCTACTTTCCTGCTCCTGCCGCAGCCGTCTTCACCGCATTCACGATGTGTTGATACCCGGTGCAACGGCACACGTTTCCTTCCAGGCCGTGGCGAATTTCCTCATCGGTGGGTGTTGCATTGCGGTCCAGAATCTGCTTCGATGCCATGATCATCCCCGGCGTGCAAAATCCGCACTGGAGCCCGTGCTCATTCCAGAACGCCTCCTGCATGGGATGGAGCCTGCCGTCCGTGGCTAATCCTTCAATCGTGACGATGCTCGCGCCGTTTGCTTGCACCGCGAACATCGTGCAGCTCTTGACGGCCTTCCCGTTCAGCTCCACCGTGCAAGCGCCGCAGAGCGATGTCTCGCAACCTACGTGCGACCCGGTCAGCCCCACAACCTCTCGAATGTAATGGATGAGCAGCAGCCTTGGCTCCACCTCGTGGGAATAGCTTTTCCCGTTAATCTTGACGGTAATGTTCATGGCCATCTCCTGGGCGGGACAACTCCGGTGGAGGCCGAAGATAGCAGAAAATAGTGCTAAAGGAAAAGGGCTTGGCATCCGCGCGGCAACCTCCGTTTTCCTCTAAGCCACTTTGCTCCTAGCTCGCTCCGCGAAGCGTAATGCCCATCTACCACGGGGAATAATTCCTACCCAAAACTGTCTATATAACGACGGCACGTCCGTCCACTAGCAGCTTTGCGGAGACATGCATTGAACGAAGGCTTTCTTGGAACGAATGCCCGACTGTACGCCGATCTTGTTCTGCTCGTCGAGATCGGTATGGGCCTGGGGCTGCTCGTCGGCGCGATCCTCGCGCGCATGCGGAGGTTCCGCGCACATGCGGTGTGCCAGACGGCAGTGGTCCTCCTCAACCTCGCCATCATAGTGCTGGTAATGGTGCCGTCATTTCGCACCCGGGTGAGTCCAAAGGTTCCGCTCAAACTTGGCAAAGCCTACTACGCACTGGCGACGGCGCACGGAGTGCTCGGAAGCATCGTGGAGTGCGGTGGTTTGTACATCCTGTTGGCTGCGGGCACGAAGCTTCTACCCGAAAGACTCCGCATCACGCGCTACAAGCTCTGGATGCGGAGTGTGCTGGTGGCTTGGTGGCTCGTTTTATCGCTGGGGCTCGCCACCTACGCCCGTTGGTACATCCCGCATTTGTTTCGACGATGAGAGTTTCCTGTTCGAAAATGGCCGGTTCACGTCTGATTCACGCAATGTTTCCGCACGCTTGATTTTTGTCTTTTCTTGCCCCGCGGCGTATTCTGCTCATTTCCCTTTCGCGTCTTGGAGATTCCGTGTCCTGCCCGATCTGTGAAAAGCGCAAACCCGCCCGATACTGCCCCGCCAAGGGCGAGAAAATTTGCGCCGTCTGCTGCGGAACCGAGCGCGAAGTCAGCATCGATTGCCCTTCGGATTGCCCCTATCTGATCTCCGCGCACCGCTACGAAGACGAACACGAGCGCTCCATCCCCGCGGACACTCCCTTTCTCGACAGCAAGCTTCCCCAGGAGATCATCTACGCCAATCAGGTCCTGCTCTCGGGGATTTCTTTCACCATCGCGAAGTTCTGCGCCGCGCAACCTTCCGCGAGCGATCCAGATGTTCTCGCCGCTCTGCAAGCTCTCGCCGAAACTTACAAGACCCTAGGCTCGGGCATTTACTACGAAAATCCCCCCGATCCTCCTCTTCCTCGCGAGCTCTATAACGCACTCTCCACTTTCCTCAACGATGCCAAGCAGCCGCAAGCCGGCCGAGCAGGCTATGCCGCCGTCAAAGACTCCGAAATTTTTGTGCTCCTGGTTTTTCTCTACCGGATGGGTTTGCTGCGCACCAATGGACGTCCGCGCTCGCACCGCTTCATCGAATTTCTCCGCCGCCAGTTCCCTCAAGCTCCCGAACTCAAACGCGAAGAGTCCCGCATCATCGTCCCATAGACTTTGTGTTGGAAAGGGTTGTCATTCTGAGGCGAACCGGCGAGGTTCGTCGAAGAACCTCAACGCCAGCTTCAACTTCAATTTATCCCTTCGGTGAGGCTCTCCCATTCGGCTGATGTCATTCTTTCCCAAATTACCCTGTCGCGCACGCCCTCCCGCTCCCGCGTTCCACCTGCTGCGCCACCTCTCCCGCATCCCATCCCAAATTCATCTGCGCGGATGTTCTGCTCTTTGGCCGCTCTTCCCAGGGACGTGAGCCGAATCCATACTCTTTGCGTATCCGCGCCACCCGCTCGGAAATCTTTTTTCGGTACTCCTCTGGAGCATACCCGTTCAGCGAATACCACTCTTGGTATTGCCTGGCCAGCCGCGGAAATTTTTCTCGCACGAACGGCAAAAACTGTTTCGCCGACGACGGCATCAGGAACAGAACGTTCGCGAAGAACCACTGCGCTCCCGCCTCCCGCGCCGCCGCTACCACCGCTTCGAGTTCCCCTTCGCGGTCGGTGATTCCCGGAATCACCGGCGCCACCGACGCTCCCACCGCCAGCCCTGCGGCCCGCAACTCCTTTATCGCGCACAACCGCAAGTCCGGCCGCGGCGCTCGCGGCTCGAGCAAACGCGCCAGCCGCGCCCGCAGCGTCGTGACCGTAATGTTGATCGACAAATCCGACCGTTCCGCGATTCGCTTCAGCACATCGATGTCCCGCACAATCTGGTTCGACTTCGTAATAATCGACACGCTCAATCCCTCGCGCCGCGCCAACTCCTCCAGGCACGCGCGCGTCACTCCATATTCGCGCTCCGCCGGCTGATAAGGATCCGTCGCCGTCCCGATCGCGATGTGCTCCGGTCTCGTGCCGCCGCTATTTTCAGAAGCGTACGAATATTTGTGCGCCATGTCGTAAGAAAGCAGTGGCGCTGCATCTTTCTTCACGAAAATCTTTTTCTCGAATTCACCGCCGTCCAGTTCCATGTATTCGTGCGTGTACCGCGCGTAGCAATACCGGCACGCAAACTCGCATCCCCGGTAAGGATTGATTGTCCATTCGAACGGTACGCGCTTCGAATCGCACCGGTTCAGAACCGACCGCACCGGCAGCAAAAAATATTCCGGCCGTTCTCCGGATTTCCGCTGCGTTTCCGCCGGCGGAGATGAGGCTGCGAGGCGGGCAATGCCGACCAGTGGCGCGCCAACGCGTCCGGAATAAATCGCGTTGGCGCACTCGGTCGGAGCAGCAGCATCGCGGGTTCGGCCATTCTCACCGCCTGGGAGGCTGTTCGAATGCCGGGACGTCGGGGGGCAATCCGCCGTTGGGTAACCCGCGTTGCTGCCGCCCGGGCCAGCGGTAGCCGGGGCAGGCTCGCTGGCCGGTGGCTTTGGGCTTATGGGCTCAGGCAAGACAGGGAACAACGCTGCGGTTGTTGGTCGTGCGGGCCGCCGCCGAATCCGAAAACTCGGCGCGGTGCTGAGGGACTGAACTGGAGACATGGCCTACCTCGTAGCTCTGCTGCATTGTTTCGCTTTTTATTCGCCATGTCAAGCACTTTCACAACTTAGCGCTGCATCAGTTTGATTGCCTCCGGGGGGCAACTGTTTCGCCCCTTCCGATTGTCTCCCGCCACCTGCCGGGGTATCCTCTCTTCTCCCGGAGGTCCCTTTGTCCAAGTTCCGCCGCGCGATTCATCTTCTATTGCTGAGCACTCTAACGCTTCTGGTCGGCGCTCCCACTTCGCCCGGTCAGGCTCCGGCGCCCTCGAAGAAACCCATTGCCGGCCCTCCGGCGCCCCAGTCAACGCATTACCCCATTCTGCTTCTCGCTCTCGGGAATAATCCTTCCTGGAGCCTGCGCATCGGGCAAAAAGGCCCGGAGCGCCTCGATCGCCCGAACTATCCTCCCATGGCTCTCGAGCCCGTCGACGTCTCCCGCGATGGCGCCGCCGACACCTGGAACTATCGCGCGAAAGACACCGGCACTACGGCGGAAGTCTCGATTCACCTCACCCGCGAATCGTGCGTCGATCCGACGTCCGGCACCAAATACGCTTTCAGCGCCGTCGTCCAGCACGCGCAGCTTGGCACTCTCAGCGGCTGCGCTCGCATTGCCGCCGAGCTTTTTCCAAAGATCGTCAATCCCGCGAACCAGCCCGATGAGGACGACGACACCGAAAAGAAAAAGCCTCCCGAAACCACCATCACCAATTTCAAAGTCCCCACCGCCATCGCTTACGTGAATTCCACCGGCAAAGTCGTCGTGGGCAACGGCAGGCTCAAGAAAATCGCGGCGCCCGAGGGCTCCGAACTGGCTCTCTCTCACGACGGCAAGAAGCTCCTCTACGCTCGCTCCGATTCCAAAACCAGCCCTGACCGCACTATCGTTCTCTACGATTTCACTACCGGAAGTTCAAAAGACCTCCTCCAAGGACTCGTCAAACAGGCCTTTTGGTCCCCCGACGATTCCCGCGTCGCATTCCTCCAGCTCCAGGATCAAAAGTGGCAAGTCTGGACTTGCCCTTCCACCCCGCCGGGAATCGCTGCGCCGCTCTATATCAATGAAGTCAACGCGCTTCACGGCTGGGTGGACGCCCACACCGTCCTCGCCAGCGACGCGCAAAACCTCTACTGGATCAGCGAGAGCAGCCAGCCCATGCAGGTTCTCGCCCTGAAGGACCTTTATGGTTCCGCATTCCAAATCATGAGTTCAGATTCCATCCGTTCCAATCCCATCAATCCGGATCTCCTTCTCGTTTCCGCCCATTACGCTTCCCCCCCCGCCGGAGCGCCCAAAGATTCGACGAACACCGCCGCTGGCTTCTTTCTTTATGAGGTGGTTTCGAAGCGCCGTGTCATCCTCAGCCCTCCGGACCAGTGGGGGCGCTCCGCGGAATGGTCCCGCGACGGTCTCCAGATTTTCTATACCGGGCGCGTCTCGGCCAACCCCTTGGCGACGTTCCGGCTTTTCTGGGATGGCAGCGCACCCCGCCGCTACCTCGACGGCACCGACCTCGTCGTCGGCCAATAAGTTGGCCTTACCAGAGACCTCGCTGCCCCGGCTCTCCGGAACCTATCCCTTTGGACAGTAGCCGATTCGTCGCCACGTTCTCTACTCGGCCCTTCGCCATCGCCCGGCGAGCCTATACTTGTATTATGGCCACTGTTCCTCCGCCAGCGCCGAAGCAGGTCGGTATCCTCGTGCTTGACGACGATGCGCAGGGCGCTTCCGCCGTCCGCCAGATCCTTGACTCTGAGGGCTGGCGCGTCCGCATCGTTACCAGTAACACGCTCCTGCTCGCCGAATTGCGATCCGCCGAATGGGCGCTCGTTATCGCCAATATCGCCCTTATGGGCGTCGACGGCCCCGCCTTTAGCACTCTCAAGGAACTCGCCAGCGTCCCTGCCGCCGAAGGTGGCCGCCTCCGTATCCTGTATTTAGTCCCCGAACTGGCCGGCACCCAGTACGTCCCCGTGCTCGAGCAGTCGCGCCTTCCCTACCTCGCGCGGCCCTATCATCTTCACGAATTCCTCGAAAGGGTCAGCGACCTTCTCGTCGAAATCAAAGCCATCGACGCTCCGCTCCGCCAGGTCCGCCATGAATTTGGCGCGCTGCGAAAGAAAAAGAAGCAGGCCAGCCGCAACAACTCCATGTTCGCTTCCCGCGACTCCTTCTCCTACACCGACGAAGAAATCTCCGAGTACGAGCGCCAGGAAAAAGAAACCTCTCTCCTCAAACGCAAGCCCCGCACCAACCTCGGCGGTTCCGACCGCTAATGGGGTGCCGATCCGCCCGCATCGAGCTGTGAGTCCAGCCGCAAAATCGTGCGGTACAAGACTTCCGCTCCGTTCGTAACCTGTTCCGGTGACGAATACTCCAGGGGCGAATGGCTGATCCCGCCGCGGCTTGGCACAAAAATCATTCCTATGGGAGCAAAACGGGCCGCATTCTGGGCATCATGCCCAGCGCCGCTCGGCAGCTCCATGGTCTGCAATCCCGCCTCGTTTGCCGCCATTCGGATCGTTTCCCGAAAAGCAGGGGCCGTCAGAGCCGGTTCCTCCAAATCCGGCTTCGCGCAGACAATTTGCACGTTCTCTTCTTTTCCGATCGTTTCAAAGCGTTGCAAAATCCTCGCGGCAATCCGGTTGATTTTCTCGGTGTCGAGATCCCGCAATTCCACGGGAAACGTTACGCGACCCGGAATCACATTCGTCGCGCCCGGCTCAATCTTCATCCACCCTACGGTTCCGACCTGTCGCCCCTGCTCCGCGCGGACTTCCTCGCGTACCGCAAGCAGCGCCTTCGCTGCCGCGGCCAGCGCGTCTCTCCTCTGATTCATCGGCGTTGTTCCCGCATGATTCGCGAATCCCGTCGCCGTGCATTTCCGTGAACTGATTCCCACAATTCCCTGCACCACACCGATGGGTACCTTCGCTCCATCGAGCACCGCGCCCTGCTCGATATGCAGCTCGATATATCCCGTCACGCTCCCCGGCGCGATTTTCGCCTCCTTGATTCGCGAAGCGTCGCCGCCCGTCCTCTTCAGCCAATCGCTGAGTTTTTCACCTGCATCGTCCCGTCGCTCCCCGACATCCTCAGGCATGAGCCCTGCTGCCGCCGACGACCCAAACAGTCCGGCGAAGAATCGCCCGCCTTCTTCGTTCGTCCAGACCACCACTTTCAGGGGATGCCTCGTCGTTACTTTTTGCTCGTTCAGGGAACGGATTACCTCGATCGCGCCAAGGCTCCCCACGTCTCCATCAAAATTTCCTCCGTGCGGCACCGAATCGATGTGCGAACCAAACAGCAGCATGGGGAGATTCTCCGATCCGGCGCGTCGTCCAAAAATATTCCCGGCAGGATCCACTCTCACCTCAAGCCCAGCTTCCCGCATTAATCCCATCACATAAGCCCGACCGGCAAGATCGGCCTCCGTAAAGCCGACGCGGCTTACTCCACCTTCCGGGTTTTTCCCAAACTCCCCGAGCTTCTGCAGATTCTCCCAAAGCCGCTCTTGCCGCACGTGCCGGTCTGTCGTCCCCGCTGCCTTCTCCTGCCCTTGCGTCGCCAGAACTGCTGACAGGATTGCGCACGCGCCCAACACACTTCTCCGCCAAATTCCCATCCACATGTCCGCTCGCCCCCGCGCGCAGTCTCCCACGCCCCCGAAAATCCTGCAAGAAACTCAGCCCCTTCGTTCTTCCCCTATGTTCGTTTCCTAGTAATCTCTTTCCTGGGCGGGGGTACGTACCCCCGGTGGTTTTTGCGAAAGAGTGTGGAAGCAGTTGAAACGAAAGGGGTTGCAGAAAATCGCAGCGCAAAAGAGTGCGCAAGAATATCAAAGCAAAGAAGTTAAGGGAATTGAACGAGGTTCCTGACGTCGCTGATGCACCCAAGGATCGGTGGGGGAGGGGTATACCCCCCTCGTTGTGAGGAACAGAGTCTCGTAACAGAAGGATGGGAAAGGAGATAGAGGGCATTTTCCGTTCAAAAACAACGGGGCTCCAACGAGGCCTCAACGGGGCGATGAAAGGAAGGGAGCGCGAAGAATCTAAAGCACAGGTGCTGGGTTGGCGACCGAGTGCGCTCGGTGCGAGATTCGTTCGAGTTGGGTGCAATCTCATGTGCGTCGGTGCCGCTTCAACAATTCAGGCTTCATGGAGAAAGGTACGGCGGGGAATACGCCGAGGCAACTGGCCGGAAGTGGAGATTGGGTGCAGGTGGCCGAGATCTTCAAGACCGGACAGAAAATTCAAAAACCGCACGTTTCGGAAAAAAAGAAGCATGTGGCACCGGACAAAGAGTGTTCTTGGCTCCGCTCAGCAGATCCCCTTCCCAATGACCAGGAATCGCTCGGTCTTCCGCCTCCGCGGGTCTTTCCCGGATCGAGATGGCATCGACGATCTGTCCTCGTGACTGTCCGCTGAGACTGGCATGTCGCGAGCGGCGCATGCGCCGCTTCGACCGCAGGTGGTCCATCAGCTCCTTTTTCAATACTCCCCGCGCTTGAATGAACAGGCTGCGGCAGATGGGTGTCCTTCTTGGACCGCGATTGACAGGATTCATGCTGCGCAGTATAGTGCGCGCCAGTTCGATCCTTCTGGTCGTCTTCTCCGCAGATAGTCCTGCCAAGGAGGTGCTCCTATGCGTATCCGACCCACTTTTTTGGTTCCACTCGTTGTGATTCTATGTTCGGCCGCGAGTCTTCCAGCTCAACAAAACCAAGCCTCGCCACCAGCGAGCAATGCGACTGCATCACCCGTCCCGCGCTTGATTAAGTTCAACGGCACGCTTCTTGATGCACAAGGGCAGCCCATGAAATCACCTGTCGGCGTCGCCTTTGCGCTCTATGGGCAGCAGTCCGGAGGGGCCGCACTGTGGATAGAGACGCAGAACGTCGAGACGGACTCGAAGGGGAATTACACCGTGCTGCTCGGCGCGAACAGCGCCAATGGTGCCCCCGCAGAGCTTTTCAACACGGGCGAAGCGCGCTGGCTGGGCATCCAGGCGGAACAGCAGGCCGAGCAGCCACGCATCCTGCTGGTCAGCGTGCCGTACGCGCTGAAGGCAGGCGACGCGCAAACACTCGGCGGGCTGCCGCCTTCGGCGTTTGCCCCGGCCAATCCGAACGCACCGGCGAACTCTTCTTCGTCCTCCTCGGCTCCATCACTCACGCTGATTTCGCCCAGCTTCGCCGCAGCCACGACATCTGGAACCTCGGGCGCGAATGCTGTTGCTCCGCTGGTCTCGTCCTGCACGACGATCACGGCAGACGGCACGGCCACGCTCAACCTGGTGACCAAGTTCACTGCGGCATGCCAGATTCACCAGTCGCAGCTTTTTGACAATGGCACGAACGTGGGCATCGGCAACGGTAGCACTGCTCCGGTAGCGAAACTCGATGTCTTCGGCACGGGGATGTTTCGCGGGGCGCTGACCTTGCCTGCGATCAATACGGCAGGCTCCACAACCACGGCGGGATTCGCGTCACAGCCGTTCGATCTGCTGGCTTCGGCGTGGAACACTTCGGGGACGCCCGCAGCGGTGAGCGAGCATTTCCGGTGGCAAGCCCAGCCGGTGGGCAGCAACACCACGTCCCCTTCAGGCAGCTTGAATCTCCTGTTTGCTTCGGGCACGGGCACACCAGCGCAGACCGGCCTTTCGATTAGCAGCAAAGGCCTTTTTACGTTCGCGACGGGCCAAACTTTTCCAGGCACAGGCACCATCACCGGAATCAAAACCGCAGCGGGCAGTGGGCTCACAGGGGGCGTCACCACAGGCAACGCCACTCTGAGCTTGATCCAGACCTGCTCCAATTTACAAATTCTGTCGTGGACCGCCTCGACCAAGACGTGGGGGTGCACCAGCGCGGGCATTGGCACGATCACCGGCGTCGTTGCCGGCACGGGCCTGTCCGGAGGGGGAATAGCCGGCAGTGTGACCCTCAACGTAGCCAACGGCGGCATTACGAACGCCTTGCTTGCGCCCAACTCCGTCACCAACGCAAACATCGCTGACGCTACCTTGAACCCTGCCAAGATCACGGGGACGGCCGCTACCCTCGGCGCCAACGCCTTCAAGGGAAATCAAACGGTAATGGGAAGTATTTCGGGAACAACAGGCAGCTTCAGCGGCAGCGCCGCGAGCAGCATTCTTACTGTGGCTCAAAACGGAGCGGGGCCAGGTTTGGAAATCTCTGCCACGGGAGGAAATGACGCGATAAGAGTTGATACCGCCGGACCCAATGGGGTCGGCCTTTTGGTGGGGAGTTTATCCGCGCCGCCCGGAATGCAGGGCGTCATTGTCAACACGACCTCCGGCAGTGGCTTTGGATCTTTCACCACTAGCGGCGAGGGCATCGAAATTCGCACAGAAAGCGGAACGGGCATCGACGTTGGTACCATTACGGGGACTGGTATCAAGGTAGACAACGCAAGCGATCCCGCAACGACGGATGCAATCGATGTAACAAACAACGGGCCCAAGGACGGCATCGTTGTCACCAGTTCGGGCGGCCATGCCATTAACGCCACTACTGATGCGACCGCGAGTGCGCAGGAAGCCATTCATGGCGTAGCCGATAAAGATGCGGATTACATCTCCGGGGTAACGGGCTTCGCTCCAGGAACGACCAGACTGACGGTCGGCGTGGTAGGCCAAAGCATGAGCACACCCTTAGGTATCGGCGTTTTAGGGTTTGGGCAGAACCAGAGCACTACGTTCGTCAAAACGACAGGTCCCGCCGTAGGCGTCTGGGGAGATACGATTGTTACCGGCGGTAGCGGTGTGCAAGGCACGGAGGACAACGGTATCGCTCTCTCAGGCACCAATAACAGCGCACAATACCCCGCTTTGTTTGTCGCAAACCTCGATAATTCGAGTAACGCGAATCCGCTCCTGACTGCCACGGGCAACGGTACGGGGGATTGCATGATCTTTGTGAACGGAGACTTGAAGTGCACAGGCTCGAAATCGGCGGTGGTTCCCGTAGACGGCGGCTCGCGCAAAGTAGCTCTCTACGCAGTCGAAGCCCCAGAAAACTGGTTTGAGGATGCCGGCTCCGGGCAACTGTCGAACGGTTCGGCCATCGTCAGTTTAGAGCCGACCTTCGCCCAGACGGTAAACACGGGAATGGGCTACCATGTGTTCCTGACTCCGAACGGGGATTGCAAAGGACTTTTTGTAACTCAGAAGACGCATGCCTCCTTTGAGGTGCGCGAGTTGGGCGGCGGCACGTCCAACATTGCGTTTGACTACCGCATCATGGCTCGCCGGCAAGCCTACGAGAATATCCGCCTGGCAGACGTGACAGAGCAATTCAACAATGTGTCAAGTTTACTGGAAAAGAGAAACAGGCAGTCTGAGAACCCCAATCCTGTGAAGCCGTACCACGCTGAGCCCGAAACTCCGGCTCACCCCGTGGTGCGCCCAGTGCCGGCCCGCCCCCCTGCAATAAGTAACAGCAACGTGAGAAGGAGCCCAGTGCCGCGGTAGCGCGGGCGGGTTCCAAGGACATAACAGACGAGGACGCTGCGGGTGCTGCTCCTTTGCGGGGTTTTCAAGCGTGTGGGGTTGCCTTTTCCTTCCCACCCCGCTTTTGGATTTTCACCTGTGAATAGATTCAGTGCCTGATTAACGCGGTAACCTCCCAAGTTCGTACTGGAACGAACCTTTCCGGTTTGAAGACTTACCTAGCACTAAAGGTCGTCTCGCATGGGCCTGCAGCCCACCTATGGGAATGAAAAACGCAACCGACGCGCATTCATTGATCCTAAACAGGTTACGGAGTGTTTTTCGACAGAGTAGCCCGTTTCTCGGGAGTTGGTGCGGAAGAGCGAATTTGGGATTGGCCCGACCGTGACATTCGGCCTGTACTTACGGACAGATAGTTCTTGAAGCAATTTGCCCTTCGCCACCCGATTCTCTGTCGAGCCCCTCTTATAAAATGGATCTAACCCGCCCAAAAGGTTTGACTAGGAAGGAGTGAATCCATGACGAACATATCGGAAGTCGAGGAGCGGATTCACGAAAATGAGCTGGCTGACGGGCTGTCCAACCCAGTGGCACAACACGTTTACGAGGGATCTGCCAAGAGGCAAAGCACGTCAAGGCCATCGTTGGTTCTTGGAGCCGCGGTGATCGGGCTTGTCCTGGTTCTTGCTTCCATTTTCGGTCTGTGGCTTGTGAGGTCGGTCAGGCGATTGAACCGAGAAGTGGCGCACCTCAATCGTCAGACAGAGCAGCTCA
>Ga0210384_10006623_pt1 | contig 12322 bp, 11 predicted proteins | sample IncBWH2MmetaG_FD_160574 | JGI IMG/M metagenome (GOLD analysis project Ga0210384, IMG submission 160574) | Forest soil microbial communities from Barre Woods Harvard Forest LTER site, Petersham, Massachusetts, United States - Inc-BW-H-2-M | ecosystem: Environmental > Terrestrial > Soil >... | reverse complement strand
TTCACCTGGAGGACAACGCCCTCAGAGAAGGCCGCCTCGATCCCGGTTCGCTCGACCTGATTGGGCGCATGGGTGGCACCCAGTACTCGCGTACCACCAATCGCTTCGACCTCAAGCGGCCCGAAGTGCAGCCTCCTGAAACTCCACATTCCAGGAAATAGGCCACCCGCTTACCGAATGGAATCCCGCAACTGGATGAGAGCATTGTCCGCCGCGGTCAGCCGGATCAGGCCGAAACGGGGATAGTCGAGATCAATCACGGTAAAGATAGTGATCGAAATCACCATGGCGTAAAGCAGCCCGTGGAACCAGCTGCGGCTCTTTCTCCTGGCCATGTCGTAGCCTGCGATCAACCCGCTCAGCAGGGCGACACAGATCGACAAGCCAAAGATCAGCGGCGGAAGGTGGGTATGCAGGGCGATGGTGCGCGACGTGGTCACATCAATCATGTCATTTAACGCCGGCAGCAGCAGCCGAGCGACGTTCTGGGTGGGATCATCGCGGCTGCCCGCGATGGCGCGTGACCAGATTTCCTGTTGCAGTTTCGCAGCCCGTTGTAGGTCCTCCCCCGCGGCAGCCAAGTCGGGAAGCTTCTCATAGACGTCCAACCGGGTATCCAGGTATTGGCGAAACAGCTGGCGCATCTCCTGCTGCTGGTTGGCAGGCAGCAAATCCAGGCGGAGATAGGCGGTGCCGATGGCGTTCGATTCCTGAACGATCAGCGCACGCCGCTGGTCGAGATGAGAGATGCCATTGGCAAAAGTGAATCCCAGCAGCAGGCCCAGGAGGGCGAAAACCGCAGCTTGAATTGTGGACGTACCTTCGTGGGCGGCTTCAGTCTTCTTCGCAACATAGGAGCCCATGCGATAGCCCAGTTCGAGGCAGATCGCCAACCCGAAAAATAGACAGATCGAAATTACAACCGCCAGCTGTCCGGGATTCATAGAAGGCCCAACAGTCTACCGAAGTTGGGTCGGGCGTGATTCAGAAATTTCCACTACGAACCACGTGGGGACAGCCGCCCTCGGCTGTCCGGCAGAGCGGAGCTCTGCTATTTTCGCTCCCGGCGAGAACCGGGTCGAGCTACGCTCGACTGGACAGCCGGGGGCGGCTGTCCTTACGTGGTTCGTGGTAACTGGCTAGTTGAAGTCGATCTTCTCGAAGCCCAAGCCTTGCAGCAGGCTGGTGATCGTCGAGGTGGCGTTCTGTTGGGCAGTGCGTAAGATGCCGTCCGCCAGCGCCGCCTCGGTCAGTTGGCGCTCTGCCTCCTGACGCACGAGCGATTCGAGGTTGGGATCGGTGGGCACCAGCAGCCCAGTCTGGCGGGAGTAAACCCGAGTCTTGGCACTGTCCAGCCGGCTGCTGAAAACCTGTGCTGCCGGAACGTGCAGGTGAACCTGCTTGCCTTCGACCCGGACATCGCCCGGCTTCAGGCTGGAGAAGTCGATGCCGGCGACGACCTCTCCGTGGACCAGGAGCAACAGACGATCTCCGGCGAGAAAATCCGGAAAAATGGGATTTTCCTTGGCGCCGCTTACTATTTTGTCCATGGTGTAGACCACTGTCTCCAGCCGCTGTAGCTGCTGGATGCGATTGACCACTGTGGGCTGGCTCACGTCAATGCTGAGGGTGCGGCCCGTCACGGCCGACCACACCCGGCTTAATAAAGCCGGACCGGAACTACGCGACAGCAGCACGAAGCCGAAGAGGCCGAGCAGCGATGCGCCGAGAAGCAGTCCAATGACCAGTGCAACGGCTAAAGGAGCTCGGGCGGCTTTCGGAGCGTCAGGCATGTCGCAAGGTTAGCACCAACCGTGGGCGGTTAGATGGAACGAAAGTCTTTTCCGCTCATTGTTTTATCGGCACAAACCATGTGGGGACAGCCGCCCTCGGCTTGTCCGTCGGAGCGTAGCTTCCGGTTTGTTTCTTAGACCGGGTGGAGCTTTGGCTGGACTTGACAGCTTTTGCTTTCCTGCTAAAACCGGGTCGAGCTTTAGTCGACTGGACGGCTGCGAGCAGCCGTCTGTTTCTAGCCGCGAAGCGGCGCAAGAATGTAGCCCACGGCGCAAAGCCTTGGGTCGAAGCCGGAATACAAAAGCGAGCCCCAAAGGGGCGAAAGAGGTGTCTCGCGCGCCAGCCGGCAGCGCATACCTCGTCCGTTTCTTCCGCCCTTCGGGGCTGGGTGTTTCCTTAACGTTTACCCACGGCTTACGCCGTGGGCTACATTCTTTGCGCCGCTGCGCGGCTCCCCTACGTGGTTCGTGGCGCACGCTTCTTATTTTTTTTCAACAGGCCCAGGCCACGGATGCTTTGTGCAACGAAAAGGTTGCATTTTCACCGCGCACCAAGGTAAGATGCACATTGAACGCAGCAGTAAGCGTTTAACTCGTCGCTGTACGCCCTTTCTTCCATCGGTTCAAAAATGTGGCCCAATAGTATGCGTGGGGTGACCCTATCTCGCCTCGCAACAGGTTCGGAGAGACCTTATGGCGTGGTACGCGTATTGTATTACTGAGCAACAGACCCTAGCCAACGGAACCCGTTCTCGTCGTCCTTCCTTACTGGAAGGGGTTCAAGGCGTAAACGGCGCTACCGTTCTGACCTATCCCAGCGGTGAATTCAACATAGTCGTAAGCGAGTACGAGCGCGATAACGTCCAGTTCGGAGAAAAAAACGTCCTGGAGCACGCGCGCGTCGTAAGCGTGTGTTTTCGCAGTGGAACGGTGTTACCGTTCCGCTTTGGGACGATTTTCGACACCGACGACGCCTTACGGCATGCCGTAAGGTCCAATCGCCGGGCTTTTGGCCAGAGCGTAGCTCGGCTGCGTGGCAAGGCTGAGATGCACCTGAAGCTCCGGGTCAAGGATGGCTCGCTGCGCGAAGCCATGGCCGAGATCGTATTGCCCGACACAGTGGGCGGCGATTATCTGATCAAGCTGCGGGAGAAGGCTTCCCAGGATCGCGAGCGCCGAACCAAGGCCCGCGCTCTCTCGGTTCAGGTCCATAAGTTGTTCAATCCGTTGGAAGAAGAGATCAGTTGTAAGCGAGTGGATTCCGACGGAATGTTAATCGACATCGCCCACCTGATTGACTCTAAATCCATCGAAAAATATCAGAACCGCTACAGCAGCGCCGCCAAGCAGTTGAAGAACTGCGAACTGGCCATCAGCGGACCCTGGCCGCCTTACCACTTCCTGCCCGGTAAGCTGCGCATGGTCGCGGGTAACTCCTAAGAACGGGATCTCAGACATCAGACCTCGGACTTCAGCATTTTCGTGCTGAGGTCCGACGGCTGAGGCCTTACGTCCTACAGTGTGCAGCGAATGTGCAGGATTCTGCAGTTCAGCCTCGTTCCGCTTGCCTTTGATTTCCTCCGTAGAGTCTCTTGAAGATTCGCTAAGTACATATTTTGTAGTAGTTTGCCGACGAGTCGGCATTTGCCTGTTTGATCCTGCGGTTTTGGTTGCGGAAATGCACTTGATCAGGTCACCAAAAGAGGCCGCTGAACAAATGACTTTCACTCTCTGTTTTTCGCGACATCTCTCTTGTTGCCGTTCCGGCCGCCGGATCGGCTCACCGCATCGCCATTCCTGACTCAACCTTCCACCTTGCCTCTTTTAATAGTGGCCCCAGCAATGGGGCCATTTTTTTGGCTCAGAACTGTGGTGAGCGGGACGCCCGTCCTCGATTCTTTGGCTGAGGTCTAAGGTCCTACGGCTGATCTTCGCTCCCCGATTCCAATAAGTTATTACCGGGGAACTCTGGGGTTGGTTAGACTTGTCTACCTCTCCTATGAAGACTTTCCTGCGCGGCCTGGCCGTGGGCCTGGTGTTGGCGTTCTGCTCTCCCTCCGCTGTGCGGGGTACAGACCGCACGCCGGCGCACGCTTCCGGCGATGTCCTGCTCTCCACCATGCAGCGGGAATTGCGGCGCGCTCAAACCAACCTGGGTCAACTGAATCCCGCGCCCTACTTCACCAGCTACTCGGTGTACGACGAGGAAGGGACGGTTGTCGTCGGAGGCCTGGGCAGTTTGCTGAATTCCACCCAGTTCCACCGGCGCATGGGCGAAGTGACCATGCGGGTGGGAAGCGCCGTGCTCGACAACACTCATCAGGAGAGTCGGCCCTCCGGTATGAGTTCGGGTCTGGTTCCCTTGCAGGACGATCCCGACGCGGTGGCGCGGGTCTTGTGGCAACTGACATACCAGGAGTACCGCCAGGCCGCGCAAACCTACTTGAACGTCAGGACTGCTGCAGCCGTCCGTACCCAGGAGGAAGATACCTCGGCTGACTTCGCCGAAGCCAAGCCTGAGGTGCACCTGGACTACGCCATGCCGGCGTTCCACGTCGACCGCAAGGATTGGGAAGACCGGGTGCGCCGCTACTCCAGCAATTTTCGGAAGTATCCCGAGATTTATTCCTCGGCGGTGATGGTGATTGGGCAGAAGACCCAAATGCGTTTTGTCTCCACTGCTGGCGCCCAACTGGCTACGCCGGGGACGCTCACACGCTTGATGATCGAGGCTGAGACCCGGGCCGACGACGGGATGGAATTGCTGCGCGTGGAAACCTTTCAAGCTGACACACCTGACGGACTTCCAAGTGAAGCTGAGATTGCGGCCAGGATCGACAAGATGGCCTCAGACCTTAAGGCCCTGCGGGCGGCGCCCACGGCTGAGCCCTTTGACGGTCCGGCGTTGCTTTCGGGCAGGGCGGCGGCGGTTTTCTTCCATGAAGTTCTCGGGCATCGCCTGGAGGGCCACCGCCAGCGCGGCGATCAGGAGGGTCAGACTTTCACCAAGAAGATCAATCAACAGGTGCTGCCTCAGTTTCTGAGCGTGATTGACGACCCCACGCAGCGCAGCCTGAACGGAATGGACCTGGGCGGCTGGTATCGGTACGACGACGAAGGCGTCCGGGCCCAACGCGTGGACGTGATCAAGGACGGCATCCTCAGAAACTTTCTGATGTCGCGCATGCCGATCACAGGCTTCTCCCAATCGAACGGACACGGGCGAGCGCAAGCCGGACTGATGGCGACCGGACGCCAGGGCAACCTGATCGTCAGCTCAACCCACACCGCTAAAGATTCCGAGATGCGGCAGAAGCTGATTGACGAAATCAAGAAGCAGGGCAAGCCCTACGGTCTGTACTTCGAAGACATCGAAGGCGGCTTTACCTTGACCACGCGCTCCCTGCCGCAGTCGTTCCAGATTCTGCCGGTACTGGTGTGGAAGGTCTATCCCGATGGCCGCCACGATGAACTGGTGCGGGGTGTAGATATCGTAGGGACGCCACTGGCGGCGCTCAACCGGATTGAGATCACGGGAGAGAAGACCGAGGTGTTCAATGGCGTATGTGGAGCGGAGTCGGGCAGCGTGCCTGTCTCTGCGGCGGCGCCGGCAATGCTGTTTTCCGAGATGGAAGTACAGAAGCGGGCGCACTCGCGGGTGCGGCCACCGATCCTACCGCCGCCTACTTGGGACAAGAGTGCGGCCGTCGGACTTCGGCCCTCGGACTTCGGACACCTGGCTTCTGGCTCCAGCATCGGGGGGCAGCGATGATTCGCTCCCGCTGCAGGCTGGCCCTCCTGACCGCTGTGTTGCTCGCAACCGTGAGCGGGCTCGTTGCCCAGAACTCAGCTTCCGCCGACGATCCGATACTGCGCGCCATGTTGGCCGAGATGCAGCGCTCAAAAAACCAACTCAAGCTCGCGGACGTGCAGGCGCCCTATTACGTCGACTACCGGCTGATGGATGTCGATCAGTACATGGCCGAGGCGGCGTTCGGCGCTATGCGGACTTCGCTGCGAACTCGCGTTCGCATGCTGCGCATCGTGGTGCGAGTGGGCGACTACAAGCAGGACAGCTACTACGGCCCGGGTGAGGGTGTGGTCGATGTGGGGCCGCTCGACGATGACGAAACGGGATTGCGGCATCAGCTGTGGCTCGGCACCGACCGGGCTTACAAGGCGGCATCCGAGGCGCTGACCGCCAAACAGGCTGAGCTTAAGAAGTACTCCGTGGACCAGCAGGTAGACGACTTTGCCCACGCGTCTCCCGTCCAGCTGGTTGCGCCGATTGCCAAGCTCGAATTTTCTCCCGAACCGTGGCTGGCCACTCTGGAGGAAGCGTCCGGACTCTACAAGAGTGATCCGCAGGTGCAGTCGCTGAATGCTTCTCTGCGTTTCAGCGTCATGAACCGGTATTTCGTCAGCTCGGAAGGCGCAGTGGTGCGCACCGCCGACAGTTCTTATCAAGTGTTTATCGGGGGTTACACCCAGGCGGCCGACGGAATGAGACTCGACCGGTCGCACGGCTACCAGGTCCGCCTGATGAAGGACCTGCCGACGAAGGCGCAAGTGTTCTCACGCACGCGCGAGTTGCTGATGAGTCTGAAGCAATTGCGCGAGGCGGCGGTGAGCGAGGAGGAATATCGCGGCCCGGTGCTGCTCTCTGCGGACGCCGCCGCCGGCGTGATGTCCGAACTGGTTGGACCAAACTTGTTGGGCAACCGGCCCACGCTGGGCCAGAACGCCCGCACAACCGGTGACTGGGCCAACAACTACAAGAGCCGGGTCCTACCCGATTTTCTTTCTGTAGTGGACGATCCGACACTGGCCAACTTCGGGGGCCACGCTCTGCTGGGCAACTATGAGGTAGATGACGAAGGGGTGAAGGCCAGCCGGGTCTCCCTTATCGAGAAGGGACAGTTGGTGAGTTATTTGTTGAGCCGTGCGCCTATCCGGGACTTTCCCAACTCGAACGGTCACGGCCGGGCGTCGGTGACGGGTCCACCGACTTCAAGTCTGGGAAACCTGATCGTCCAATCTTCCGATGCTCTGGGCAGCGATGAACTCAAAAAGAAGTTGATCGAGGCTTGCAAGCAACGCAACCTGCCCTTCGGATATTTCGTGGGAACGCTGGGGCCACGCCTGACTCCGCGACTGCTTTACCGCATCTCAACCAAGGACGGGCATGAGGAACTGGTTCGCGGCGCGGTCTTTGGCGACCTCGACACGCGCGCCCTGCGCAACAATATCGTGGCCGCGGGCAAGGAATTTGACTCGGAAGACCGGCTCGATCCCATCCCTCAGAGCGTGGTCAGCCCGGCTTTGCTGTTCGACGAACTGGAAGTGAAGCGCGGCGACGTCGCCAAGCAGAAGTTGCCGGAATATCCACCGCCCGCGGGAACCGAGTAATCTTGATGTAGGTGCGAGGGTTGTCTGTCCATCGGTATCATTTTCATGGCACTCACCGGAAAGCTTTGAAGTCCTGTGGAGATGAAAATCAAATCCACTAGCAGAACCTGGGTAACGGCTCAGTTCCGACAAATACAATGTTCCGGCGTCATCCTGAAGGACTTCAGTCCTGAAGGATCGGGCGCGCACCGCCACAACGGCCGTGAAGGTGCCTATCCGCGGCGCGCAAGATCCTTCGCAAGCTCAGGATGACGCCAGGTGAGAGGGAAAATTCAAACTGCGCCGCGAGAAAAATCTGCGGTGAATATTGCATTGAGGTGTTTCTTGATCCACCTGCGAAGTGTAAGCCGCTTGCTGATGCTGTCCACGCTGGTCACCGGACCCGTTCTCGCGCAGAAAAGGCCTCGCGCCGATTCCGATTACGAGCGCCCACAGGCTCCGGCCCCGCCCTCTTTGCCGGCCACGCTACTTCAGGAACTCGCGGCCATCCGCGACGCTGCCTTAACGGACGAGTACGCCTACCGGCAGGTGGCGCATCTTACCGAGAACATCGGGCCGCGTCCGGTTGGTTCTCCGCAGGCCCAGGCCGCCATCGAATATGTTGCCGGAGAAATGCGCAAGCTGGGACTGGACGTGCGCCTGGAGCCGGTACAAGCCCGGCACTGGATACGCGGGGCTGAATCGGCCGAACTGGTGGAATATCCCGGGCAGGTCGCGGAAAGCACGCAGAAAATCGTGCTGACCTCGCTGGGCGGCAATCATCCAACCCCGGCCGAGGGAATCGCAGCGGACGTCGTTGTCGCCAATAGTTTCGCCGATCTGGATCGGTTGGGGCGGCAGAATGTGGCCGGGAAAATCGTCCTGTTCAACGTGGCCTTCGACAAGCGGAAGGCAGACAACGGGTATGCCGGGGAAGCTTATGAGGAAGCAGTAGCTTATCGGGCGCTGGGGGCGAGACGGGCGGCCGAACTGGGCGCCGCGGCCTCGCTGGTCAGGTCAGTCGGAGGGGCCAACTATCGTCTGCCGCATACCGGCGGAAGCCGTGCCGCCGACATTCCCGCCGGAGCAGTAACCAGCGAAGATGCCGACCTGATCGCCGACCTGGCGTCTCAGGGAAAGGTGCGCATGCACGTCATTTTGACTTCTCAAACTGCGGAAGAAGTCAGCACCTTCAACGTAGTGGGAGACCTGAAAGGGTCGGAACATCCGGAGCAGATGGTAATCGTTTCCGGCCACCTCGACTCCTGGGATCTGGGAACCGGCGCCATCGATGACGCGGCCGGCGTTGCGGTAGCCATGGAAACCGCGCAGTTGATGCAGCAACTGCATCTGCGTCCCAAGCGAACCTTGCGGGTCATTGCCTGGATCGACGAAGAGAACCTGGGACGCGGCCATCTCGCATACGCCAAAGTGCACGCGGCGGAGATCAGCCAACATGTGGCTGCCATGGAAAGCGACCTTGGAGCGTCACATCCTCTGGGATTCAAAGCCAAGATCACTCAGGAGGCGGCAGCCCGGCTGCAACCCGTCCTGGAAGTCCTTCGACCTTCGGGAGCGAACCTGCTCCTGCTGAGCAACGACAGTCCGGAGGCCGACTTAGATCCCTTAGCCAAGCAGGGCGTGCCCGCTCTCGGGCTGCTGCAGGATGGTCGGACGTACTTTAATTACCACCATACGGCCGCTGACACCCTGGACAAGATCGTCCCCCAGGAGTTGCGGGAGAACGCGTCCGCCATGGCGGTCATGGGTTACGCGCTAGCGTCGATGCCTGAGCCTTTGCCGCGCTGAGCACGACGGACCACGTGGGGACGGGCGCCCTCGCCCGCCCGGCGGAGCGAAGCTACGCGATAGCTTCTGCTTACAAATCTGTCGAGCTGCGCTCGACTAGGATGGGCGAGGGCGCCCGTCCCCACGCGGTCTGTGGTGGCCTCGTGCATCTATTTCTCCGGCAAACCATCTAATGACACTGAGTACAAAGTTATGGGAAATACGTTTAAAACCGCGTTTCTTCTTACGGCGCTGACGCTGCTGCTGATGGCCGTAGGCCGCGCTTTGGGCGGACCGAACGGAATGCTGCTGGCTCTGGGCATTGCCGTGGTGACGAACTTTGTCGCCTACTTCTTCTCCGACAAGATCGCGCTGAGGACTTACCAGGCTCAGGCGGTGACGCGAGAGCAGCTGCCTCGCGTCTACAACGTAGTGGAGCGTCTGACACAGAAAATCGGCTTACCGATGCCGAAGATCTACGTGATCCCCACGGATTCGCCGAACGCCTTTGCCACCGGACGCAATCCCAAGCATGCGTCGGTGGCGGTCACCGAGGGCATACTGAACCTCCTCAACGATGAGGAACTCGAAGGCGTGTTGGCCCACGAGCTGGGACATGTGAATAACCGTGACATCCTGATCAGTTCGGTCGCCGCCACCATCGCCGGCGCGATTACATGGCTGCGCTACGGCGCGTACTTTGGCGGGCTGGGCGATCGCGATGATCGTCGCGGCGGGGCCATGGGCGGCCTGCTCATGCTGATCCTGGCCCCAATTGCAGCCATGCTCATCCAGATGGCAGTCTCACGTTCGCGGGAATATGCTGCTGACGAAACCGGGGCACACTTTACCGGCAATCCCTACGCCCTTGCTAGCGCGCTGGCTAAGCTCGATGCCTACTCGCGTCGTGTCCCGATGATGGGAACGCCTTCTACCGCGCACCTGTTCATTATTCAGCCCCTGCTAGGCATGAATTTTGGCAACCTGTTCTCGACCCACCCGCCGATTGCCAAACGCATCGAGCGCCTGACTGGAAGACCGGCGGAGTTTATGCAGTGAGAGCTATCAGCCGTCAGCTCTCAGCCATCAGTACTGGTACAGAAGTCTTGCTGCGGGACTTCGCTGAAAGCTGAGAGCTGAAAGACTGACAGCTAAGTGTGACGTTCGTAACGCCTCCGACCCACATCAATCGCTGCCATCGCATAGTAAAATTTCTCGATGTCGCCTGAAACCGCTATTGCCGTGTCCTATCGTGCGACTCAACTGGAGAACGCGCTCCGAAAGGTGATTCGGGGCAAGGACGATGTGATCCGCCTAGCGCTGGTCTCGGTGCTGGCTCGCGGGCACTTGCTGATCGAAGGCGTCCCTGGGGTGGGCAAGACGACTCTCGGCCAGACATTGGCGCGGGCCATCGATTGCGGCTTTCAGCGAGTGCAGTTCACCAGCGACATGCTTCCGGCCGACGTTCTTGGCATCTCAATCTATTCCGCCATCGAGCAACAGTTTGAGTTCAAGCGGGGACCGATCTTCACCAACGTCCTGCTGGCCGACGAGATCAACCGCACCACTCCGAAGACCCAATCTGCGTTGCTCGAGGCCATGAACGAGGGCCAGGTCACTGTGGATTCGCATTCTTACTCGCTGCCCCAACCATTCCTCGTGATCGCCACCCAAAACCCGATCGAGCATCACGGGACCTACCCTTTGCCCGAGTCGCAACTGGATCGCTTCCTCATGCGGGTGCAGATGGGATATCCGGATGGCGATTCGGAGCGCGAGATTCTGCGCTCCGAGGCTGGAACGGCACAGTTGGAGCTTCTGGAACCGGTTCTGACCGGCGCCGATGTGCTGGAGATGCAGCAAGCCGTTACCCAGGTGAGAGTGGATGAGTCGCTGGTCGGATATGTGCTTGCAATTGTCCGGGCCACTCGCGAGTCCGAGCAGTTCTCGCTGGGCGTCTCGCCTCGCGGTTCCCAGATGCTCTACCGCGCGGGGCAGGCCATGGCGTTTCTCGACGGGCGAAGCTTTTGTGTCCCGGAAGACTTCAAGCCGCTGGTGGTTGCGGTATTTGCTCACCGCGTCGCGGTGAATGGCCGCTACTCATCTACTCTGAAGAAGTCCGAACAGGCTGAGCAGTTGATGCGGGAAATCGTCGAGAGCGTGCGGGTGCCGGTGTAATCCGGCCGCCAGTCGGGTACTCAACACATAGTAAAATCAGTTGTTAGTTTTTAGTTCTGGGTTCTCAGCTTCGCTGGATTTCCCTCCCTTCTCCCTTCATAATGGTTACCCGCCATGTCATTTCTCCGTTTCCTTATGCTGTTGTCGTTGATTGTCTGGCTGGGCGGGCTCATATTTTTTCCGGTGGTTGCGCAGACGGCATTTTCTGTACTGCCGACCCGTCATTTGGCAGGATCAGTAGTCGGACGGTCGTTGGGAATTCTGCACTGGATGGGTATGATTTCCGCCGTGGTCTTTCTGGTCAGTTCGCTGCTGCTCAGCCGGCTGAGCACGGGTGAAGCTCATGCCCTTACGCCGCGGAATGTGCTCATCTGCGTGATGCTGTTGCTTACGCTTATCTCGCAGTTCGGCATGATTCCGCGTATGGACGCGATCAGGGCCTCGATTGGCGAGATTGATGCGGCACCGGTTGACCTTCCCGCTCGCATGCAATTCGATGCGTTGCATCATTGGTCGACGCGAATCGAGAGCGGAGTGCTGCTGTTTGGTCTGGTGGTTGCTTACCTGACTGCGCGGTCGTTAACCTGATCTGACTGTTATCATCATTATCTTCCTATGAAAACTGGCATTATCGGCCTGCCGCAGGTGGGCAAGACCTCTCTGTTTCGGATTCTCACCAAGGCGCATCTTTCCGACCAGGCGTACGCCAACCCGCGCGAAGCCCACATCGGTGTAGCCAAGGTGCCGGACGAGCGCCTCGATCGCCTGGCAGCGCTCTACAGTCCGAAAAAGCTCACCCACGCGTCCGTCGAATATGTGGATGTAGGCGCCATCGGCCAGGAAGCCCTTAAAGAGAGTGCCTACGTCGGGCACCTGCGCAACGTTGACGCGCTGGCCCACGTGGTTCGCGCCTTTGAAGATCCTTCCATCCCACACGTGGGACCTGTTGATCCCCTCCGCGACATCAAGAACGTTGATTTCGATCTGATGGTCAGCGACCTGGGACAGATCGAAAAACGGCTGGAGCGTCTGGAAAAAGATCTGAAGAAGATGCGCACTCCAGAGCTGGAAAAAGAAAATGATCTCCTGAAACGAGCCAACGCTCATCTTGGGACCGAGCGTCCGCTCCGCGAGATGGAAATGACGGCGGAGGACAAGAAACGTCTGCGCGGTTT
>Ga0210384_10006622_pt1 | contig 12322 bp, 10 predicted proteins | sample IncBWH2MmetaG_FD_160574 | JGI IMG/M metagenome (GOLD analysis project Ga0210384, IMG submission 160574) | Forest soil microbial communities from Barre Woods Harvard Forest LTER site, Petersham, Massachusetts, United States - Inc-BW-H-2-M | ecosystem: Environmental > Terrestrial > Soil >... | reverse complement strand
CGAGCGACCGGGCTTCACCCCGTCCGAAAAAGCCGTGGTCGTGCGCCTCGAGGAATTATTCCGTGCCGCCCCCCAGAAGGTCGTCGTTTCCTGCTTTTCCAGCTCCATTCACCGCATCCAGCAGGTGATCGATATCTCGCGCATGGTGGGACGCAAAATCGGATTCGTCGGCCGCAGCATGGTGGACAATATCGAAATCGCGCACGGCCTTGGCAAGCTGCGCATTCCCGACGGCAGCGTCGTCCGCCCGCAGGACATCAAGAGCTTCGACCCGAAAAAAATCGTCGTGCTTGCCAGCGGCACGCAGGCCGAACCGCTTTCCGCGCTCTCTCGTATCGCCGTGGACAATCACCGCCTGATGAGCATCGCGGAAAACGACACTGTGATTCTTTCCGCCCGTCTGATTCCCGGAAACGAAAAAGCGATTTTCCGCATGATTGATCATCTCTTCCGCCGGCGCGTGCTGGTGTATTACGAGGGCGGACGCTCCGCCCCCATCCACGTCTCCGGCCACGCCAGCCAGGAAGAAATGAAAATCCTGCTCCAACTCGTGCGCCCGAAATATTTCATCCCGCTGCACGGCGAATACCGCCAACTCTTCCAGCACGCCGCCCTGGCGGAGCAAGTCGGCGCCGTCTCGGGTGAAATCTTCCTGCTGGAAAGCGGCAATCCACTCGAATTCACCGAGGATGGCCGCGCTTACCGCCGCGAGCCTGTGCCGGCCGGCCGCGTCTGTGTGGATTCCGGCTCCCTGGAGGAAATCGAAGACGTGGTAATCCGCGACCGCCGCCATCTCGCGGAAGATGGCGTAGTGGTCCCCATCATCGCAATCGACAAGCACACCGGCCTGATGGAAACACCTCCCGAAATCGTCACTCGCGGGTTCCTTCCCAGCGAAGACGGCGCGGAAATTCTGAAGCAAGCCCGCGAAGTGATTCTTCGCACTGTCGAGCAATCCAGCGCCGAAGAAAAAACAGATTGGAGCGTAATCAAGGAAAAAATTCGCTCCGACTTGAAGCGCTTCCTCAACAAACAAACCTCTAAGCGCCCGCTGATTCTCCCAGTGATTTTGGAGGTTTAGAATCTAACACTGCAATTCCCGCTTCTGGTAATATGGCGAATTAGGGTTCGGAACGTGGGCGCCAGCGGAGTGTAGTGCAATTACTCATGACTGAAGCGAAAATTAAGACCACGCCGCGGATGGTATACGTTTTTTGTGGGCTGCTCCTCGCTGTCGCGACTGGATCAATGACTGGATTCACGCTGGACCAAGCCATCGCGGGAAATCTGTGGTGGCTGGTTGTATTATGGATTGTTGCCTACTTATTTTCCAAGCTTTACGCGAGGCTCCGCCTCGCGATGGGGCTCACAAAAACCCTAGACCCTTCCCGGCGGATTTCCTGGTTCGGTGATTTGGAGGCGTGGATATTTTCTCTATTTATGGGTTCTCTCACGCTGGTAAGGGAGCTTCATCGTAGCCGCTCCGCGGTTCTCACAGCGATTTTTGGTGTCGCAGGGACATTGCTCATGCTAGCCATTCTTGTTGGAACCTCCCGCTTCCTCAACCCGGCTAAGGGTAAGAATTCTCAAGTTGATACACCTTAAACACAGCCACATCAAGTGGGCGATCACTAATTCCTTTGGCGGGCCGCAGCAACGATTTGAATTCATGGTTTAATTGTGCGTGGCAATAAAGCTCACCCTTCGCTCCTACGCTCCCGAAGATTTCGACGTCCTCTACGAAATCGACCAAGCCTGCTACGAGCCTGCCATCGCCTACTCCAAACGTGAATTCCGAAATTACCTGCGCTTCCCCGGCGCCGAATGTGTCATCGCCGAAGGAAACGGCACACCCGCCGGATTCTGCCTCACCGCCCATCAACAGGCGCGCGGCTACATCATTACCATCGATGTACTGGAAAAATTCCGGCGCCGAGGCGTCGGCACCGCATTGCTCACGGAAGCCGAACGCCGCCTAGCCGAGCTCGGTGTGAAAGAGATAGGTCTCGAAACAGCAACAGACGACGATTCCGCCGTTGCCTTCTGGCAGCACCATGGCTATCGTACTCGCGGAGTCTGGAAGGGTTACTATCCGGGCGGCCGCGACGCCTTTTCGATGACCAAAACGATTGCGCCGTCCGCCGCAGCCTCGAAAGCGAGACACTAACGCATGCATCTCTGGCAGGTGATCGTCCTCGCCGTTATTCAAGGACTCACCGAGTTTCTCCCGATCAGCAGCAGCGCGCATCTGATTCTTATTCCCTGGCTCTCGCACGGTCTCATCCCCGACCCCGGCATGGCCTTCGACGTCGCGCTCCATGCCGGAACTCTCCTCGCCGTGCTGCTCTATTTTCTGCGCGAGTGGATTCAACTGGTCCTCTGCGGCCTGGGCTTCCACTATCCTCGCCGCGCTCCTGAACATCAGGTGCTGCACAATCGTCGCCTCTTCTGGTACCTGGTCGCCGGAACAATTCCCGGCGGCCTCGTCGGCTACCTGTTCGAGCATCGCATCGAGGAATACCTCCGCAGCTCTGTTCCCATTGCGTGTGCGATGATTGCCGTCGCTCTCTTGATGTGGTACGCGGACTACTCCGCCCGCCTCGAGCGCCGCATCGAGCAAACCTCTCTCGGCGAGTCGCTCGTCATCGGCTCTGCCCAGGCGCTCGCGTTGTTTCCCGGCGTGTCGCGCTCGGGCATCACCATTTCCGCCGGCCTCTTCCGTGGCATGACGCGCGAAGCCGCCGCCCGCTTCTCTTTTCTCCTCGCCACCCCGCTGATAGCCGGCGCCGCATTAAAAGAAGTCCCCAAGCTACTCAAAGCTCATCGGGCTGGCGCTCTCGACATGCCCACGTCACAGTTGCTCCTCGGCGTATTCGTCTCCGCGCTGGTCGGCTACATTGTAATCGCCTTCTTCCTCCAATATCTGCAGACCCGCACTCTGAAACTCTTCGTGTATTACCGCATCCTCTTCGGCCTGGTCGTCCTTTTGGTCTGGTTCCTCCAGTTGCGCTCCGCAAACTAGCCACCGCGGAGGCTGTCAACTGTTAGCACTGCTGCTTGATCATTCGCCTATACTCGTCATGCGGACCCACCCAGACCCAGATGAAGTCCTTACCGTCTTCCACGGCGAGTGCGCGGTGATTGATTCCGGCTCTAACAGACCAGAGACTTCCAACCTTCTTGAAGTGTAGAGAGGAGTGCGAGGGATTGGTTTTCAGTAATTCGAAGTTTTTTTGGCTACCGACTGTACAGCTTCTGGCAGGGCACCAAAGAGATTCCAAAAACGGACGGTCGTGCGGTGCGTTTACAAATCCTTCAGGGTTCCCTTGGCCTTTTCTTCACGGGCCTCGCGTACCAGGAAATTAAGTCTCCCGGCCTCGGAGTCGGCCTCGATTTCTTTATCCCATCTTTCCCAGCCCTTTTCGGATAACCACCGAAAAATCTCGGCGAACTCCTCATTGGGAAGGCGCTCGATCTCGGCTTTGAGCTGATCAATCTTGGACATATTGTTTCCCGTCCCTTGCGGTTGAGGATCCGCGCCATTGCGCTCGCAACGTCAATTGCCAGCTACTATAACGCCTCCCATGATCGAAACTCTGTCGATTTCTCAGCAAACTGGCATAGTCGCCGGCCACCCGTTCGCGAACCGCACTTCCAAACGCAAAAATCGAAAATTGCGCCCCACGCGCGACCGCCCCTGCCTTCCTTGCATCTACACTTAACATGATGCTAGATTTCGGTGCGCATCAACGCAGGCAATACGCTGCCCTCGAGATTCTTAATCTGTCTTTCAATCCCAAGGAGAAATCAAATGGCTGAGTCCAAGTCCCCCGCAACGGAAACCGAAATTTCCCGCGATCGCCTCGCCGAGCTGCTTAACGAAGACCTTTCGCGCGAATACCAAGCCATCATCGCCTACGTCGTCTATTCACAGGTCCTCAGCGGCGCTCAGTACATGGACATCGCCGCCCAGCTCGAAATCCACGCCAAGCAGGAGCTTGATCACGCCCTGATTCTTTCGCGCCAGATCGACTACCTCGGCAAAATGCCGGTGGTCACTCCCAGGCCGGTGCGCACTTCGAAAAATCCGAAAGACATGCTGCGTTTCGATCTCGACAATGAAAATGAGACCATTCGCAATTACCGCGAGCGCATCCCGCAGTGTGAAAAACTGGGCGAATACGCCTTGGCGGAACAGATCCGCCAGATCCTCATGCAGGAGCAGGACCACCAAATTGATTTAGCCACCGCCCTTGGCGAAGAAGTTCCAAATCTCGGCAGCGGCCCGAAATCCCGCTCCCTCCGCAAACGTCGCTAAGCGGGAGTCCCCGTACGGGCGGGAGCCTGCATATCGGTGAGAGCCCCTGATTCAGCAGGGGGAGCTGGACTTCAGTCCAGCGAAACTGCGCTGGATCCTAAAATCGGCTTTAGTCGCGGGATTTTTCAATGCCCCGCACTCGCAGGAAATTCGTTCTCGGCCTTAAGGCGAGTAACGCGTGAACACGAAGTCGCGAGCTTTCGCTGGCTCGTGGCAGGGAAAACACGTTTTGTGCGCCGCCTCGTCCGCAGGTTTGCCGTCCTTATTGAATTGAGCAAATCCCCAGCCACCCGTCGCGGCATATTTTTTTGAGTCCTTGACCATAAACTGAAGGTACCAATCCGGGGCAGGCCCGGGGACGAATGATTGCTCACGGCCAAACACTTTATTGTTTTCCTCCGAGGCCACGTAATTCCACGCTATTCGCGCAATGATCGTGCCGTCCGGGTACGGAAGCTTCTCTTCCCGGGCTGCCTTGATCGCCACATCATTGCCCAGAATGGCGCGCAAATCTTTGAGCTTGCCCTCTTCGTGAGCCACGGAGATCAATCTCCAGTCGCGGTATCCGGGGACAATTTTGATTCCGTAGATCGGAGCGGCATCATCATCCGCGCGTCCAATTGCGTGGGCCATGTAGGCGACCACGCCGGTCAGCGCTACCACTACACCCAAATAGTAAGCGATTCGTTTCATGGATTGCCTCCTCCCACATTCTCGAGCGCCACCCTTCTCCTTCCACGGTCATGCGTTTGCAGCGTTGATCCTTTCTCCCATGCGTCCACTCGCCGATTTGCGGCTTGCCGATTTCACATTGTAAGCACCACGCGGAATTGCGCCTTTCCGCTCATCATGCGCGCGTATGCCTCGCCAGCTTTTTCGAGCGGATATGTCTCAATCATGGGACGCACGCCGGTTAGTTCAGAGAACCTCAGCGTGTCCTCGGCGTCAGTGGCTGTTCCCGAGGCCCAGCCTTGAATACTTCGACTTCCGAGGATGAGTTGTGCCGGTGTGACCTCAATGGGATCAAATGCCGCACCCACCACCATGAGTTTGCCATTCGGTGCCAAACCGTCAATCACCTCGGTCATCGCTTTTGAGCTTGGCGCCGTCGCCAGAATCACCTGTGCGCCGCCCAATTTTTGCAATTCCTCCGCCGGCTTCGTCGCTTTGTTATCGATGTACATGCTCGCCCCGAGTTCCTTAGCCAGCGGTGCGTTTTCGGACCCGCGCCCGATCGCCACCACGTTGTAACCAAACTTATTCGCGAACTGAATCCCCAGATGACCCAGCCCGCCAATGCCCAACACCGCAACCAGGTCGCCGGGTCCCGCGCCGCTATGCCGCAGCGCGTTAAACGTGGTGATTCCGGCGCACAGCAGTGGTGCTGCTTCAACGTCACTTAGACTTTCCGGTATCGCCGTCACCGCCTCCGCCGGAGCCACCATGTATTGCTGATATCCGCCGTCATAGCTGATGCCCGCAATTTTCAAATTCTTACAATTGACAAAATCTCCGCGCCGGCATGCCAGACACGTCCCGTCGTGCCCGCCATGCCACCCGACTCCTGCCCGCTGCCCCTTCTTCCACTCCGTGACACCCTGGCCCAGTTCATCGATGACGCCCGCGACTTCGTGTCCTGGAACCCGCGGATATTGAATTCCGGGCCACGCGCCTTCCTTCGTAAACATGTCGCTGTGGCAGACGCCGCAGGCCTGCACCTTGATCCGCACCTGTCCTGCGCCCGGCTTGGGAATCTCGCGCTCGACGATCTCGAAATCTCCCCCCGCCTTGGAAACTTGCGCCGCCTTCATGGGCGCGATTCCGACTTTTGTACTTGCCATACTGCCTCCTGTGAATTCTCAATCAGGGTTGTGCCTCGCAGCCTTTGACGTTCAATTCGAAAACTCGTCGTTCGCATTCGGCGGGAGGCACATTTGGTATCCATCGACAAATCACCTCGGTCTGACGGTTGGCTGGGAACTGCTTCTGCAACGTGAAGGATATGAGCAGCCCAACTTCGTTGGCTCCATCAGCGAGCCAGCAAATGCACCCGCAGCTTCCTGCCGCAGGTTGTGAATGGCGCCCAGAACCCGGCGGCGCGTCCCGAAACGCGCGCATGTTAGCCGCCTGTTTGGTTGCCTGTCAAGATTGCGAACTCGTTGGGAGTGCTGCTCAACTCGTATCCCCTAATCGTCAACTGGATCCGGCTGACAAGTTAGCTGGAAAAGTGGTGATCTACTCCGAAAGTGATCTGACTATCTGGCTTGTCGGGACCTGCCTTTGCCCACTTGTGTTCGGGCCCATGGCACAAGTCTGTCATATAAAAGCCAATCCCCGATTTACGTGCTTATCGATAACTGGATTTCGCGTGCTCGAACCCAGAGGTTCAGGAAAGGCTTGTTCTGACATCTGTCCGATCCCGAGTTATACTCGAATTATTCGACGTTCTTGTCGACATCGGTGTTCCTGCCGAGAAGGAGGTGATCCAGTGAGGTACGGTTTACTTTGACGCAGTAGAGGAGGCGCTTGTGAAGTTACCGAGCGCCTCTCTCCTTTTGTCCCGCCTTTCCGGATTCCCTACCAATTAGGGATGGGCTCCTGCTGTTTTGGAGAGCTCAGATGGTCTTCCAGAACATCACCAGTGCCGGGTGCCGCATCCCTTTGCGCCCTCCGCAAAGGGTGCGGGTTTTGACGTTGCCTTTCGGCCGATTCCCAGCATCAATGCGATCGTTCTTCTTTCCCGCTGCAATGACTTGCGGGGTGAGAGTGCTTCCGGCGCGGATCGCGCCACTGCCGTCCTTTACGCACTAGCCGATCGTCTCTTATCAGCATCCAGTCCGGTTTGATACGTAGGTTGCGTGGGGGAGCCTCGTGGGTGTCTCTGAATCAGTTGGCTCGCTGAGTTCAGCCCTTCTGCACCAAGCGCTCCTCCCTTGACCTATGCATTCAAACTTATCGCGACTTAGTCCGGACCCCGCGCGCATTCCTAGCACAGTCTGAAGCACGCCCTGTGCTACAAAGCCCGCCCGCCAGCTTCACGGAGGGATTGCCCGCCGCAGCCAGCGGTCTGTGCTTCTTCAAGCACACCCTCGCGTCATCTCACTCACGACTCACTGCTGATTCCTAGCGTTCGTGAATTATCCGCGGACTGCCGCTGACGATCCTGATACGCGTTGCACCCGCACTCGCGCCGGGTGCCGCCGACGCTGCTGCCGCTGTGCTCACATTCGCTGCTGGGGAGAGCCTGGACGACCCATGGCCATCCTGCGGAGTCAGCAAAAATGCTCGAAATTCGTTATTCAGAGTACCGCTCCCGACAATCTGACCCCGATCATTTATGGCCAAGGCATTTACAAGCTGCCACCCTGAACCGGCGGGAATGACCGTGTTTAGATCGGTCACTGTGCCGTCCTCCCAAATCGCAGCATGGCACGGACACTGAAAGTTATTTACCGGAGGCCCGAATGAAGGATCGTCAAAAGAAAGGCCAGAGATGCCGACGATTTGTCCACGATTGTTCGCCCCAAGTGCCGCGCTGTTCGTGTCCCCAGCCACAGCGCCGAGGTCTATCAACGATCCGTTCCGAATCTTAAAAGCGTGCCCGGTCAAATCACCGGCCAAGTCCGCCGCGCCGACAATATCCCCGCCATCATTTACATACTGCGCGTAATTGAAGTGTCCGCCAAAAATCTCACCCAGATCTGATAAAACACCTCGCTCCCAAACAAATCCGTGGAAAGTCGGTAAGCCGAACACGGGATCGATCGTCGTCGTTGTATCGGACTGTCCTACAATGAGCTGGCTGCCATTAATCGCGAATGCAAAGCTGAAGCTGCCACCGAGCGTTCCGAGGTCCGTCATCACTCCCCTGTCCCACAGAAAAGCGTGAAAGTCGGTTCCATTGGAGGTCTCCGAATCTCCGACTGCCTGTCGCCTATTGTTTAGCCACAGTGCAGCGCTGGTTGCTCCCCCAAGCGTGCCCAGATCCGTGACCTGGTCAAGGTCGCTGTCCCAGATGGCCGCATGTGTGATCGTGTCTCCCGCGAGCGTCGCCGAGCCTGCTACGATCCCTGAATCGTTAATTGCCGAGGCAAACGTGAACTGTCCCCCCAGAGCGGGTAGCAGGGTCATTACCCCGTCCTTCGATACAAACCCAAACGTCGGGCGGGGCTGTCGGAATGAGAAGATGGACGTGACGGCGGCTTCGCCTCGATTGTTAATGTCGGTTGGGTCCGTCACGAAGGCCCCAGCCACGGCGCCAAGATCGGTCACGGTGTATGTCCGCTGCGCCCTCGCGGGCGTCGCACAGGTAAGCATCAGTCCGGCGAATATCGCGACAGCCTTTACCACCTTCATTTTGCTCAAAGTTTTCATTGAGTCTCTCCCCTCTCACATCATTGGTGCCAATCTGTAGCGCGCCGTTAATAACCAGGATATGAATTGAGTAAGATTTGCGGGAATCTACTTGTGTGTTAACGTCCTTGTCAAGACCTTACCGAGCCATGTCATCTCTCCCGACGCTTTTGCTGCCCAGATGGGAGCGAATACGATACTTAGGTGGAATGTGAGCGCGCAGTTCCTGAGAAACCTGCATCGGCGCCACTCTGGCTCGTAGTCGTTCATCGGGTCGGCAGCGCCAACCTCGCCACCGGGAATGCACGATTGTTTCACCGATTGCTGGAATCCCGTGGCCATCGCCTGCTGGTTGGCGACACCTATTCGGTTCAGCCCTTCCCCGCGTCATTGGCGACTCACGCCTGGTTCACGACTAACAGAGAGTTGAGGGTGCACTGCCGACGCGCCTATCGAATCGTCCTACTCATTCCACTTACTCGGGACCGAAATCCCCTTCGTCGGCGGGGGAACATACAATAAGACATGACCCTGATCTCTGTAGAACTTTTCTGTTTGAGGATTGAATGAACCGACCAGCGCGTCCAGGTCGCTGGCGTTAGGGCAGGTCCAACCGTCACAGTTTACGATGTCGGAGTCTAGACTAAGAACGACGATTTGGCATTCCTTTTTGAATTTCGGCAAGTTGTCCTTGCTGGTTGAGGGGAATCCTAAGTTATCCAAGTCTGCGAAACTGGTGGGGAGTCGGTGATGCATCGAATCGTAAACGTGAACCTCCCTGCTGATTTCAATCAGCTGAGACTCAACCGCTGGATCACCTATGCTGGTATGGTCAATTCGACGTGAAGGAACCGAGCCTTGGCGAACCAGGGCGAGTACGAAAGGAAGTTCCTTGTCTACAACTTGATGCCCAGCCTCGCGAAGCCCGGGAAAGTCCATCGTCTCCAACCGCCGACCAAAACGCAGCATTCCAATGTACAGATACAAGCCGAATCCCAAGATTGCGACCAGTACGGCAAGCATCAAGCGCTTCCAATCGATTCTCATACTTTTCACCAGCGGGAGGGCGGCTTCCCCTTCGGGGCGCAGCACTCACCGGTCCATTCCGAGGATGATACTACTCGGTGGTCAAGTCCTGATCAACGCCTAACCCGGACAAGTACTGTACTGGCAGACGAGAGAATGAGAGCCATCAATCTTGCCTGCTAAAAGGAACCACCCTTGGTTCAGGCCCATCGAGCCAGACTTGAACATTCTGACCGCTTCCCTCATTCGTTCCATCCTGCCACACCACATCACCCGTGGCCCACACAAGATGCCTGTCGCGCTCGTATCTTAGTTGAATGGCGCGAAGCGTAAGAAGATTGTAAGTAAACATGACTGGATACCTCTTCGAGAGGAAAGCTCCAGTAAAATCTTGCGATGTCCCTTCTGTGTGAGTTTCGCCAAACAGAACAAGCGGTTTGAGATGCGTGTGGGGTGCGGCCCCAAGCTCGATAAAGTTGTATCTACCATCTGCATCAGATGGGCATACCCACAACTGAAAGTCGAAACGAATCTTGGAACCCTTTCTAGCACTGAAGGCGGCGCGGCGAAACCCGCAGAAGCCCCGTTGGGTTACGGAGACTGTATAGGTATCGGGCTTGAGTTGTAACGCGTATGTGCCGTCCTCTCCCGTTTCGACTGGGTAGGTCTTCCCGCCACTCTCAAAAACCAAAACCACTCTCGGCATTCTGCCATCGAGGCTATCGGTTACGACGCCCTTAACTTCTGCATTGAGCTGGTCGTGCGACTGCGCAGGAGAAACGAGGTCACAAACAAGAACTCCCAGAAACAAAAGTGAAACGAACCGCGTCAAGGTTTTACTCTCCGACCCTGCAGCTTCAGTAGGCGACTCATAATAGCGCCGCTTGACGGTGGATGCCACGGCTCAAGTCCCGATTAACGGCGGGTCGCCCACCCTTTTATGGCATCAACGTAAGCGGCTCTAGATTTTCCGGGTGCCGCATCCCTTTGCGCCCTCCGCAAAGGGTGCGGGTTTTGTCGTTCCCTTCCGCTCGATTCCTATCATTTTGCGCTCTCGCGACAAATTAGGCCCTTTTCCTGCTCCGATTTCTCTTGCTTCACCTGTTAACTTATGATATAATGATGCCGTGACAGTAATCATCACACCTCGACGCTCTTCCCAGCCACACTTCTCCCAGACTTCCAGCACGGTTTCTAATAGCCAACCCGCGAAATTAGAATTCGCCGCAACTCGCTCAAAACTCAGTCCACTAACTTTTTCTAATAGCCAACTTTTCCTGCTTTTTTTGGTTCGTCTTTCTTGCACCCGGATCTTCTCCGTGCCTGCCAGCCTCGGCGCCCAATCCCCACTGCACCTCCCTTCACGAATCACCAATCACAAATCACCGCTCACTGCACATACGACACCTTCGCCTCAACTTCCCTCTTTACCAGCACCCTCTCTTTGCTATAGTCATCGCGTTCCTCCCAATGGGCTCCGCGCGATAGCGCCCACGCGTCCCATGGCGAGCGGGAGCCTTCCCCTATTCCCAGCCAAAGAGGTGATTTTGTGCGCGTTCTGACGCCGACTGAAAATAAACGTTTCAATGAGCTTGTGGGTTTCATCGGGCTTAGCCTGGCCATCCTGCTCGCTCTCAGCTTGCTCTCTTATTCGCCGCACGACGCTTCTTTCAATGTTTCCGCGGCCCCGCCTTCCTCCGGACCGGCGCGCAACTGGATTGGTCCCGTCGGCGCCCACATGGCCGACCTGTTCTTTCAATTCTGCGGCTTCGCGGCTTTTCTCTTCCCCATTGGAATGTTCCTGGTGGCCATGCGCTGGTTCCGCAGCCAGTTGGTGGAAGCGCCCATCGCGAAGCTCGTCGGGGCAGCGATGTTGATCGCTTCCCTCTCTGCTGAGCTGACTCTGATCCACATGACCGAAGTGCGCGGCGCGTTACCGCCTGGAGGTCTTCTGGGGACTGTGCTCGCGCACGGACTGCGCTCGGCGTTTAACCCCGTGGGTGCAAATCTGGTTTCGATTGCCACACTCACGGCGGCGCTGATTCTGACCACAAGTTTTTCGCTCCGCGCCGCGTTGGGATGGATGAAACAGCCCATGTCGGAAGGTGGCGTCATCGGACAATTAATCGGCCGCATGAAAGATTGGCGCGCTGATCGCGAAGCCGACAGGCTCCGAAAGCGCGTCGAGGAAATTAAAATCGCCGGGCGTCCCCCTGTCACGCAGCAACGCATATCGGCCAGAGAAGCGCTGGCGGAACCGGACCTCGATGACGAAGAAGACGAGGATGCGCCGGTCGAATCGCGCCGCGCGCCCGCCGTCATCAAGTTCCATGAAAACGAAACACTGAATGTTCCCCCCTCCAAGAAAAGCGGCAACGATCCCAAAATTGCCCGCGGAAAAACCAATTTTAAATTGCCTTCGCCGGGACTTCTGCAAATGGCCGAGCGCGGCCAGAAAATGGACGAAACCGAACTCAAAGATTGCGCCCGGGCCATCGAACAGAAGTGCTCGGAGTTTGACGTTGCCGGACACATCACCCAGATCAATCCCGGTCCGGTGGTCACCACTTTCGAATTCAAGCCCGAAGCAGGAATCAAGTACAGCCGCATCACTGGTCTCGGTGA
>Ga0210384_10006621_pt1 | contig 12323 bp, 10 predicted proteins | sample IncBWH2MmetaG_FD_160574 | JGI IMG/M metagenome (GOLD analysis project Ga0210384, IMG submission 160574) | Forest soil microbial communities from Barre Woods Harvard Forest LTER site, Petersham, Massachusetts, United States - Inc-BW-H-2-M | ecosystem: Environmental > Terrestrial > Soil >... | reverse complement strand
TCCGAAAGCTCGGCCTCTTCCGCCAGTTGCGGCAAATCGGCGCGACCGTTGAACGGCGCATCGGCCAGCAGATCGAGCACCGCTTCGATGCGGCTGACATCGGTTTCCGGCAGACGATAACCGTAGTGCTTGGGCACCGGCAGGCCGGCCGCAGCTTCCTGTACGGGACGCATCGTCATCAGGCCGTATACCTCATCGATCAGCGCGCGGACCTCGGCGGAGTCGACATTCCGCGGGCGCGGCAAATCTATCTTCACTTCGCAACGGATGCAACCGGGATCGCTGGAGAGCATGATGATGCGGTCCGACATCATGACCGCTTCCTCTATATTATGCGAAACGATCAATATGCCCTTGGTCGGTATGCGGTCTTCATCCCACAATTCCAGCATGTCGTTGCGCAGGGTTTCGCCGGTCAACACATCCAGCGCAGAAAATGCCTCATCCATCAGCAACACATCAGGATTGGTGACCAGCGCCCGGGCAATGCCGACGCGCTGCTTCATGCCGCCGGACAGTTCGCGCGGCAAGGCGCCGCCGAAGCCGGCCAGACCGATCATTTCCAGCACGGCATCCGCCCTCGTCTCTCGCTCGTCGGCGGGCACGCCTTGCGCCTCCAGTCCCAACTCCACGTTCTGCTGCACCGTCAGCCACGGGAACAAGGCAAACGACTGGAACACCATCGCAATGCCGGCCACCGGCCCATAAATGGGGCGCTCGCGATAGGCGACCTTGCCCGCATCCGCGGGAATCAGGCCGGCAATGATACGCAACAGTGTGGATTTTCCGGAGCCGGATTTACCCAGCAAGGCGACGATCTCGCCCTCCTTCAGCTCAAAATCGACCTTCTCCAATACGCTGCGGGCAGTGCCGTCGGCGGCACGAAAAGACTTGGCCACGCCCTTCAGGTCTATCAATAAATTTTGATTCATCTTGCATCCTCAACGGCTACGGTCTTCGGCGAGCAGATACAGCTTGCGCCAGAAAAAGCGGTTCAACAACATCACAAACACACACATCACTCCTATGCCCAGCGCTATCCTATGGAAATCGCCGATCTCGGTCATCTGCTTGATATAACTGCCCAAGCCGTCCGCAATCAGCGTGGTCTTGCCCCAGGTCACATATTCGGCCACGATACTGGCATTCCAGGAACCTCCGCTGGCGGTAATGGCGCCGGTAATATAACTGGGGAATATCGCCGGCAAATACACGCGCTTCCATTTCAGCCAGCCCTTCAGGCCCAGATTGTCTGCCGCCAGCCGCAATTCATTCGGGATCGTTGACGCGCCCGCCACCACGTTAAACAGGATGTACCATTGTGTGCCGAATACCATCAAGGGACTTAGCCATATATTCGGGCTCAAGTCCAATGATACAACCACAAACACGACCAGCGGAAACATCAGGTTGACCGGGAAAGCTGCCAGAAATTGCGCCACTGCCTGCACCTGCTGAGAATACTGCGGACGCAGCCCTATCCAGACCGCTATCGGCACCCACACGACAGAAGCGAGCGCAATCAGCAGCATCACCCTGAGCAGGGTGATCAGGCCCAGCCCGACTACATGCCCGGCCTCGCCCCAGCCGACGTCGCTATGAATGAAAGTGACCATGCGATATGCCGCCCACAGACAGGCGAACGCCAGCGCCACATCCCATGCCCGCGACCATATGGGATTGATCTGCCGCACGCTTGCCTGGGCGGAGGTGCCGTCATGGCGTACGCTAAACCAGCGCAACGGACGGCTCAGCGAGGCCCACAATCTATCTGTAAAAGCGCGGAACCAGTGACTGCTGCGCATCCATTGCAACAGCCAGGACTCCTGTGCGGTTTCCGATTGGGATTCTTCGAAACGGAACTTATCAGCCCAGGCCAGCAAAGGACGGAAAAACAATTGATCGTACAGCAGGATGCCGGTCAACATCGCGCCGATCGCCCACGCAATGGCTCCGCCATTTTTTGCCTCAATCGCTACGGCAATATAGGAGCCTATGCCGGGCAATTTGATGTCCTGCCCGGCGACGGAAATGGCTTCAGCGGCGACCAGGAAGAACCATCCGCCCGACATCGACATCATCATGTTCCACAGCAGGCCCGGCATCGCGAACGGCAGCTCCAGGCGCCAAAACCGCTGCCAGCTGGACAGCCGGAAAATGCGGGAAGCCTCGCTCAATTCGGAGGGTACGGTACGTATCGACTGATACAGGCTGAATGCCATATTCCAGGCCTGCGAAGTGAAGATCGCGAAGATCGCAGCGCACTCGACGCCCAGCAAATTCCCGGGAAACAAGGCAATGAAAGGCGCAATGGCAATCGCCTGAAAACCCAGAATCGGCACGGACTGCAAAACATCCAGCATCGGGATCATGACCTTTTCGGCCTGTGCATATTTGACTGCAATCGCGGCAAACGCCAAACTAAATAGCAGCGAAAATCCAAGCGCAGTGAACATGCGCAAGATGGTGCGCAACAAGTAGTAAGGCAGATAGGCCGGATCCAGCGAAATCTGGGAAGTCTCACCCACTGAAAATGGGTGGCTCATTTGCATCGCGCCAAAGGCAAACACGACCAATAGCGCCAGCACCAGCGGCAACAGCGCCCAGTCCCAGCGGTTCGGACCCCGATGCTGAGCATTGTCGCCGGTTTTTTGCGGGCTGAACAACTCAAACATGCGCGCCTCCCAATTGCACGGCAAATGCAAAGGCAGCATGAATGCTTGCCAGCGAAACCAGCCCTACCTGTTTGTTGATAACGAAATACAAATAACCTCCCTTACCGGCAAACGACGACGCAAACATCATCCTGAGCGGCTCCGATCAATACGGAATCTCACAAGCGGTCACCATGCAGACTCATACTGGCCAGACATAGTCTGAGGCGGACTATATAGCAAGTGCGAGAGTTTTGCGTGGCGACACGCAGAAAATAAATTGGGTAAGTAAAAATGCAGCTGCGATGAGCTGATTGACACCGCTACCCGCCATGTTGGCAGATGAGCGGCAGGATGCGCGCCTACTCTGCCATTATGTGGTCGATACAAGATCGACTACTATAACTATCCACAGAATGTGCTCCATTAAAGCGAAGCGCGAACTGTAGCACGATGGCAAAAGGCTGGCAATATCATTTGATACGGTATTTTCCCGAGGCCGCAATATTGCCAAAAATCGGCGGCGGCTGCGCTATTTGCCGTGTTGTTTTAACGCCGAACGCAGCATCCCGGAAATCTCTTTCAGCTCCAAATCCACTGCAAAATCGAGCGCTGTCATACCCACGTCATTTTTCAGTGTTATGTCGGCACCCTCATCCAGCAGCAATTTCACCGCCGGTGTTTTTCCCGAGCGCACCGCCATCATCAAGGGCGTAGTATGGTTGGGAGAGGCTGCATCGATATAGGCATAATTTTCCAGCAGCACCGCAATGATCGCGGGATCGCCTTTGGCCGCCGCATAGTGCAATGCGGTCCAGCCCGGGCGGTTGATTTCGGCATCCGCCGCGATCAGCTTATTGACTGCATCGAGGTTCCCCATAAAACTGGCCAGCATCAGCGCCGTATCGCCATTCTTCGACTTGGCTTCGATATTGATGCCCGGCGCCGCCAGCAAGGCGTCGAACACCTTCATCGAATTCTCGCGCAACGCGATCATCATGCCGGTCTCGCCGCGCACATTCTCTATTGTGTTGGGGTCCATGCCGCGCTTGAGCAGGGAGCGCATGACACTAATATCGTCAAACTTGAGCGCCACCAGAAAATCGTCATACGCGCCGGCGAAGGCGCTGTGCATCATGCTGCAACTCAAGAGCGCAACGACGACGGCAAGCGTGATCCTGATACGGTAGGCAAGCGTCCGGATGGATGAGCGGTAGTTTTGATGCATGCGTATTTTCATTCGCCTGTCATTGCGCGATCTTGAACAGCTTGAAGAAATTTTCTGTCGTGATTTGCTGCACCTGTTTTAACGGCACCTGCTTCAAGTCGGCCAGATATTCCGCAACGTGCCTGACGAAGCCCGGCTCGTTCATTTTACCGCGATGCGGCACCGGCGCCAGGTAGGGCGAATCAGTCTCTATCAGGATGCGATCCATAGGCAGCGCCCGTGCTACCGCCTGCAGGTCTTTTGCACTTTTAAACGTGACGATGCCGGAGAAGGAAATATAAAATCCCATTTCTATCGCTGCTTGCGCCACCTCCAGCGACTCGGTAAAGCAGTGCATTACGCCGGCGGCGCCGCCCTGGTCCGTGCCCGCGCCTTCCTCCTGCATGATCCTGATGGTGTCTGCGGACGCCGAACGGGTGTGTATGATCAGCGGCTTGCCGGTGATCCTGGATGCACGGATATGCTGGCGAAACCGCTCGCGCTGCCATTCCAGGTCGCCCTGCAGGCGAAAATAGTCCAGGCCGGTCTCGCCTATCGCGACAATTTTGGGGTGCTGCGACAATTGCACCAATTGCTCGGCACTGGGCTCTTCGGTATCGGGATAGTCAGGATGCACGCCCACCGAGGCATAAATATTCGGGTATTTTTCAGCCAGCTCCAGCACTTGCGGAAAATCGGGCAAGTCCACCGACACGCACAAGGCGTGCGTAACCCCGTTTTCCTCCATTTTTGCCAGGATTTCAGGCAAGCGGGAGGCCAGTTCAGGGAAGTTGATATGGCAATGAGAATCTATATACATGCGATGAACCAGGAGTAAAACGGGTTGCGGGCAAAGTTCATGCCCTGCGGCTTGCCATCAATTCTAATACGGCCTTCGCGGACACGTTGGCTGTGTCCAGCAGCAGGCTGTGATGCATGTCGGTAAAGCGTTGCTTCAGCGCATCCCGCTGCGGCGCATCGTTCAGTTGCTTCCACAACGCATCCGCCAGCGCTTGCGGGGATGCCGCGCGCTGCAGGAACTCCGGCACCAGGAAGTCGCGTGCAATAATGTTCGGTAAACCTATCCACGGCTGATAGCCCAGATGGCGCAATATCTGCCAGGACGCTTCCATCATCTTGTAGGCGATCACCATTGGCTTCTTGAACAGCGCCACTTCCAGCGAAGCGGTGCCCGAAGCGACCAGCACCGCGTCGGCGGCGGCGATCGCCGTGTGGGACCGGCCATCGATCAGTAGCACCGGCACTTCTTCCAGGCCGGCTTCCACCACCAGCTTGATGTAATAGCTGCGCTGTTTGGCGCCGGCCATCGGCACCACTATATGCATCTTAGGATCGCGCTTGCACAACAGCTTGGCCGCAGCGATAAAGGCCCCGGTATTATGTTTCAGCTCCGACATGCGGCTGCCGGGCAGGATGGTCACTATCGTCGCATCCTGCGGCAGCCCCAACTCCGCCCGCGCCGCCGCCACATCCGGCTCCAGCGGGATGACCTGGGCCAGAGGATGGCCCACATAGGTCACGGGAATGCCGGCATCGCGATAAATCTGCTCTTCAAACGGGAAAACGACCAGCATGTGCGAGACCGCCTCGGCAATTTTCTTGATGCGCCCGCCCCGCCAGGCCCAGATCGAAGGACTGATGTAGTGCATGGTAGGAATGCCGGCCTGCTTCAGCTGCATCTCGAGATCCAGGTTGAAATCCGGCGCATCCACACCGATGAATACATCCGGCTTCTCAAGCAGCAGGCGTTGCCGCAACTGCTTGCGAATGCCGGCAATTTCGCGGTAATGCGCCAACACCTCAAACAAACCCATGACTGACAGCTTGTCCATCGGCCAGTCATTGACGAAGCCGTGCTCGGCCATCCTGGGGCCGCCGATGCCGTGCATCAGGGAATCTGGAAGTTGCGGCCGCAGGCCCGATAAGAGGCGGCCTGCCAGCATGTCGCCGGAAGTCTCTCCGGCAACCATGGAAATGATGGGTCGATTACTCACTTGGCGGCTTATCGAACTATGCCGCGAGTCGTCGTATCCAGGAAGCCGCGCATTGCCTGCACATGCCCGGCCTCGCTGGCGGCCATTGTCGCCAGCTCGGCATCCAGTGCAGCCTTGGCCTCTTCCAGCGTCAGGCCGGATTTGTAGATCAGCTTATATGCCTGGCGGATCGCAGCGATCTGCTCGCGGCTGAAACTGCGACGCTTCAAACCTTCGGCATTGATGCCGTGGGCTTCGGCCGGGTTACCGGACAGCATGACGAAAGGCGGAACGTCCTGGGTCAAGGTCGTGCCCATGCCTGTCATCGCATGCGAACCGACACGGCAGAATTGATGAATATTGGTGAAGCCGCCCAATATCACCCAGTCGCCGATGTGGACGTGGCCCGCCAGCTGCGCATTATTGGCAAATATCGTGTTATTGCCGATCTGGCAGTCATGCGCCAAATGCACATAGGCCATGATCCAGTTGTCGTTTCCTACCTTGGTCACGCCTACATCCTGGGCCGTGCCGAGATTAAAGGTGCAAAATTCGCGGATCACGTTGCGGTCGCCGATTTCCAGGCGCGTGGGTTCACCCGCATATTTCTTGTCTTGCGGAGCAGCGCCTATCGACGAAAACTGGAACAGCGTATTGTCACGGCCTATCGTAGTGTGCCCATCAATCACGACATGCGGGCCTATCTTGCTGCCGGCGCCGATATTGACGTTGGGACCGATGACGGAATAAGCGCCGACCTCTACCGAACTATCGAGGTTGGCTTTGGGATCGATCACTGCACTTGGATGAATGGCCATGCTTACTCTCCGACAGTGACGCCTGCAGGCAAGCCCATAGGAACATCATTGGCAGTGCGCATGGTGCACATCAACTCGCCCTCTACCGCCAGTTGTCCATCCACCGTACCCTTGGCCTTGTATTTCCAGATACCGCGCGCCACGCGCACGATTTCCACTTCCATCTTCAACTGGTCGCCTGGTTCCACTGGGCGCTTGAAACGCGCGCCGTCTATACCGAGGAAGTACACCAGGGTACTTGCATCCGGTTTTTGGTCCATGGTCAGGAAGGACAGGATCGCGGCGGTCTGCGCCAGCGCCTCTATCATCAGGACGCCGGGCATGACGGGTTTATTGGGGAAGTGTCCGTTGAAAAATTCTTCGTTCGCGGTGACGTTCTTGATTGCAGTAATGGATTTACCGCTCTCCCAATTGATGACGCGGTCTACCAGCAGCATGGGGTAGCGGTGAGGAAGATACTGCTTGATCTGATTGATGTCTAAGGTATTCATTATTACTTTTCTGTGAGCGATTTGATTGTTTTTTCCAATTGGCGGATTTTTTCTCGCATCGTCGTCAAATTGCGGACGATGGCGGCAGATTTCTCCCAGTCTGCATTTTTTGCCAAAGGATAGAACCCGGTGTACTGGCCTGCTTCCAGTATGGTGCGGGAGACCATGCTCCCGGCTGAAATATGAACGTTGTCGACTATGGTCAGGTGCCCCAACACCATCGCCGCACCGCCGAAGGTGCAATGCTTGCCGATCTTCGTGCTGCCGGCCACGCCGACGCATCCCGCCATCGCCGTATATGCGCCTATATGGCAGTTGTGCCCGATCTGGATTTGATTATCCAGTATGACACCCTCTTCAATAACGGTATCTGCGAGAGCGCCACGGTCTATCGAGGTATTGGCGCCGATCTCGACGTCATCGCCGATCAGCACGCGGCCGGTCTGGGGAATCTTGATCCACTTGCCGCGTTCATTCGCGTAACCAAAGCCTTCGGCGCCGATCACCGCGCCGGACTGGATAGTGCAACGCCGGCCGATGACACAATAATCGTAGACGGTAACATTGGCAAACAGGTGGCTGCCGTCGCCGACGCTGACACCGCGTCCCAGGAAGACGCCGGCGCCTATGACGGCGCCCTCGCCGACTATCGCCTCGGCCTCTATCGTCGCGTGCGGACCTATGCTGGCGCTGGCGGCCACTATCGCGTGCGGGCTGACAAAGGCGGTAGGATGCACGCCTTGCTCGGCCGGTATCGCTTGCAAGGCGGCAAAATGCTGCGCCACATGGGCGAAATAGGCGTAGGGATTATCGGCGACGATGCGAGCCCCGGTATAAACCGGGCCAACATGCTCCAGATCCTTCGCCGCCAGGATCAGCGCGGCGGCGCGCGTGGACTCGGCCTGGGAGCGAAATTTGGAATTGGATAAAAATGTCAGGTAACGCTCATCCGCATCGCTCAAAGGAGCGATGCCGGCTACCTGGATATCGGGGCTGCCAATTAATTGACCACCGAAGCGATCGACCAATTCTCCCAGCCGAATGCTTACGGTGGTCATGTTATTTACTTGGAGATGGCTTTAAGCACTTTCTCGGTAAGATCTACGCGAGGATTGTAATAAATCGGTTCTTCCTGCAAAACAATATCGTATTTTTCAGTTTCCGCGATTTGCTTGACCACTTTCTTGATGCGATCGGAGAAACTGGCCAACTCCTCGCTGCGGCGCTGGTTCACGTCTTCATTGAAGATACGCTGCTTGCGCTTGAAGTCCTGGTCCAGATCGGTCAATTCCCGTTGCTTCTTGATACGGTCTGTCTCGGACATGACGGGAGCATCCTTGTCATATTTTTCAGCCATTGTCTTGATTTTGACGGCCATGTCCTGCAATTCCTTGTTGCGCTTGGAAAATTCCTGGGCCATTTTTTCCTCGGCGGCTTTTGCCGGAGCCGACTGCAACAAACGCTGCGCATCGATATAGCCGATTTTTACATCCTGCGCATGCGCCTGACCCAATATGCCCAAATACACCAGGCACACGATCAGGCTCCGGAACAAATTGGTTGAGGTAGTAAATTGCTTCAAAATATTTCTCCGCATTGCTTAAAATAAATTACACCACCATTGTATCTTTAGAAGCCGCCACCCAGATTAAACTGGAAGGCTTGCTTCTTGTCTCCCGGCTTGGCATTGATCGGCTTGCCAAAACTGAGCTTCAGCGGACCGACCGGAGAAATCCAGCTCAGGCCGACGCCGACAGCCGCCCTTAGATCCTGTACCCGCATCTTCTGGCCTTCATCAAATACATTGCCGAAGTCGAAGAACGTGAACAGACGCAAACTCTTGTCGTTACCGGACCCCGGGAAAGGCGATTGTAACTCTATATTACCAAACACCCTCGATGCACCGCCCAGCGAGTCGCCCTGCGGATCCTTGGTGCCCAAAGTGGAAGATTCGTAACCGCGCACCGAACCGATACCACCTGCATAATAGTTTTTGAACAAAGGATAAGGATTGCCGCCCAAGCCATGTCCGTAGTCAAATTCGCCGTTCAAGGCCAGCGTCAGGGAACGATACACCGGCTGGAACAATTGCGCCTGGTAGCTTGCGCGATAATACTTGAAGCTGCCCAGCGCCGACACCTCAAAGTTGGCACGCTGATAGCGTCCGATAGTCGGCACCAGCGCACTATCCCGGCTATCCCTCTGCCATGCGGCGGTCAATGGGACGGAATTGGTGACTGCATTGCCAACACCATAGTCCAGAGCAGTCGGATCTTTATCTGCACTGCCGTAGTCGGCGACATACTTCAGGTAGCGGAACGGGCTGCCGAAAAAGGTCTGAACATTGGTCCGCTCAAAACCGAGGCCAAAAAAGACCGTATCCACTTCTGAGAACGGCACGCCAAAACTCAGTTTGGCGCCGGTCGTCTGAATCCGGTAGTCACCCGTGCTACCGATAAGCGGCCGGGTTGTGCGCACATACAATTCCGTGCTCTTGCTGACGCCATCATCCGTAAAATACGGATTGGTGTGCGACAGCGCAATGGTCCGATACAAGGAACTGGTATTGACTTCCAAGCCTATGGTATCACCGCTGCCGAAAGCATTCGCCTGCTGGATGGAGCCAGACAGGGTCAATCTTTCCGTCTGCGAGTAACCCGCACCAAGCTGGATATTGCCGGTAGGCCTTTCAGTTACCGTCAAGTTCACATCAACCTGATCTGTACTGGTGGCAACTTCGGGCGTTTCTACGGTAACTTCCTTGAAATAACCCAGCCTATCCACCCTGTCCCTGGACAGCTTGATTTTTTCGCCATCATACCAGGAGCTTTCAAATTGACGGAACTCGCGTCGAATTACCTCATCCCGGGTCCTGGTATTGCCGGCAAGATTGATTTTACGCACATACACGCGCTTGCCCGGATCCACAAAAATGGTAAACGCGACTTCCTTCTTTTCCTTGTCCAGTATCGGGTTCGCATTCACGTTGGCAAACGCATAACCGAAATTGCCCAGGCGCTCGGATATCCTCTTCGTACTTTCCGTCAATCTCGCTGCATTGTAAGTGTCGCCCTTTTTCAGCAATAACAGCGATGACAATTCCTGCTCGCGGCCAAAGACCTCGCCTTCGAGCTTGACGCCTGACACAGTATATTTGTCGCCTTCGATGATATTGACCGTGATGTAGATATCCTTTTTATCCGGCGTAATGGATATCTGGGTCGATTCCACCTGCATTTCCAGGTAGCCGCGGTTTTGGTAGAAAGATTTCAGCGTCTCGATATCGCCAGACAGCTTTTGCTTGGAATACTGGTCGGCCTTGGTGTACCAGGTAAACCAGCCCGGCGTAGTCAGGCTTAGCATCTCGCGCAATTCGCTGTCGGAAAAAGCCTTGTTGCCGATGATATTGATCTGCGCAATACGGGCTACTTCGCCCTCGTCCACCGCGAACGTCACGTTGACGCGATTGCGCTCGATAGGCGTGACGGTCGTGGTGATCTGCACCCCGTACAGGCCGCGCGACAAATACTGGCGCTTCAATTCCTGCTCGGCGCGATCCACCGTCGCCTTGTCGAAAATTCGCGATTCACCCACGCCGATGTCTTTCAGCGCCTTGATCAGGTTATCTTTTTCAAATTCCTTGGTGCCGGTAAAATTCACGCTAGCGATAGACGGACGCTCTTCCAGCAAGACGATCAGAACTCCATCCTGCACTTCGATCTGCACGTCCTTGAAGAAACCCGTCGCATACAGGGACTTGATCGCTGTAGTGCTTTTCGCATCGTCAAAAGTTTCGCCAACACGCACCGGAAGATAGCTGAACACCGTTCCCGCTTCGGTACGCTGGATACCTTCAACGCGTATATCTTTTACTACGAATGGTTCAATCGCCATTGCGCTACCAGAACATACAGCGAATGCAGCCAATGCCAACACATGTCGGCGTAATTTAGGCAAAGTAAAGTGCTCGAAGTTCTCGATATGTAATTTCATTGGTTGTTATTTAATCTTAAGGCCTGTTGACAATCAAATTGCTTATGGGAGTGAAGCTAAAACCTTGCCGCGACAGGCGCCGAACTGATTAATGCCGCAGCGTATCATCCTGGCACTCAGCGTGCCGAAGACGCTCAGTCACGCGGTGTTTTCTTCTCACCCCCTCCGAGTTCAAACCAAAAAGCACGCCGGGCGCATTGCGCATCCGCCAGAAGGATTCCCTTCATTTACGCAGCATGCCGCCCCCATGCGTTTTGGTTTGAACGCATCACCAAATTTCACCGCCAGCAAGCTTTATATTTCTATCGGGAAATTTTACTTACCCAGCCTGCCCGGCTGGGCATTATGACATCAGTCGAACTATGTCATTAAAAAAAGCAAGCGCCATCAGGGTCATCAATAATGCCACCCCGGCACGCTGCGCAATTTCGCCAAAACGCTCGGACACGGGTTTCCCCGTCAAAACTTCCAGCGAATAATACAACAAATGCCCCCCATCCAACACTGGAATAGGTAGCAAATTCATTACACCGAGACTGATACTGATTAATGCAATGAAACTGATATAGCTGATTGCACCGGTTCTGGAGGTCTGCCCGGCATAGTCCGCAATGGTAATCGGACCGGTAATATTCTTCCAAGACACCTCGCCGGTCACCATTTTTCCCAGCATTTTAAACGTCATAATGCTGGTATCCCAAGTTTTTTGGGTTCCCCTGCCCAGCGATTGCAATAATGGCGTCTGGATAAGTTGCATCTCAGGGCCGGCCATCTGCACCTGCAAACGCCCCATCTTTACGCCATTCGTTTCATAGGGCTCGGCGACGACGTCGATATCCAGCTCATCCGCACCGCGTTTTACCAGCAAGCCAAGCGTGCGTCCCGGTGAAGCGCGCACAATTTCAGTAAATTCCTGCGCATTCGCCAGATTCTTGCCATCCACTTCCAGGATGACATCGCCGGCTTTCAGCCCGGCCTTCATGCCGGCGCCGCCTGCCAGCACATCCGTCAACGTTGCCTTCGGTAAGGCGACCGAGATCCCCAGCTTCGCCAGAAAGTCCGCCTCCAGATCCTTGCTGGAAAGCTGTCCCAAGGGCAAGACTAGCGTAAGCTCATCGAAGCTGCCTTGCCGGTCTGGATTAGGCCTTTTGATGCCCACATCCGCG